>Ga0209702_10000590_pt1 | contig 76300 bp, 72 predicted proteins | sample FRY01_FD_187210 | JGI IMG/M metagenome (GOLD analysis project Ga0209702, IMG submission 187210) | Freshwater microbial communities from Lake Fryxell liftoff mats and glacier meltwater in Antarctica - FRY-01 (SPAdes) (version 2) | ecosystem: Environmental > Aquatic > Freshwater > Ice > Glacier...
GATTAAACTATTGAAGTTTTTTTGAGTCTAATTTATACACGTCAAATTTAGAAGTCTATATGAGTAAAATTATCAATCGTAGGAATTTATTTAATTTGGTATTAAATAAGTTTAAAGCAAATCAGGATTCTGGAGATCCATTATTTAAAAAATACTCCAGAAAAATATTTACAGGACGAAAATATCAAAGCAATCTAAGCTCGAAAAACTCAGGCTTTACTGATAGAGTTACTCCAGTAACCAGTGGGCTAAATCCATATATTGGTGCTTGGGGAAAAACCGAAGTGTTGCATTTGTTGAAGCGAACTGGTTACGGATTTAAAAAAGCCGATGTAGATACTTTGCTCGCTATGAGTACGACAAATGCTGTTAATGCAGTATTAAATGTAAACACAACTCCGCCTTCGCCTCCTGTGAATTCTTATAACAATTTTTCACCAGATGAAAATAGTTTGCCATACGGAGCTGATTGGACAAATGACCCTTTGCCTACTGGTACTTTTACTACAAATTCACGAAGAAATGAATCCTTAGCACAATGGAATTTTGGCTTGGCATGCAACCAAGACTTAACTATTAAAGAAAAAATGACTTGGTTTTGGTATCATTTTATTCCTGTAGATTTTGAAACTGTACGTGTAGCTCCATTTTCTCATGCAGGAACTAATTCTTGTCGAATTTTACATACCTATTTAAAAATGTTTCGAGATAATCCGCTCGGGAATTACAAAACACTCATTCGAACAATGGCAACACAGCCTGCAATGATGTATTATTTGAACAATCAAGCCAATACAAAAACATCTCCTGACGAGAATTTTGCACGTGAAATTATGGAGCTTTTTACTTTAGGAAAAGACCCATTAAGTCAATTTACAGAAGTTGATGTGGTTCAAGCTGCCAAAGTATTGACTGGATGGAGAGTTGTTAACTTAAATACCGTTTCTCCTAGTACCAATTTTGACGTAATCTTCCATGAAACGAGCAACAAACAATTCTCGTCATTCTTCAATAATACAATAATTAACAATACTGGAGCATCAGAATTAGATACTTTTATTACTATGATTTTTTCGAAATCGCAGGTAGTTTCAGAATATATTTGCCGTCGTTTGTATCGTTATTTTGTATATTATGATATTGATGCCACAATAGAATCTAACATAATTACACCGCTGGCTCAAACATTTGTAGCAAATAATTGGGAAATTGCACCAGTATTAAATCAGCTTTTTAAAAGCCAGCATTTTTATGATATGGCAAATAGAGGGGTTTATATCAAATCTCCCTTTGATTTGGTAATTGGTAGTTTACGAACTTTCAACCTGAATTATAATGTTTCTGCCCCAACAAATTATGAAGCTCGATATAAGGTCTGGAACTATTACAACAATACTGTTTTAAATGGATTAGAACAATCTATGGGGAAAATTCCCAATGTTTCTGGTTGGGTTGCTTTTTATCAAAATCCAACTTTTCACGAATATTGGATCAATTCAAGTACTACCCAAAAAAGATTTGATTTCTTAAACAGAATTTTTAACGGTTACAACCTTACTTATAACTTACTTACAACTCGTATAGAAGTGGATTTAATTGCCTTCATACAGCAATTTGACCCTACAATATGTTCAGACCCTGATTTGTTAGTAGATGAATGTATAAAGTTTTTATTGCCAATAGACCTTAGTCCTACACAAAAAGAGCAGATAAAAACACAATCTTTACTTTCTAATCAAACGACTAATAGTTATTGGACCTCAGCATGGTCGCTTTATTTAAGTGATACTTCAAATACTACCAACAAAAACGCTGTAAAAACAAGACTGAAATCTTTGTTAGTAACGCTTACTCAACTTGCAGAATATCAACTAATGTAACCTTTTGAAGAAATGAAAAGAAGAAATTTTATAAAAACAACTGCTTTAGCTACAATCCCATTAGTTTTAAATGGAATTCCTGTAATGGCATCCTCTTCTATAGAAAGCAATGCGTTAGACCTATTGGCAAATGCAGCTCTAAATTGTGGAAAAATACTGGTAATCATTCAAATGAATGGTGGAAACGATGGATTAAATACCATTTTCCCTTTAGATAAATGGACGAATTTAAATAATGCTCGTGCTAATATTTTAATGAATCAGAGTGCTGTTTTGCCTTTGGCTAATAATAGCACAACCGGAATGCATCCTGCCATGTCTGAAATGAAAAATTTGCACGACAATGGTAAATTAATGATTATACAAGGGGTTTCATATCCCAATCCTAGTTTCAGTCATTTTAGAGCTACCGATATTTGGTTTACCGCTTCTGGTAGTAATCAGACCTTAGATAGTGGCTGGCTTGGAAGATCTCTTGATAAAATATATCCCGATTTCCCTACTGGATATCCTAATAGTTCTATGCCCGATCCATTGGCGATTCAAATAGGTTCTACTTTGCCTTTTTCCTTGCAAGGACCAAATATTAATATGGGATATAACGCACCGGACCCAAATGCACTTTTGAATGTAATTAATCAAATTACAGATCCTGCACCAAATTCTGATTATGGTGTTGAGTTGACCTTTCTACGTTTAATGAAAGACCAAAGTAATGCATATCGAACAGTAATTCAAAATGCATATAATGCCACACAACCGCAAACCGCTACGTATCCAAGTTTAAATAAACTGGGTGACCAATTAAAAATTGTTGCCAAGTTAATCAACGGCGGACTGCAAACCCCAATCTATATTGTCAATCACCCAAATACTTCAGACTTGCATAGCGGTCAAGTAGATGCTATTGATAAAACCCAAGGTGCTCATGCTAATAATTTAAGTATTTTATCTAAGGCAATAAATGCTTTTCAACAAGACTTAGAGCTTATGGGAAAATCTAATTTGGTAACCGGAATGACCTTTAGTGAATTTGGCCGAAGAATAATAAGCAACGGAAGCTTAGGAACCGATCACGGATCTGGAGCACCCGTAATTTTCTTTGGAGCGGCATTGAATACTGGACCTAGTTCTATAACTGCACAAAATCCTGTTTCTGGAATGATAGGGAGCTCGCCCAACTTGCCTTTGAACGCAACAGTTTCAGACCAAGTTGCTATGCAATTCGATTTTAGACAAATTTATTCTTCGATAATGCAAGACTGGTTGTGTATGAGCGAATCTCAAACTACTGATGTTTTAGGTGGTGCTTTTGCAAAATTGCCAATATTTACAAACCCAGCTTTAGACACGGCTTTGTTTGAAAATGATAATTTTTTCTCTGTTTATCCAAATCCAATTACGGAGAATATCATTAATATTAACTTTAAGGATAGTTTGAATGGTTATGTAAACGTGCAACTATATTCTATTCAAGGAACAAAAGTATTCAACAAAGCATTTAGAGTTAATGGAAATTTACTAAGTTTTTCTCCGGACAATTCATTAGCATCTGGAATTTACATCTTAAAATTAGAGTATAACAATTATAAATTTCATACAAAAGTGATTGTTTCCTGATGAATTTTAATATTGTTTAAAAATTTAGTGCTCTTTGTTTAGTGCTCGTTTAAGCACACAAATTTATAATTAATTTTGATAATAATGAGCTCGATATTGTATCGGGCTCATTTTGTTAAATTTGACTTAATTCTCTCTTTGTTATAATAGTTTATATATTGTTTTATTTCCTGTTTTAGTTATTCTATTGAACTGAACTTTTTTATTATTAAAAGCGGCGAATATAACACCACTTTTAAAAATAAAACTACCCAAAATATTTTTTATTATTGAAAAACAATATCTATATATGGAATTCCATAATTCGGTACTGGTCCACCAGCTCCATAAAAGTTAGACGAAGTAATTTGCATAAAACTTCCTGTCATAGATACAGTTGATGGCAATCCGCCAGAATTATATCTTAATATTCGTCCAGTCTGGTTGTTCATGTCTCCAAGAGTGTTTAAGACAACTCGTCTTATGGTATAACTACTGCCGCTTATTAAAGTTGGTGTTGACGTTGGTGTAATATAATCTGTGGAAGCAGAATTAAAAACGTGGCTTCCAGAATAAACCATTGTACCTGTAGTGTTATTATAAATTTCTATTCCATAAGGAATACTTGCACTAAAAAGAGCTGCTCTTCCTTGATAACCTATTTTGCAAACCGTTTTGTTTGTTTATTAACATGAGGCATAACATTCAGCTCTCCGCTCTTGCTTTGTTCCAATGCCTGTCATTTTTTTTGTCGTCTTTGGTTTCTCAACTTTCTTTCCTGTCTTGTTAATGTAATACCAGTTATTACTTACCCAACTGCTATCGTCAAAATTAGTATTTTGAAAAGTTTCGTCCTTGTTTTGAATAACCCGCCAGTTAATATGATTTCATAAAATCTTCAGCAAAGATTTTGTGTAAATATAAAATCAACTCTTCTGCGTTTTCTTTGGTAAACACAATTGGCGGTTTTATTTTTAAAACGTTATGGTCTGACCCATCAATACTCATTAAAATACCGTGATCTTTCATTCGGTTTGCTAAATAATCTGTTTGCTCAGCTAATGGATTCATTTTACTATTTACCAATTCAATTCCAAGAAAAAGACCTTCGCCACGAACATCCCCAATAATTGGAAATTCAACTGCCAATTTTTTTAATTCAACTTTTAAAAACTCCCCAATTATAAGTGCGTTTTCTTGTAATTTTTCTCGCTTTACTGTTTTTAAAACTTCGGCACCAATTGCACAAGAAACAGGATTTCCACCAAAGGTGTTAAAATATTCCATTCCATTTGCAAATTTATCTGCAACATTCTGGGTGCAAGCCACAGCTGCCAACGGATGACCATTTCCTAATGGCTTACCAATAGTTACAATATCTGGAATTACATTGTGTAATTGAAAACCCCAAAAAGTTTTTCCCATACGACCACATCCTGTTTGCACTTCATCGGAAATACAAAGTCCGCCTGCGGCTCTAACATATTTATAAGCCTCCGCTAAGAATCCTTCAGGTAATTCTATTTGTCCGCCACAACTAATAATTGGTTCAATAATAAAACCGCCAACATTTCTGCCTTTTTCCTGAATTTTATTTATTTGATTTTTCACCTCTTCAGCATATTTTTTTCCTGTGTTTTCGCCTCTATATTTTCCTCTAAAAGCATCAGGTAAAGGAAAAATATGAGTGTGTTCAGGAGCTCCTTTTCCACCTTTTCCATCAAATTTATAGGAACTGATATCAATGCATATATTGGTATTGCCGTGATATCCAACTTCAGAAGCAATTATATCTCTTTGTCCCGTTGCCGCTTTTACCATTCTAATAGCTAATTCGTTAGCTTCGCTTCCTGAATTTACAAAATGAAGCACACTTAATTCTGGAGGTAAGGTTTTAATTAATTCTTTTGCCAGTTCGTTTATATTTTCGTGTAAATAGCGCGAATTGGTATTGATTAAAGCCATTTGTTCTTGCCCTGCTTTCACTACAGAATAATGTTCATGACCAACATGAGCCACGTTATTAACTGTATCTAAATATTTTTTTCCAAATTGGTCTAAAATATACTGGCCTGTGCCTCTAACCATTTTAATTGGCACGTTGTATTGCAAACTCAAACTTTTGCCTAAATGTTGCTTTCTATAAGCAATAAGCTCATCATTAGAAACAGTTTCATTTTTTTGAAGCCCTTGCGAATTAAACAACAAATTTGGATTCGGACAAATACTTTCCCAAACATTTATTTGACGGTAAAATGCAACGCCAGGAAAATCCTTTTTATAATCGAGTAATGAAAGTAAAACTTGAAAATGTAAATGAGGTACCCAATTGCCATTTTCTTGTTTATTTCCTAGATATCCAATACATTCCCCTTGTATAATTTGCACTCCAATTTTTCTGCTTTCGACACTTTCAACGCTTAAATGTCCGTATAAAGTGTAAAATTCTAAACCTTTAATTTGATGTTTAAGGATAATAAGTCCGCCATATAATTTATTTCCGGCATCGTTAAAAGCAACAATAACTTCTCCATCAAACAAAGCATGAACCGGTGTATTTTTTGGAAGCCAAAAATCAATTCCTAAGTGTATGGTTCTGCTTTCTCTTCCGTTATTTCCTATTTTATCAAAAGCAGTTGAAGTATATAATGGTCTAGGTTCTAAATAACCACCGGCAATAATTTTAGTTGGATGTTGTGATTGCAGTTTATTGATTTTATATTCAAATAAATCTAAATCGTTGAATTCTTCCTGGTGACCAATCCATTTGCTTGAAACACTTAAATCTAACTGTTGAATTTCATTTTTTTGAATGGTTGGAAATAATTCTCTTAGGTTCAACTCATTTTGAGTTACCCAATTATTGAATTTATGTTCATTAGGATGCGCAGAAAATCCGCAAACTTCTCTAAAACTATAATAAGCAAAATCTTTACCGATTGCTTTCCATTTTTTAAGCACGTCCCAAGCAGGTTTTTCGCTAATAAGTAAATATAAATTATTAGGTTCTTTAATTTTATTGATGGCTGATTTGGTAACAGAAATCACCAGTCTCATGGCGATTGCATTATATAAATGAACCAATTCTGCTTCCTTTAATGGAAACTTAGAATGATATCCCTTTATCATTGGCAAACTAGCTTCTAAAGGATCATTATGATTCATTATGGCGTAGGCACAAGCAATAGCGACATCATTTATTATTTGAGTATAAACTGCATCACCATAATCTATAATCGCTTTTACTTGTGGCTGAATTAATTCAGAAGAGACAATAACATTATTATCGTTAGCATCATTATGAACAACTGACTTTCGAAGTATTTTAAATGATTCTAAATTTTCTTCGAATTGTTCTTGAAAATACGTAATAATTGCTTTTTCTTCTTCACCAAATAAATGTAAATGTTCCTTAGTCCAAAGAGATTGTGCTACGTCCCAAACTAATTCACGATGTGCTTTAGGGTGGTCAAATCCTTGTAATGCTTTTGTGAGTTTTCCGCATTCTTCTCCCAAGCTATACCTTAAATTATCTAATTGTGGATTTACCATACTCCAAACTCTGCCCGAAATCCAAGTTAATAATCGCACTTTTCGTGGCTTTCCAAATTCATCCGTAATTTCTGAAATTGTTTTTCCAGATTTATCTTTTATAATTTTTGGAGCGATTAAATTTCTTCCTGTTCCTTCAATATATTGCAATAATTGTTGCTGAAAGTCGAGGTAAGTTTCATCCTCTTCCGGACGAGAAATTTTCAAAATATAGACATCTTCATTGTCAATTTTAATTTTAAAATTAAAATCAATTTCCCCAGGTAGCAAAGATGCAATTCCTTTTATATTGAAAAGTTCCCAAAGAATCTTCTCAGCTTGCTCTATTGATATTTTTAAATTATTGTAATTCATGCGAATCAAGGGTTAGAATTTAGCACATGACAAAAAATATAATTCATTAAAAAACAGTAAATTAACAATAAATAAATTAGATTAAAAGACTGATGTCTATTATATTGGTTCTACTGATTTTTGTGCTTTATAAATAATTATCTCTTCAACACTTGCATTACTGTTCCCAACAATACATTCGCACCAATCGCTAAATCTTCATAAGATGAATATTCCAACGGATTGTGGCTAATTCCATCTTTGCAACGCACGAATATCATTCCATAATCGCAAGCGTAAGACAATGCCAAAGCATCGTGAAACGGACCACTCATCAATTCTGGCGCATCGAGTTGTAACTTTTCACATTCGGAATGAATGATTTCCTTTATCCAATCGGCGCAATAACGTGGTTCGCTATTGGTATCTTCGGAAATGGAATAAGTCAATTTATGTTTTTGAGTAATGGCTTCAATTTTGTCTCGTAGTTGTTGTTCATAACGATTTCTTCTGTCCAAATCAATATCGCGCAAATCAACCGTCATGGTAACTTCTTCGGCAATAATGTTTCGCGAAGCAGGGAAAACGGTAAGCGTTCCTACTGTTCCAACGGTTGGATTTCCTGGAACTTGTGTGGCAATTTCGTTTAAAGCAACAATGATTTCAGCCGCACCAACCATCGCATCTTTCCTGATTGGCATTGGTACTGAACCTGCATGACCAGCCATTCCTTTGAGTTTTACTGTCCACCAAAGCGGTCCTGAAATTCCAGAAACAACACCAATTGGTTTGTGTGCCATGTCGAGAACTGGTCCTTGCTCAATGTGTAATTCTAAAAAACAGAAAATACTTCCTTGCTTATATTCTGATGCTGCGAATTTAGTAATATCACAACCAAAATCCTTTAACGCTTGCTCACGAGTGATTCCGTCTTTGTCTTTTCGTTGTAATTCGCCTTCTTCGAGTTTTCCTAAAATTCCACGTGAACCAAAAAGTCCTTTATTAAAACGCCAACCTTCTTCATCGGCAAAGGAAATTACTTCTATGCTTCTTTCGGGAATAATTCCATTGTCATGTAATGTTCGCACGACTTCAATAGCACACAAAACTCCAGCAACACCATCAAATCGTCCGCCATAAGGTTGCGAATCTAGATGTGAACCCATCATCAAAACAGGTAATGCTGGATTTTTACCTTCCAATCTTCCAATTAAGTTTCCGAAATTATCAATGCGGGTTGTCATTCCAGCTGCTACCATCCAAGAAGCAGCGATTTCAAATCCTTGCTTTTCTAATGCTGTATGTGCCGGACGACAGGTTCCTGTTTCGCCTATTTTTCCAATTTCACTCATCGCTTCAAAATGGCTTTGAAGTCGGGCTGCGTTTATTTTCATTTTTTTTAATTTATGGAGAGTTCTAAAAAATTGATTTTTTAGTACACTTCGAGGTAAGAGAACATCGAAGAGCGAGTTTCTATTTGAGCAAGCATCTCTTTAAATTTCGTTTGCCTCTTTTAAAGCTTGAAGTTCAATTTCAACAGAAATCCTAAAATTGGTTTCTTTTATTTTTTCAATATAAGGTTTTATGGATGGAATTATGCCATTAAGTTTTGCCCTAATTATTACGCCAATTGTTCCGGTAAATAAAAGCCCAAGCTGATTTGCAACTTTTCGGGCTTTAAAATCATCAAGAATTAAAACGCTATTTGGAGTTTCTAATGCTAAAGCAATTGCGCTTGATTCTCCTTTGTCAATTTGAATTTCAAGAATTTGTTGTCTGTATTTATCTTGAACAGTTTCTATTTTTATCCAATCGGGTAATGGTTCTCCAAATTCATCGGCAATAATTGAAGTTGTTATTATTTCGCCATATACCTTTTGCAGCAAACTAAGTTCGCCAATATTTGATAAAATAATAAGGCAACTTGTATCTGAAATAATCGTTTTATGCGTTTGCAACATCATTACTTAAATCAGAAGATGGAAAGTTAAATATAGAAACGTTGTAACGACCTAACAATTCAGCAAATGTGCGTTTTGTTAATCCAGCGAGGTCTGCACTTTGACCTAAAGAAAGTTTGCCTTGTTCGTATAATTTAGATGCAAGAAGTGTAACAAGTTCTTTGTTGTCTAAATCTAAATTGTCGGGTATGTTAAGCGTTATAGTTTTCATAATTTCAAAAATACAAAATTTTTTAATACACTATGTTTTTTCATCGGATTCAATCGTAAATATAATTGATATAATGGGAAAAAGCAACTCGTTGAAAAGTTGCTTTAATTTTTTAGTACACTTCGAGAGTATGCTCTAAAAACAAAACCTATAACAGTATCGTGTTATGGGTTTTTGTTATGTGGCTTTCTTTGCGGTCACGGATTGCAAATCCGCGATATCTGTCGTGTGGGGACATATCCGAGCTATCGGGATCAATCACGCTCGCACCAGCAGGGGGACATATCCGAGCTATCGGGGTTTTAGGTTTTTTTAAGTTTTATTTAACATAAAAGACATTGTAACTGTTTGATTTGTAAAACCATCTATTGTGTATATAATTAACCAATATTTTTTACCATCAAATTTAAAAACACCTTTCATTTTCTTATCTCTAATACTTGGTATTTTTTCTAAATAAAAATATTTTGTTTTTACAACACCATTTACATCCTCATAAGAACCAGATATCTCATAATTATTTACGGGATTATCAACGCCATCCTTACCAGCAGTCCATGTAAGTGTATCGTCATTTATAGATAGTTTTCCATTTTTGAAAATATAATGTGTTTCATCAATAGATACATTTTTAAAAGTAAAGTTCTGTCCAAATCCTAACGTGCTAAATAATAGTATAGCTCCTAATAATAATTTTTTCATAATTTATAGTTTTAAAAGTTAAGCCGAGTTCTAAAAATCAATTTTTTATAAATTTTTCAAAAAAGCACGAACTCATCTACTGCTTTTCTGAAATTCAAACTTACAATTATTTTTTTAATTTATTATAATCCGAACCCTGTCAGGGTTTAAAACCCTGACAGGGTTAATTTATTTATTTTTTAATGATCATTCAACGGTCGTCCTTCTCTTTGCCAATCTTTCCAATTCACATATTCTGGTGCAACACGATGTTCTTCCATCGTGATACAAGCATCAACAGGGCAAACTAATTTGCACAAATTGCAACCCACACATTCTTCGTCTATTACTGTGTAATTGTTATACGGATTGCCTCGTTCGACACCGATTGCCTGATGCGAAGTGTCTTCGCAAGCGATGTAGCATAAACCACAATGGATACACGAGTCCTGATTAATTTTAGCTATAATATGAAAGTTGAGGTCCAAATCTTCCCAATGCGTAATTTTCTCTACGGATTTACCGATGAAGTCGGTGGTTTTTTCAAATCCTTTTTCATCCATCCAGTTGTTCAAACCTTCGCACATATCTTCCACTATTCGGAAACCGTGTGTCATGGCTGCTGTACAAACTTGCACCGAAGTCGCACCTAAAAGCATGAATTCGACTGCATCTTTCCAAGTGCTTATTCCGCCAATTCCTGAAATTGGAACTTTATTAGTTATTGGATCTTGCGCTAAAGTAGTCAACATTTTCAAGGCAATTGGCTTCACAGCTGGACCGCAATAGCCACCAAAAACAGATTGTCCGGCTACATTAGGATTTGGAACAAAAGTATCCAAATTAACTCCTGTAACACTTTGAATGGTGTTGATTAAACTCAACGCATTTGTTCCGCCTCGAACTGCGGCTTGCGCTGTTGGTACAACCGAATGAACATTTGGCGTAAGCTTCGTAATTACGGGAATTGTTGCTTTTTCCATTACCCATTCTACTGCCATTCTGGCAATTTCTGGGTCTTGACCAACGGCTGCTCCCATTCCTCTTTCGGTCATTCCGTGAGGACAACCAAAATTCAATTCAAATCCCATCGCTCCAGCATCCTCGCATTTCATAATCAAATCATGCCAAGATTTACGGTCATTGTCTGCCATAAGCGAAACAATCATCGCTCTGTCAGGAAACCTTTTTACGACTTCGTAAATTTCTTTTAAATTGATTTCTAAAGGTCGGTCGCTAATTAATTCGATATTATTGAACCCCATCATTCTTTTTCCGCCATAATTCAGAGAAGAATAACGAGAAGAAACATTTTTAACTTGGGAACCTAATGTTTTCCATACAACGCCACCCCAACCTGCTTCAAAAGCACGAATGACATTGATTAATTTATCGGTTGGTGGAGCACTCGCCAACCAAAAAGGATTGGGAGATTTTATTCCTAAAAAATCTGTTGATATATCGGCCATAATTTTATTATTTTAAATGATAAATTTTGAATTTTAAATTAGTTGTTAAACGTGACTTTCAACTCTGACTCTAGAATATAATCTGGGCTGATAATGTATTTCACAATAGCTGCTGCACCGTCTTTTCCTGCCTGAACAGCATCTACGACTTCTTTTCCGCCGTTCACGCAATCGCCACCAGCAAAAACACCAGCCATTTTAGCAACCGATTTTCCGCTTACGGCAATTTTACCCTTGTTGTTTTCAATGTTATTTGCGTTAACCAAATTTTCAAAAGGCATTTGACCTGCCGCTTTGATAACCATATCAACATCAAGTGTGAAAGTTTCGCCGGAAACTATTGGGCTTCTTCTTCCGCTAGCATCAGCATCTCCGAGTTTCATCACATCGCAAACCAATTGGGATACTTTACCGTTGTTGCCAATAATTTCTTTCGGTGCTGCCAACCAAATAATTCTACAACCATCAAGCTTTGCGACATTTAATTCGTGTTCTGAACACGGCATTTCGGCTTGTGTTCTTCGGTAAACCAAAGTTACGTCACTTGCGCCTAATCTTTTTGCTTGAGTGGCGGCATCAATTGCCGTCATTCCCATTCCGATTACGGCTACTTTATCGCCAACTGCAATTTTAGAAAAATCATTATTTCGCAATTCGTAAATGAATTTAATCGCATCTTCTACGCCTTTTAAATGTTCGCCAGGAATATCCAACTGGCGTGCCAATCCAACACCAAACGCCATATACACGGCATCGTAGTTTTTTTGAAGTTCTTCTAATGTTATATCTTTTCCAAATTCCTGATTGTATTTGATTTCTATTCCACCTATTGCAAGAATATAATTTACCTCATCTTCACAGAATTCTGGTGTTACTTTATAAGCGGCAATTCCGTAAGTCATCAATCCGCCACCTTTGGCTTCTTTTTCATAAATGGTAACATCAATTCCTTCGCGGCTCAAAGTATGTGCGCAACTCAATCCGGCTGGACCAGCACCAACGATGGCAACTTTCTTGCCTTTGGATGGTTTTCTGTCGAATAATTGCCAGTTGTTCGCCATCGCTTTTTCAGTAGAATAGCGTTGCAATTTGGCAATATTAATCGGCGTTTCGTGCATCAAATTATAGACACAAGCACCTTCGCACAATACTTCTACGGGGCAAACTTTGCTACAACCTGCGCCCATAATATTGGAAGCAAAAATAGTACGCGCCGAACCTTTAAGATTTTCTGAGGCGATTTGTTTTATAAATTTTGGAACGTTGATAGATGTTGGACACGCCTTCATACAAGGCGGATCGTAACAAAGCAAACAACGATTGGCTTCTACCAATGCCGCATCTGAAGTCTCAAATGGCGGATGAATATCGGTGAAATTCTCTTGGTATTCGGCGGTGGTTAGTCGGTTATTTTTTATGCTCATAAGTCTTAATTATTTTGAATGCTGAATTTTGAATGAAATTGTTTTGTTTTAATTTTAAGGTGCTGTGATTTCTCCATAAGTTTCTGGTCTTCGGTCTCTGTAAAATTGCCATTTGTTACGGACTTGTTCAATCAAATCCAAATCGAATTCGGCTACCAGTAATTCATCTTTATCTTCGGAAGCGCAAGCGAAAATTTCGCCTAGCGGATTTACAAAATAAGAAGTTCCGTAAAAGCGTCCCAAATTCCATGGTTTTTCAATGCCGACACGGTTGATGCAACCCATGAAATAGCCATTGGCTACAGCATGTGCTGGTTGTTCCAATTTCCAAAGATTTTGTGATTGCCCAACTGTTGTAGCAGACGGGTTGTACACAATTTCGGCTCCATTCAATCCCAAACATCTTGCACCATCAGGAAAGTGTCTGTCGTAGCAAATGTAAACGCCGACTTTGGCGTATTTAGTCTGAAAAACAGGATAGCCCAAATTGCCTGGTTTGAAGAAATATTTCTCCCAAAAACCACCTGTTTGTGGGATATGATTTTTTCTATATTTTCCAAGATAACTTCCATCGGCATCAATGACAGCAGCGGTATTGTATAAAACGCCCGCTTGGTCTTTTTCATAGACAGGAACGATGATTACCATATTGTATTTTTTGGCATAAACCTGCATGCGTTCGGTCGTTGGACCAGGAACACTTTCTGCCGAAGCATACCAAGCGCTATCTTGTCCCGGACAGAAATAAGGTGTGTTGAAAATTTCTTGAAAACAGAGAATCTGAACACCTTGTTTCCCTGCTTCTTCAATATACGGAATGTGCTTTTGCACCATTGCTTCCATAATTTCGGCAATCGTTCCTTCGCCTTCTGTTTTGGCCAAACTCAATTGGATTAATCCTGATTTTACTATTCGTGCCATGGATATTTAGTTTGATTTGTTAAAATTAATAGAACGCAGATGACGCTGATTGTTTATGATTAAAAATGATTTTTATTTGTATGATTAATAGAATTAGAACGCTGATGACACTGATTGTTTATGATTAAATATGATTTTTTTATGATTTTGCAATTTTCATTGTGCTCTAAAATACTTTTTTATTTGAGAATACTTTTCTTTTTATCTCCGGGCTTTTTCCGAAATTTAATAATAGTCCTACCTCAATATCTGTTGCTTTTAAATAATTTATCAATTGAAATTCGTGTTCTTCACATAGTGATTCAGCAGCTTTTAATTCAACAATAACAATGTTTTCAATTATTAAATCTGCATAATATTCTCCAACTTGTTGTTCTTTATAATAAACTTTTATTTGTTTTTGTTTTTCAACATTTATTCCCATTGATTTTAATTCAATGAGAATAGCATTCTCATAAACTTTTTCTAAAAAACCATAACCCAATGTATTGTAAACTTGATAAAAAGCTTTGATGATCTTTTGAGTAATATCAGTATATTTAAAATTATCATTCATCTATATCATTTTTTTATCATAAACAATCTGTGTCATCTGCGTTCCGTTTATATCTTCCCGTCTACTTTATTTCTTTTAATAAACTTCCCGTAACCTTTCGCTACTTTGCATTCATTGTTGTCAATGACCACTTTTCCGCGGAGCAAAACGGTTTTTACTTTCCCTTTTACTTCCCAACCTTCATAAGCGCTGTAATCTACATTCATGTGGTGTGTTTTTGCTGAAATTGTATGGGTTTCATTCGGGTCAAAAATGATAATGTCGGCATCACTACCAATGGCGATTGTGCCTTTTTTTGGAAACATCCCAAATATTTTAGCGGCATTAGTACTCGCTACCTCAACATATTTGTTCAAGGTTATTCTGCCTTTGTTTACGCCTTCGCTAAATAGTAATTCCATACGGTTTTCAATTGCAGGATGCCCGTTTGGAATTTTAGAAAAATCGTCTTTTCCCATTAGTTTTTGTTCCCATGTAAACGGACAATGGTCGGTAGCTACAACATTCACTAATCCTTGATTTAACCCAGCCCAAAGTGTTTCTCGATCTTTCTTTTGACGTAAAGGTGGCGACATAACCCATTTTGCACCTTCAAAATTTTGCTCATACAAACTCGCGTCCAATAGTAAATATTGAATGCACGTTTCAACAAACACATGCTGATTTCTTCGAGTGGCAAATCGAACGGCATTTAATGCACCTTCGCAAGTAAGATGCACTATGTAACCCGGACAACCGGTATAATCCGCCATATCGGCAAAGCGACTACTGGCTTCCGCTTCTGTAACTTCAGGTTGAGATAAATAATGGTATAATGGGGAGAGTTTACCTTCTGATTTATGTTGGGCAATCAAATAATCAATCATATCACCATTGGTAGCATGAACATTAATCAAACCTCCGTGCTTTTTTACTTCCTGCATCAAGCCAACCATTTGACTATCGTTTATCATCAATACTCCTTTGTAAGCCATAAATGTTTTGAATGAGGTAATTCCTTCAACTTCAATAAAATGCTGAATTTCTTTTTTGGTATTTTCATTAAAATCGGTAACTGCCATGTGAAAACTATAGTCTCCCACCGCATTGTTATCGCTTCTGCCTTTCCATTCTTGCAGAGCCGATTGCAAACTTTTGCCTTGCGTTTGCAAGATAAAATCAATCACAGTTGTTGTACCTCCATAAAGTGCTGCTCGTGTTCCGGTTTCATAATTATCGCTGCTGTACGTCCCCATAAATGGCATGGCGAGATGCACGTGTGGATCAATTCCGCCTGGCATTACCAATTTTCCAGAAGCGTCAATAACAGTATCAGCTTGGACATTTAAGTTTTTACCAATAGTTGAGACTACTTCTCCTTCAATAAATATATCCGCTACATAATCATCGGTTGCGGTTATAATTCTTCCGTTTTTTATTAATATACTCATTGTTGTTATTTTAAATTTTGAATTATAAATTTTGGTAACTACTCAGCCGCTCAAATAGAACGCTGATGACGCAGATATTTATGATTAAATATGATTTTTATCTTTGGTTATCATAAAATGTAAGATTAAATAAGATTTTTTTATCTGTGTTAATCATAAGAAATCTGCATCATCTGCGTTTCATTTATATTTTCATCGGCTGAATATTAAATTTTGAATGCAATTAACATCTAACATAAATTATTTTTTCTTCATTAATAACCAATAAACAAAGCCACTTAAAGCAAAGCCAACAAACCAAGCATAGTTATACAAACCAATTATCCAATTGGGAAATGTATCTGCTGGTATTACTTTTATCGTGGTGAAAAATCCAGGAACGTTTGGTGCAATTCCGATTAATAAAGCAATAATAGCTTTGAAATTAAAGCCATTTGAAAAAGCGTAAATTCCTTTAGTATTATATAAATCTTCTACAATCAATGTTTGTTTTCTAATAAAATAATAATCGACAATCATAATTCCGCCAATTGGCCCGAGCAAGCTTGAATAACCAACTAACCACGTAAAAATATACCCTGTTGGGTCGGCAATTAATTTCCAAGGAAAGATTAATATTCCAATAATTCCTGTGATGTAACCGCCTGTTTTGAAATTAATTTTTGACGGAGATAAATTGGCAAAATCATTCGCCGGACTAACAATATTGGCCGCAATATTGGTTGCCAAAGTTGAAATCGCTACGGCAATCATGGCGATGCTTACTAATAATTTACTATCAAATTTTCCAGCTAAAACCACTGGATCCCAAATCATCGTTCCGAATATAATTGTTGTTGCCGAAGTTACTACAACTCCAACAAAAGCGAACAATGTCATTGAGGTTGGCAAACCATAAATTTGTCCTCTGATTTGCGCTTTTTGCGATGTTGCATATCTTGTAAAATCAGGGATATTTAACGACAATGTTGCCCAAAATCCAACCATTGCTGTTAAAGCAGGGAAAAAGAAGCGAAAGAATTCGGATGTATTTGCAAACTTTGATGGCGTAGCTAAAATTGGTCCCAAACCATGAGCTGCACTTATTGCCCAAAATAATAATGCCAAAGCGGCAATAGGTAGAAAAATTGCTTTGAAAACCAATAGTTTTCGGATGCTATCAACACCCAAATAAACCACATACATATTCAATAACCAGAATAAGAAAAAACAAATTGCTGGTCCAGTTTCTAAACCGAATGAAGTTGGGAAAATTTGCGGTAAGGTTTCAATCGCTGGAAACCATAATCTTGCCATTTGGTATATTGCAAATCCTCCAATCCATGTTTGTATTCCGAACCAACCGCAAGCAACAATGGCTCGGAGCATGGCTGGAATGTTGGCTCCGACAGTTCCAAAACTTGCTCTTGCAAACACTGGAAAAGGTATTCCGTATTTTGCGCCAGCATGTCCATTTAAAATCATTGGAATTAAAACAATGGTGTTTCCCAAGAATATTGTCAGGATTGCTTGCCACCAATTCATCCCACCTTCAATTAACGAACTGGAAAGCATATAAGTCGGAATACACAAACTCATGCTTATCCAAAGTGCGGCATAATTCCATGTCGTCCAAGTTCGTTTTTCAGCCGAAATTGGTGCCAAGTCTTCGCTATACAAAGAAGTGTTTGTGTGAATTTGGTCTTCAGACATTGATTATACTTATTGAATTAAAGCTTCGTCAGCAATTTTTAGCGCTTCACTAATAATTGCCAAACCTTCATCTATTTGCTCTTTGGTTACGCACAATGGCGGCGCAATAAAAAGATAACCCCAACGTACAAAAGTGTATAAACCTAAAGCTCTTAATTTAGCCGCAATTTGATTTGTGATTTTTAAATCATCGCCAGTTGCGTTATATCCAGCGATTAATTCACCTGTTTTTTTATTTTTCAAAACATCCAAACAACCCAAAAGTCCGGTGTTTCTAAAAGCACCCATACTCGGATGTTGGCATCGCATTTGTTCAATTCTGGATTCTAAATAAGCACCCATAACTCTAGTATTCTCAATCAAATTGTCGCTTTCATAAATATTGATAACCGCCAAAGCAGCAGCCAAAGCTACTGGATGACCATTATAGGTTAGCCCAATCATCATGGGTGTGTTTTCAAATTTATCCGCAATTTTGTCTGAAACCATCAAGCAACCTAAAGGCAAATAAGAGGAAGTCAATCCTTTTGCCATACAAACCATATCAGGAACAATATCATGGTGTTCAAAACCAAACCATTTTCCAGTACGCCCAAATCCACTCATCACTTCATCGGCAACGAATAGAATTCCGTATTTTTCACAAAGTGCTTTCACACCTTTTAAATACCCTTTCGGATAATGCAAACAGCCCGATGAACCGCTTTCGCCTTCAAAAATAAAGGCAGCAATATTGGTTTTGCCTTCTAAATGAATGACACGTTCCACATATTCTAAACTTAAACTCAACTTGGTAGCATTGTCTAAATCTTTCATACCAAAGAAATAATACGGATCATCCAAATGCACAGCATTCGGCATTTGTTGGGAATCATTTGCCAATTTTCTTGGGTCGCCACCAACAGTCATTCCGCCAATTGAACCGCCGTGAAAAGCTCTGTATCTTCCAATTATTTTATGTCTTCCTGTATATAATCTTGCCAGTTTGATGGCGTTGTCAATAGACGAAGTTCCACATAATGTGTAAAACGCTTTGTTCAAATCGCCTGGACATATTTCGGCAAGTTTTCTTGATAATTTGGCTCTCACTTCGGTAGTACACGATGGTGTTACAAAGCTAACTTTTTGCATTTGCTCCACAACTGCATCGGTTACACGTTGGTCGCCATGACCAATATTTACCGACATTAATCCCGAAGAAAAATCGATAATTCGGTTGCCATTATAGTCGTATAAATAAACGCCTTCTGCTCTTTCGATTGCAATTGGGTTGACGCTTCCTTGTGCCGACCACGAGAATAAACTAAACTCTTTGCTGTCGCTTATGATTTGTTCTTTGGTCAATGTTTGTTCTTTGGTAATCATTATATTTCTATTTTCTTTTCTCTTTATTCTTTTCTCTTTATTCTTTTTAACTCATCCAGTTTACGCCTGCTTCGGCATTCCATTTAATGGTGCTCTTTTTTAATTTTGTCCAAAACTCGATGGAGCTTTTTCCGGTAATATCGCCTACGCCAAATTTACTTTCGTTCCAACCACCAAAACTGAATGGTTCTCTCGGAACGGGAACGCCAACGTTTACTCCAATCATTCCGGCGCTGGCTTTGTCAATAATATAACGTGCCATTCCGCCGTTTTGAGTAAACACACTGGCTGCATTTCCATACGGATTTGCGTTTTCAATGGCTAAAGCTTCGTCAACGGTTTTGGTTCTGATGATGGAAATTACGGGTCCAAAAATTTCTTCTTTTGCCACACTCATTTCTGGTGTTACAAAGTCGATTACGGTTGGTCCAACATAGAATCCGTTTTCTTTTCCAGCTACTGTTATATTTCTTCCATCGACTAATATTTTTGCACCATCTTTTTCGGCTTGTGAAATATATCTTTCAATACGTTCTTGCGCTTCTTTATTGATAACAGGCCCAAGATTCACACCCGGAATTATCTTTCTGGCTTCATCACAAATTTTGGAAACAATAGCATCAACATCGCCAACGCCAATCATTGCCGAAGCTGCCATACAACGTTGCCCAGCACAACCCGACATCGAAGCTGCCACATTTTGAGCGGTCATATTCGGAATGGCATCGGGTAGAACCAGCAAATAATTTTTGGCACCGCCAAGCGATAGACATCTTTTGTAATTTGAAGTAGCCCGTTGATACACAATTTTTGCCACTTTGGTAGAACCAACAAACGAAACTGCTTCAATTTTTGGATGGTCGCAAATGGCATTTACGATATCAACATCGCCGTGAACTACATTGAAAACACCATCAGGAAGTCCAGCTTCTTTTAATAATTCGGCTAATTTTCCACAACTCAACGGCACTTTTTCAGAAGGTTTTATAATCATGCAATTTCCTAACGCAATGGCATTTGGAATAGTCCAATTGGGAACCATTGATGGAAAGTTAAAAGGCACAATTGAAGCTACAACACCAAGCGGAACGTGTTCTGTTCTACATTCCACACCACGACTTACTTCCAATAATTCACCTGTAATTAATTGTGGTAAGGATGTTGCAAATTCAGTTAGCTCAATACATTTTTCTATTTCGGCTACCGATTCGCTGTATGTTTTTCCGTTTTCTTCGCTGCACAATTCAGCTAGTTCTTTTAAGTTTTTTTCTAATAAAGTTTTGTATCTAAAGAAAACTTGAACCCTTTCCTTAATTGGTGTTTTGCTCCAAGCAGGAAATGCAGCTTGTGCCGCTTTGACAGCATCGTCTAAATCTTTGGAACTTGATAATGGAACGGTAGATAAATGATTTCCGTCTAATGGAGAAATTACATCCATAGTTTTTGAGGTTGAGGCATCGACAAATTTGCCTCCGATATAATTCTGAATTGCTGGATATTTCATTGAAATTAGTATTGTTTTTAGTTAAGGTGAATTCTAAAAATTGGTTTTTTTGTAAATTTTTCAAAAAAACAAGAACTTATCTTAATGCTTTTCTGAAATTATAATTCAAACTTACAAATATTTTTTTTATTGCTATAAAAAATACATAAAAACCTATATATATCTATCTGTTTGTCTATTTATGAGTAGTTTATGTTTGTGTGATATTTAATTGTAAACTTATTTGTATCTAAATAAATTATAAGTCAGGTTGATTAATCCAATCATACCTGTGATTTTTTTATACCCAATCATTTCGTTTCTTTGTAAAATGAGTTGGAGTAATTATATTAAAAGTTTTCAGTCGTATTTAAAAATTGAACGTGGTTTGTCAAAAAACACAATTGATAATTACACTTTTGATATAGAAAAACTTACATCGTTTCTTGAGTCTAACTCAATTACCGTTTCTCCAATAACCATTACGGAAGAAGATATTCAACAATTTATATATACTGTTTCTAAAGAAATAAATACAAGGTCGCAAGCTAGATTAATATCTGGGTTAAAGAGTTTTTTTATGTATTTAATTTTTGAAGATTATCGTTCCGATAATCCAATGGAGCTAATAGAAACCCCAAAAATAGGCAGAAAATTACCAGACACTTTAACTGTAGAAGAAATAGACACATTAATTGAAGCAATAGATTTATCTAAACCAGAAGGTGAACGAAACAAAGCTATGCTAGAAACATTATATGGTTGTGGTTTAAGAGTTTCGGAATTAATTACTTTAAAAATTTCTGATTTATTTTTCGAAGAAGATTTTATTAAAATAACTGGAAAAGGAAACAAACAGCGTTTTGTGCCAATAAGCGATTTAACAAAAAAGTATATTAACACGTATAAAAATCAAATTAGAAACCATATTTCTATAAAAAAGGGATTCGAAGATACTTTGTTTTTAAATAGGCGAGGTAGCCAATTAACAAGAGCTATGATTTTTATTATTGTAAAAGACCTTGCAGTTAAAATCAACCTAAAAAAAACAATTAGTCCGCATACATTTAGACATTCTTTTGCAACACATTTATTAGAGAATGGAGCAGATTTAAGATCAATACAGCTTATGCTTGGTCATGAGTCTATAACAACAACAGAAGGTTACGTTCATTTAGATAGAAAGTTTTTAACTCAAGTTGTAAATACATATCACCCAAGAAAAAACATGATATAAAAAAGACTTACTGGCTAGGTAAGTCTTTTTTATATTTAGAGTGTAAATCTCTTATTTTGCAATATTTACAGCCCTAGTTTCTCTAATTACTGTAACTTTTACTTGACCAGGATAAGTCATTTCTGTTTGAATTTTTTGAGAAACTTCAAACGAAAGTTTAGCAGCTTGGTCATCTGAAACTTTTTCACTTTCTACAATAACTCTTAATTCTCTACCAGCTTGAATTGCGTAAGCATTTTTAACTCCGTTAAATCCAAAAGCAATTGCTTCTAAATCTTTTAAACGTTGAATGTAAGAGTCTAAAACTTGTCTTCTAGCTCCAGGTCTAGCCCCAGAAATGGCATCACAAACTTGAATTATAGGAGAAATTAAATATTTCATTTCAATTTCGTCATGGTGAGCTCCAATTGCATTACAAACTTCTTCTTTTTCACCAAATTTTTCAGCCCATTGCATACCTAAAATTGCGTGAGGCAATTCGCTTTCTGTTTCAGGAACTTTACCAATATCGTGTAATAATCCTGCTCTTTTAGCTAGTTTTACGTTTAAACCTAACTCTGCAGCCATTATGCCACAAAGGTTAGATACTTCACGCGAGTGTTGTAATAAGTTTTGCCCGTAAGAAGAACGATATTTCATTCTACCTACAATTTTTATTAATTCAGGATGTAAACCATGAATACCTAAATCTATTACGGTACGTTTACCAACTTCTATAATTTCGTCTTCTATTTGTTTAATTGTTTTAGCAACAACTTCTTCAATTCTAGCAGGGTGAATTCTTCCGTCTGTAACAAGTTTATGTAAAGATAAACGAGCAATTTCTCTTCTAACAGGGTCAAAGCAAGAAAGGATAATAGCTTCTGGAGTATCATCTACAATAATTTCAACACCAGTTGCAGCTTCAAGAGCTCTAATGTTTCTGCCTTCTCTACCAATAATTCTACCTTTTACATCGTCTGACTCAATGTTAAATACAGAAACACAGTTTTCTACTGCTTCTTCTGTGCCAACTCTCTGAATAGTGCTAATAATTATTTTTTTAGCTTCTTGATGAGCAGTAAGTTTAGCTTCTTCAATCGTGTTTTGAATATGAGCCATTGCGTTTGTTTTTGCTTCGGCTTTTAAACTTTCTACTAATTGTTCTTTTGCGTCTTCTGCAGATAAACCAGATATTACTTCTAACTGTTCTACTTGACTTTTGTGCAATTTATCTACTTCTTGTTGTTTTTTATCTAAAATTTCAACTTTAGAGCTATATTCTAGAGTTTTAGTTTCAAATTCATCTGCAGATTTTTTAGCTTTAGAAAGTTCGCTAGAAATTTGAGATTCTTTATCTCTTACTCTTTTTTCTACTTCTGATATTCTTCTATCTCTTGTTAAGATATCTTGCTCGTGTTCTGCTTTAAGTTCTAAAAATTTTTCTTTTGCTTGTAAAAGTTTATCTCTTTTTAAAGTTTCTGCTTCATATTTCGCGTCTTTTAAAATAGAGGTAGCTTCTTTCTTTGCGTTTTTTATTAGGTTAGAAATGTTGCTTTTTTCTATTAGTTTTGCAACTGCAAAACCAACCGCAACACCTGTAATTCCTATAATTAATAATGATGTATTGTCCATTTAGTTTAAGGTTTATGTATAAAAAAGCCTACATTAGATGATTGTATAAACTCGAAAAGACAAGTTTTGAGCTAACTTACTGTTCAAGGATTCCAGTAAAATTCTGGACTTGCTTTAGCAGTAAAGATTTACTCATTCTAATTTGTTAGCGTTGAGTTTACCAAATAGAAACTAATGTAGGCAGTATCTTGGTTATTTTTAAGAACGTGTTTATTTATCTAGAAATTGAGTCAATAATTCATTCATTTTTTTTAATTTTTCTACAGATGCTTGATTATCTTCGGTTTTTTCAATGTTTTTTTGTTCCATTTGCGAAGCAAATTGTAAAGCACACATTGCAAGAACGTCTTGTTTATCTCTAACTGCGTAGTTTTGTTCAAATTGCTTAATCATAGCATCAATTTTTTTAGAAGCACTTCTTAACCCTTCTTCCTGAGACATTTCTACCGTTAATGGGTAAACTCTGTCTGCAATTGATATTTTTATTTTAAGCTTATCGTCCATACTTACTAATCAGAAATTTGTGCAATACAATAATCAATTTCTCGTATTAATGAATTTATCTTGAGCTTTGTCTCTCTTTTGTTTTCGTCACTGCCTAATAATGAATTTGCAATTTTAAGCGTATCATATTGCTTGTTTAAAGCTTCAATCTCTGTAGATTGTTTTTGTACAATAGTAGTAGATTTTATTAATTCTTTTTTAAAATGTTCAGATGTTTGTTCTAAAACTTCTAATTTATTTAAAAGTTTTAAAAGCTTACTTTCAAGAGAATTAACTATTTCTACCATTTCACTCATAAATTGCTAAAATGCATCACATGATTTACAAATTTACTATTACTATTTGATTATTACAATAAAATCGTTCTTTTTTTAAATAATCATTTTAATTAAATCATATTCAATACGTTACTTTATTTATTTAATTTTGGGTAGATATTTGTAGATGTTTCATACTTTTAACAAAATTACAAGCCATGAAAGCCTTTTTTCTGTTTTTTATTCTTTCAATTTCTGGATATTCTCAAAATAATTATCCTCAAGATTTTATTTCGCCTTTAGATATTCCGTTGTATTTATCTGGTTCTTTTGGAGAGTTAAGGTCAAATCATTTTCATTCTGGATTAGATTTTAGAACCAACCAAAAAGAAGGCTATAATGTTTTTGCAATTGGAGAAGGTTATGTGTCAAGAATTAAAATTTCGGCATTTGGTTACGGAAAAGCCATTTATATTACGCATCCAAATGGTTACACATCTGTTTATGGACATTTGCAAAAGGCTTCGCCAAAAATTGACTCAGTAATCAAAACAATTCATTATAAAGAAAAAAGCTTTGAAATTGATACTTATTTTAAGCCTACAGATGTTTTAATTGCTAAAGGTGAATTAATTGCATTCTCTGGAAATTCTGGAGGTTCTGGCGGACCACATTTGCATTTCGAGATTAGAGATACCAAATCAGAACACATTATTAATCCGTTATTGTTTGGTTTTGATAAATTTATAGTAGACACAAGAAAGCCTGTTATTAACGAATTGTTTGTTTATCCTGTAGATGATGAAGCAGTTGTAAATCAATCTAAAATACCAATACCAATTTCTATATCCTTACAAAAAGACGGCATTTATGTTGCTTCTAAAGTTTTAGCAAAAGGAAATATTGGTTTTGGATTAAATGCCTACGATGTATCGGATAAAAATTATGGTAAAAACGGATTGTATAAAATAGAAACAATGCTAGACGGAAAACCTAATTTTTCTATTTGTTTTACTAGTTTTTCGTATGATGAAACCCGATACATAAACTCTTTTATAGATTATAGTAAGTATAAAAAACAGCATCAAAGAGTTCAAAAACTATTTGCAAAAAACAGGTATCCTTTGCAACTTTTAAATGGGTTCGAAACAAACGGCGTTGTAGATGTAAAACCAAATATGGGTTATGTTTATAAAATAGACGTGTCTGATTATTATGGTAATAAAATAGAAATTTTAGTTCCAATACAATATGCTAATCAAGAAATTAAAATTCAAGATTCAAAGCTAAAAACAAAGTATTTTGTTAAAGCTAAAAACGAATATAATTATGTAAAAGATAATGTTTCGGTTTATATTCCAGAAAATACTTTTTACGAAGATTTTTATTTAAATTTTAATGTAGAAAACGGAGTTTTAGAATTACATGATGATACAGTACCAATTTATAATAATATAATATTAAGTTTTGAAGAGAGTTCTTTTCCAGAAAATCAAAAAGACAAAGTTTTTATTGCAGATGTTAGCGGTTCTAAATTATACTATAATTCTACTCTTAGAAAAGAAAATATATACAAAGCTAGAACAAAAAATTTTGGAAAATTTAAGCTAGTAATCGATTTAATACAACCAGAAATTAAGCCTTTAAATTTTGAAGAAGGGAAATGGATAAGTAATAATGCTTCTATAGATTTTTTAATTACCGATGAGTTGTCTGGAATTAAAACTTATGAAGGTTATCTTAACGATGAATGGATTTTATTTGATTACAATTATAAAACTAAAAAAATAACACACTATTTTTTAGATAAAATCGTTAAAGAAGGTAAAAACGATATAAAAGTAATTGTAGTAGATAATGTTGGAAATTCTACTATATTTGAATCTCACTTTTTTAGAAGTCAAAAAAAATAAAAATTACACTTGAAAACAGTATATAAATTTGTAACTATTTCTATCTTTTTAATTGGGTTTTGGTCTCATTCTCAAACTGCTAGAATTAAAGGTGTTATTCTAGACGAATTTAATATCCCTATAGAAAATGTTAATATAACCTATGAAAAATATGGCACTACAACCAATAAAAATGGCTTTTATGTGCTTTCTGTGCCTTCAAACCAAAAAATAACTATTGTTTTTACACATATTACATATAAAAAAGCAAGTTTAATAATAGAATTAAAAACGAACGAAGATTTTGAACATAATTTTATTATAAATAGCAAAGAAGAACAATTAGGCGAAGTTATAATTACTGCAAACAACAAAAAAAGAGTAGAAGGTATAACAACCATAGATCCCGAAATTATTAGAAAAATTCCAGGAGCAAATGCTGGAGTAGAAAATATTTTAAAATTATTACCAGGAGTAAATTCTAATAACGAATTAAGTACTCAGTATGCAGTTAGAGGTGGTAATTACGATGAAAATCTTGTCTACGTTAACGAAATAGAAGTTTACAGGCCTTTTTTAATAAGATCTGGTCAGCAAGAAGGTTTAGGGTTTACAAATACAGACTTGGTGCAAAATGTAGATTTTTCTGCTGGTGGATTTCAATCTAAGTATGGCGATAAATTATCGTCGGTTTTAGATATTACGTATAGAACACCTAAAAAATTCGGAGCATCACTAGAAGCTAGTTTACTTGGCGGAAGTATGTCTGTTGATGCAGTATCTAAAAATCAAAAATGGAAAAATATAACTGGAGTTCGTTATAGAGATAATAGTTTGTTAGTTAATAGTCAAGAAACCGAAACTAATTTTAGACCAACTTTTGTAGATGCTCAAACATTTTTATCTTTTATACCAAACCAAAAATGGCAGTTTGATTTTTTAGGAAACATTTCTCAAAATACATATAATTACAAACCTTTATCAAGACAAACAAATTTTGGCACAATAAGCGAACCTATTGCATTACAAATTTTTTATCAAGGTCAAGAAAAAGACAAATACAGTACTTATTTTGGAGCTTTAAAATCATCTTTAAAATTAAACGAAGTAACTACTTTTAAATTTATTAATTCTATTTATCATACACAAGAACAAGAATATTTTGATATTTATGCGGCTTATTTTTTAGGAGAAGTAGATAGTAATGTTGGTTCTGAAACTTTAGGTCAGGTTAAGTTTAATCAAGGAGTTGGTACTCAACTTAATCATGGAAGAAACGATTTAGATGCTTTAATTGTTAATTCTGAAATAAAAGGTTCTCATAAAGTAAAAGAACATTTTTTAGAATGGGGAGTTAAGTTTTCTCACGAAGATTTTAAAGATAGAATAGTAGAGTGGGAAGTTATAGATTCGGCTGGATTTTCTATTAATCCACCTAATTTAAATTTACCTATAAACAATCAACCTTACAATCCTTACGTTGGACCTTTAGTACCTTTTCAAAGTGTTAGAGCAACAAATTTTACTACTATAGATAGATTTTCTGGTTTTTTTCAATGGAGTAAAAAATCTAAAATAAAAAATGCAGATGTATGGTATAATCTAGGAGTTAGAGCTCATCAATGGGTTGTAAATGCCGAAGATGTTAACGGCAAGAGTCAAATAGTTACTAGTCCAAGAATGCAATTTGCAATTAAACCAAATTGGAAAAAAGACATGCTTTTTAAATTTGCAACAGGTTTATATTACCAACCACCATTTTATAGAGAATTAAGAAACGCTCAAGGCTTAGTAGTTCCAGATGTTAAAGCACAAAAATCTTTTCATGTTGTGTTAAGCAACGATTACAGTTTTAAAATGTCTAATAGACCGTTTAAATTAGTAAGCGAGTTGTATTATAAAGGAATGAGCGATGTAAATACTTATACATTAGATAATGTAAGAATTAGATACAGTGCAAATAATAATGCAGAAGCATATGCTTATGGAGCCGATTTTAGATTAAACGGCGAATTTGTTCCTGGAACAGAATCTTGGTTGAGTTTTGGATATTTAAAAACAGAAGAAAACATTAACAATAGGGGTTTTATTGCAAGACCAACAGATCAAAGATTAAAATTTGGGTTGTTATTTCAAGATTACATGCCAAATATACCAAGTGTAAAAGTATATTTAAATATGGTTTTTAATACGGGTTTACCAGGTGGTTCTCCATCTTATGCAGATCCTTACGATTTTCAATTAAGATTAAATAGTTACAAAAGAGCAGATATAGGTTTTTTATATGTTTTAACAGAAAATAACAATAAAAGAGCTCCTAATCATTGGCTAAAAAAGTTTAATGATTTATCTTTAGGATTCGAAATTTTTAATTTATTTAATGTGCAAAACTCTATTACCACAACGTGGGTAAGAGATGTTTATACAAAAAGGCAATTTGGAGTTCCAAATTACATGACAACAAGAGTGTTTAATATCAAACTATCTGCTAGATTGTAATTAGAATTAATTTTATATATTTGGATATAACATATACAACTATGAATTTAGTTAAAAAAATAGCGTTGCTTTCTACAATAATTGCAATTATAAGTTGTAAAGAAGAAGCAAAACAGCCCAAGGTTATTTACGAGGAAAAGCCAACTTCAGCAGTTACAAAAAAGGTAGATTCTTCTCAAATAAAAATTGCCGACTTGCCAATTAACATGGCTGGGACAAATATATTATTACATCCGGTAAGCGATTTAAGAGTTTCAGAAAATAACAGAATTGCATACGGTTCTAGTAAAACGTATTCTGTAAGTTATTCTGTATCTAATTACGATAGATTTGAATTAACTGGTTACCTTGAAAATATTAAATTTCAGCATAAAGATTCTACAGCTTTAAGAGCTTTGACAAATAAAAAAATACAAATTCAAACAGTTACCTATTTATCTGATTTTGCCGAAAAAACTAAAAAACAGATATTAATTTATACTGTTGTAGATGAAGATACTAACAAAGATGGTAAAGTAGATCAAAACGATATTAGGTCTTTATATATAAGTTCTATTAATGGTACAAACTTTAAAAAGCTATCAGAAAAATATAATGAGTTAATAGATTGGAGTTTAATGCTAAACCAAAACAAATTGTATTTTAGATGTATAAAAGATATTAATAAAAATGGAGCATTTGATAAGAACGACTCTGTTCATTATCATTATGTTAATCTATTGTCTGGTGATTTAAAAGTAGAAGAATACAATCCAATTTAAATTAAAATATCACTTTCTAAATCTGAAATTTCTATTGCAAAATTAAACCCCAATTCTTTCATTAACTGTATAACTAGATTTTTATACCAGTTTTCAGATTTTGGATGAATATATACTTTTTCTATTAAGATGCTAATGTCTACATTTATCTTTAAACCTTCGTTTAATATTAATTTATTAGAAGTAACATCTGTTATTATTCTAACTTCTCTTTCGTACTGAAAGCTTTTTCTTTTAAACAAAAACGGAAAAAAGGGGTCGTTAATAGGTATAAATTCTTTTTTATAATCTATGTAGTTAACTTCTCCAATATATTGTTCGGTATCTTTTTCTGCAACTACAGCTTCTTTTAATTTGCCAATGGTAGATTGTATTGCTAAGCCTTCGTTGTTTTTAGTAAAAATTTGCCACATAGCAAAAGACTCATATTCGTTAATGTGCCAACTACTAATTACAATATTTTCTCTTCTTGTTTTATAATGGCTTAAAAATGCAGGATTGTTTGCAACAATTTTTTTAATTTCTTCAAAAGTAGGTTCGCTAAAAGTGCCTTCGTATTGATCTTCAAATCTATCAGATCTAGACATAAATAACTTTTTATGAAGCAGTAAATCTAAAAATTTAGATAAGTCAAGATACTTCCAAACAATAGTATTTGGATCTTCTGGTAGTTTTATATCTTGATTGTTTGCAAACATATTTTACTTATAATTAATTTATAAAGTTACTTATAATTTTAAACAATAAATAATTGTTACTCTAAACTCTGCATCATAACTAGCTTAGAGTAAGTGCCATTTAATTGTAAAAGCTCGTTATGAGTGCCTTGTTCTACAATTTGTCCTTTTTGTATTACAATTATAGAATCTGCTTTTTGAATAGTAGATAATCTATGTGCAATTACAATAGAAGTTCTGTTTTGCATCATGTTTTCTAGAGCAATTTGAACAAATTTCTCGCTTTCTGTGTCTAAAGCAGAAGTAGCTTCGTCTAGAATCATAATTGGTGGGTTTTTAAGAACCGCTCTTGCAATAGATAGTCTTTGTTTTTGTCCGCCAGATAATTTTCCGCCAGCATCGCCAATATTAGTTTCTATCCCGTTTGGCAAATCGTTTACAAAATCAAATGCGTTTGCAATTTTTAAAGCATCAATTATTTCTGCATCTGTAGCATTTGGTTTGCCAATTAAAATATTGTTTTTTATAGAATCATTAAATAATATTGAGTCTTGAGTAACTAATCCCATTAAATCACGAAGCGAATGAATATTCCAATCTCTAATGTCTGTCCCGTCTATTTTTATGCTTCCTTTATTTACATCGTAAAAACGAGTTAATAAATTTGCAATAGTACTTTTACCTGAACCAGATTGACCAACAAGAGCAATTGTCTTACCTTTTTTTATTTCTATAGAAAAGTTTTGTAATACATTTTCGTTTTCGTATTTAAAACTAACGTTTTCTATTTTTATACTATCTGTAAAATCTGCTTTTACTAATCCGTTTTCTTTTTCTATAAGTGTGTTTTCGGTTTCTAAAACTTCAAAAACACGTTCTGCAGCTGCTAGTCCGTTTTTTACAGAGTAAGATGCTTTAGATATTGCTTTTGCAGGTGTTAATATGTTATAAGCCAAACCCATATAAGCTAAAAATTTAGCTCCTTCTAAAACTGCTTTTCCATTAGGTAATTTATCTACTAAAACCATATTACCACCATACCATAAAAGTATTGCAATAACTACAATTCCCATAAACTCACTCATTGGCGATGAGAGATTATTCTTTTTTTCTATACTTACAGATAATCTTAAAAGCCTATCTATAGAATCTTGAAATTTAGCAGAAAAACTTTTCTCAGCATTATAGCTTTTTATAACTTTTAGTCCAGATAAACTTTCTTCTACTATAGAAATTAAATAACCGTTTTCATATTGTGCTTTAGTGGATTTTGCTTTTAGACTTTTACCAATTTTAGAGATTATGAAACTAGAAATAGGTATAAAAATAAAAACAAAAATAGTAAGCTCAAAACTTATAGCAACCATTGCACCAATTGTAAAAATAATTGTAAGAGGTTCTTTTACAATTAATTCTAATATAGAAAAGAAAGAGTTTCTAACCTCGTTTACATCTCCAAGCATTCTAGCCATTACATCTCCTTTTCTTTTTTCTGAATAATAAGAAATTGGTAAACTAATTATTTTAGCATACATTTTTTCTCTTAAATCTTTTAAAACGCCATTTTTTAATATGGTTAATTGGTTTAAACCTAGATAATTAAATAAGTTTTTAAGCAAAAAAGTAGATATTACTAACGACACTACTAATAATAAGGCGTATTGAGAACCGTTTTCATTAGTTAGTTTTGTAATGTAAAAATATAAATAGTCTTTGCCATAACTTATAATTTCGTAAAAAGAGGTATAAACGGGTTTTTTTAGAACCTTTTCAACATCTTCAAACAATATCTGTAACATTGGTATTAAAGTTATAAAAGAAAGCGTACTAAATAAAGCATACATTATATTAAATGCAACATTTAGTATAACGTGTTTTTTATAAGGTTTTAAAAAAGGAAGTATTTTTTTTATGTTTGGATCCATTAGCTTAATTGCATTGAAGCAATAATATTTTTAATTTTGATATCTAAATCTTCTTCTATTATAATTGCATTTTCAATAGAATTTAAAGACTTGTTTACGCTAAAATAAAATTTTATTTTAGGTTCTGTACCACTTGGTCTTACACAAATTTTGCTTCCGTCTTCTAAGTAGTAAATTAACACATTAGATTTAGGTAAGTTAATTGGCTCGACTTTGTTTGTAAACATGTTTTTAGCTGTGCTATTTTGGTAATCTTCTATCAACACAATGCGTTGATTGTTTATTTCTTTTAATGGTTTTTCTCTAAAATCTGCCATCATTTGTTTAATTTGATTTGCACCTTCTATACCTTTTTTAGTAATAGAAATTAGATGCTCTTTATAAAAGCCATAATCTACATATAAATTAAGTAATTCTTGATATAAAGAACTTCCAGCTGCTTTTGCTATTGATGCAATTTCGCAAACTAATAAAGTAGCTGCAACGGCATCTTTATCTCTTACAGCATCGCCAACCATGTAGCCAAAACTTTCTTCTCCACCACCAATAAATTTTTGGTCTGGAAAATCTTTTATCATTTTAGCAATCCATTTAAATCCAGTTAAACCTACTTTACATTCTACATTATAAGCAGATGCTAATTCTAACATCATTGGAGTAGAAACAATAGTAGAACCTATAAATTCTGTACCAGTTAATTTATTAGCTCTTTTCCATTGTTCTAATAAAAAGGCAGTCATAATAACCATTGTTTGATTACCATTTAAAAGAATTAACTCTCCTTTTAAATTTCTAACAGCAACGCCAAGTCTGTCAGAATCTGGGTCTGTTCCAACAACAATATCAGCATTAATATTAGTAGCTAAATTTATAGCCATACTTAACGCTTCTGGTTCTTCTGGATTTGGAGATTTAACTGTTGGAAAATTTCCGTCTGGTTGTTCTTGTTCTTTTACAATATTTACATCTGTATAACCTGCTAAAGCAAGTACATCTGGAATTGCTTTTATAGATGTACCGTGCAAAGATGTAAAAACAATTTTTAAGTTGTCTTTTACTTCTTTAGGCGTATTAAACGAAGCATTTTCTACAGATGAAGCAAAAAAAGCATTATCAACTTCTTGGTCTATATATTCTATTAAATTAGAATTAGAGTCAAATTTAACTTCACTATAATTTAAAGCATCTATTATATTAATAATCTCTGCATCTTGCGGCGGAACAAGTTGTCCGCCATCTTGCCAATAAACTTTGTAACCGTTATATTCTGGCGGATTATGAGATGCTGTTAGAACAATACCTGCATGACAATTTAAATATCTTACGGCAAAAGATAGTTCTGGAGTTGGTCTCATTTCAGAAAACAAATAAACTTTAATTCCGTTTGCCGAAAAAACATCTGCAACAACTTTTGCAAGTGTATCGCTATTGTGTCTACAATCGTATGCAATTACGACTTTAATTTCTTGATTTGGGAAAGATGTTTTTAAATATTGAGATATACCTTGGGTATTTTTACCTAAAGTGTATTTATTAATTCTGTTAGTACCAATACCCATAATACCTCTCATTCCACCAGTTCCAAATTCAAGATTTTTATAAAAGCAATCTTCTAACTCGTATGGAGAAGAAGTTATTAATTCTTTTAATTCTCCTTGAATTTTTGAGTCGAAAGTAGGAGTTAACCATTCGTTAACTTTATCAAGTATGTTTTTAGAAATATGCATTGTTTAATTATTATAGTAATCTAAAAACGAGAAACTTATAAGTTAGTTGTTTGAGCTATTTTATAATTTTCGTTATTTTCTTTATTTCTTAGAATTATTTCGCCTAAAAAACCAGCTAAAAATAATTGAGTTCCGATAATCATGGTTGTTAAGGCAATAAAAAAGATTGGGTTGTTGGTTACAAGGCTATAAGGCAAATCGTTATATAATCTATATAGTTTTAAAACACCAATATAACCAGCAGAAGCAAAGCCAATTAGAAACATAAAAACGCCCCAAGCTCCAAATAAATGCATTGGTCTTTTGCCAAATTTAGATAAAAACCAAATTGTAATAAGGTCTAAAAAACCGTTTATAAAACGGTCCATTCCAAATTTGGTTTCACCGTATTTTCTCGCTTGGTGTTTTACAACTTTTTCACCAATTTTAGAAAATCCTGCATTTTTTGCTAAAACCGGAATATATCTATGCATTTCGCCAGAAACAACAATATTTTTAACAACAATATTTTTATAGGCTTTTAAACCACAATTAAAATCGTTTAATTCAACTCCAGAAGTTTTTCTTGCAGCCCAATTAAATAATTTGGAGGGCAAGTTTTTACCAACAACAGAATCGTAGCGTTTCTTTTTCCAACCAGAAACCAAATCATAATTGTCGTTGATAATCATGTTATATAAGTCTGGAATTTCTTCTGGGTTATCTTGTAAGTCTGCATCCATAGTAATAATAACATCTCCTTTAGCTTTTTCAAAACCTGCATGTAAAGCTTGAGATTTACCAAAATTTCTTAAAAAACGAATGCCTTTAATGGTATCGTTTTTAGCAGAAAGTTGTTCTATTATTTGCCATGAATTGTCGGTACTACCATCATCAATAAAAATAACTTCAAAACTTAAGTTATTTTCACGCATTACTTTTACAACCCAATCATAAAGTTCTAAAATTGATTCGTCTTCGTTTAGAAGCGGTATAATTATAGATAGATTCATTAATTTTTATTACTTGGAGTTTTAAAAATTAAAGAAACTAACAAACCTAAAAGACTATAAAATGCAATTTGAAATAAATACGACTGTAATTGAGCAAATGGTCCAAAGCCGTCTTCATTTTCTATTTTCTCAATAGCTTTGTTAATATCTGAAGCTGGCACATTAAATTTAGACATCATGTTTTTAGTCATTTCTATAACCTGCTCTGTTACAACTTCTTTAGCACCTGTATCTATTACGTTAAACAACAAAACACTAAAAAGAACATACATACCAACGCCTACTATAACTGGTAAAATAAAACTAGAAAAAGCCTCTTTAAAAGACATAATACCTTTTAGAGCTTTTTTGTTTTTTATAGAACAAACTACACCAAAAGTTACAATTAATACAAAATTAAATACGCCAATCCAAGTGTTTATAAGCAACGATAAGTCTATAGCATACATTGTTGCTATAATTAATATTAAGACAATTCCTAGTACAACTCCTAATGATAAACCGTTCTTTTTAATGATATTTTCCATATATTTATAATTTTAAGTACAAATATAATAATATTAGATTTATTGTAGCTTAATTAAGTGTTTTAAAAGCATATAAAAAAAAGCAATTAAACATTTGTTAATTAAAAAATAGTTGTAAATTTGCAGCCACAAAACAAAAATGTTTATAAACAAAAAGTTGTATTGAGTTTATACCTTTAATTTTAAAAAAGCTTCAGAGCAAGGTACAACCATTATTAAAAAGAAAAGAATTACAAGATGAGAAAAGGAATACACCCAGAAAATTACAGATTAGTTGCTTTTAAAGACATGTCTAACGAAGACATTTTTATCTCTAAATCAACAGTAGATACTAAAGAAACTATTACGCACGAAGGTGTTGAATATCCAGTTTATAAATTGGAGATTTCTAGAACATCTCACCCTTTTTATACAGGTAAATCTAAACTTATTGATACTGCAGGACGTATCGACAAATTTAAAACTAAATACGCTAAACATTCTAAATAAGAGTTGTTTATCTACATATAAAAAAAATCTCATCTAATTAGATGAGATTTTTTTATTGAATTATTTTAAAGAAACTAGTAAAGTTTAAATAAGTCTTCTAGTGGTTTTAGTTGTTCTGTATTAATGTCTAATTTTTGTAAAATACTAATTATAGTAAGTAGTTGAGATGGATCCATGTCTTTACCAAGAACTCTAACAACCGCAAATCCAGATTCTTCTTGGTTGCCGTAGATTACAAATTCATTTGCTTTGTCTTTGTCTCCAACAACAAATATATTTGCTCCGTTTTTATTGTTGCCAATTTTTATAAGCGAATTATATTTTTCGTCTTTTAAAATTTCTTTTAATTTAATGTTCTCTTTTTCAAACTCTTTTACATTTTTATTAGTAACTCTAAATGCTAAAATATTTAATTTTTCGAAAGAATTTAATACAGACAGTTCTTCTGCAGTTAAGTCTTGTTTGTTAAGATTAAGCATTTTAGAAGGAATATCTAAAGCAATAAAATCTTTTGTTTCTGCCTTTTCTACATAATATTTTTGAAGAGTAGGTTCTGAGTTGCAGCCTATAAAAAATAGACTGCAAAATAGAACTACTATGTTTAAATTTTTCATTTATATTATTTTTTACCTTTAGAAGCTTTTTTAATTTCTTCTCCACCAGGAAGATTCATTTTTTCTGTTAAAGCAGACAATTCGGTTAAATTAAATTCGCCAGTTAAAGACATTATAACCATTTCATGATCTTTAGAAGCACCTTCTATAATCATAAACATTTCTTTAAGTACAGATTCATTCGCACCTGTTTTTACATAAATTTTTACGTTTTTTCCACCATCAGAAACACGCATTAATTCTTCTAGGTTTGCAGATTTTAAATATTTATCTGCTGTAGATTTTAACTCAGATGCATATTTTGAGTTAGATGTCATAAATATTTTTAAGTTGTCTAATTTTTTTGCTAATGCATGATACTGAACTAAATCTTTATCCGACGAATTAACTTTTAGATTTCCTATCATTTCGAACATTTTTTTAGAAACAACTACTGTGTTTATTTCGTCTTTTCCGTCAAATTTGTCAAACATTGTAGTTTGTCCGAAAGATAATTGTGCTACAAGAGCTACGATTATTGTTGTAATTAATTTTACCATGATTTTTACTTTTTAAAGATTTTGTTTTTTGATTGTTCGTATTCGTTTAAATATTTTACACTATTTACGCCAACATTTACGTTTTGCGATATTAAATTAAGTGCTTTTTGTGTTTCTTGAAATGCAATTTCTGGGTCTGTAAATGTGCCAAGGTCTTCAGATTCTTTATTTGCATTATAAACACTTGTAATTCCTGCAATTAAAATTAAGCTTGCTGCAACATACATCCACGCTACATTGTGTTGTTTTTTAGTTTTTAGTGGAGTATTTTTTGTGTAAGCTTCTTCTTTTGCACGATTTAAATAAACAAAAAGAGGTTTGTATTGTTCTAAATGTGATGCCACATTTTTACTAGAAAAATATAATTTCAACTCTTTTTCTTCTATTAATGTTGTTTCTCCTAGAAAATATTTTTCTAGTAAAATTTCTATTTTAGGTAATTCCATAATTATATATTTTAATCATATTTTCTCTAATTGTTTTTCTTGCTCTAGATAAAGCTACTCTAACTGCAGTTTCGTTCATGTTTAAAATTTCTGCAATTTTTTCAAATTCAAATTCTTCAATATCTCGCATTTGAACAATTAGTTTTTGCTGTTCTGGCAAATTATTTATTTCTTTTTCTATCCAGTTTACACTATCTTCATCTTCAATATTTTTATCTATGCTTTTATCGTTACTTGCATAATTTGTATGTACTATTTTTAAATTTGAAACTCTTTTAGACTTTAATTGATCTAAACAATGGTTTTTTGTAATTGTAATTGCAAAAGCTTCAATGTTATTATAGTTTTTTAAAGTGCTTTTTTTATCCCAAAGTTTAACAATAATATCTTGAGTTGCATCTTCTGCTTCTTCTGTACTAACCAATAAACGCTTAGCAACTCGAAAGATTTTATCTTTAAAAGGAGTAATAATATTTATAAACTCTTTTTGATCCAATTTATTTATTTTACAATTTGGTTATATAAGAAAGACGATTAATAATGTTTTTTGTTACAAATAAATTTGATATAAAATTAAACTTGCTAAATTTACGTTTATAATTAAAACTAATTTATGAAATTCACTATCAAAAGTACCTTAGTGTTACTTACGCTTTTATTTTTTACCTTTTCGTGCGACGATTTAGATGACATTCCTATACCACCAAGTCTTGAGATTAAAGATTTTGTATGGAAAGGTCTTAATTTATATTATTATTGGCAAGCCGATGAGCCCAATTTAGCCGATAATAAATTTGCAACACAAAGAGAGCTAAATAATTTTTTAACTACATACGAATCTCCAAAAATTTTGTTCGAAGATTTATTGGTAGATAGACAAACAGATAGATTTAGTGTAATTTTTAATGATTACGATGTGTTGGAGAGTTTGCTTCAAGGTTCTGCAAAAAATAATGGAGTAGATTTTGGGTTAAAATTTAAATTGGGTAGCCAAACAGAAATTTATGGTTGGGTTAGATACATTTTACCTAACTCTGATGCTTCTACTAAAAATATTCAGAGAGGCGATGTTTTTTATGCAGTTAACAGCATACCTCTTACAATTAGCAATTATAAAAGTTTATTAGAGAATTTTTCTTATACTTTGAACATGGCTAATTATAATAATGGGTTAATAACTCCTAATAATACATCTGTAAGTTTAACTAAAACAGATTATCAAGAAAACCCTGTTTATATTTCTAACGTTATAGTTTCTGGAAATAAAAAAATAGGATATTTAATGTATAACGGATTTTATTCTAGCTTCGAATCGCAATTAAATCAGGTTTTTGCACAATTTTTATCTCAAGGAGTAACACATTTAGTTTTAGATTTAAGATATAATTCTGGTGGTTCTGTGGCAACTGCAACTAGATTAGCCTCTATGATAACGGGGCAGTTTAACGGACAATTGTTTGCAAAACAACAATGGAATCAGAAAGTAGAAAACTTTTACAATCAAAATAATCCAGAATTATTAAGAAATAAGTTTACTACAACTCTTGGCAACTCATCTACAATAAGCAGTTTAAATTTAAACAAGGTTTATATTTTAACATCTAAAAGTTCTGCTTCTGCAAGCGAACTTTTAATTAATGGCTTAAAACCATACATTAATGTTATACAAATTGGTACTGTTACAACAGGAAAAAATGTTGGATCTATTACGTTGTATGATTCTCAGAACTTGGTTTCTAAAAATGGTGCGAATCCTAGTCATAAATACGCAATGCAACCAATTGTTTTAAAAATTGTAAATAGAGATGGTTTTGGAGAATATGAAAACGGATTGGCTCCAACTCTAGAACAAGCAGAAAACTTAGCTAATTTAGGAGTTATAGGCAATGTGTTAGAGCCTTTATTAAGTACTGCAATAAATTATATAAACACAAACGGAAGGTTTAATAACTACTTTACAGAAGATGTTTCGTTGCATTTTAAAGATAAAAAATCTATGAGTTTATTTGGTTCCGAAATGTATTTAGAAAAAACTCCAGAAGGATTAGAAAATATTAAAAAATAAAAAAAGCCCCAATAGTGTCTAACTTTTTGGGTTCAATTTATTGGGGCTTTTTTGTTAAAATAAAATATTTAGCCCTAGTTTTACATTTCTACCTCTTGTGTTATAACCAATATTTTCTAAATAATCTTGATTTAATAAGTTGTTTACAGAACACCAAATATTTAATCTGTCTTTAATTAAATTGTAATTTGAAGACAGATTTATTAGTTGATAAGATTGTAATTTTGTTTTAACAACACTAAAGGTTGCTCCATCAAAATAAGATTCGTTTCTATCATCTACATATTGATAGCTTAAATTAACAGCACCTTTTTTAAACGAATAACTTGAAAATAAATTAAATTTATGTTTAGGTATTAGAGCATTTGTATTTTCTTCAACTTGAGTAAATGTATAATTTCCGTTTAGTTTTATATTGTTAGATAAGTTGTATGTTAAAGAGGTTTCTATTCCTCTCGCATTTGTTTTGTTTGTTGTATTAATATAATTTGAAGCAAATGTTATTGGATGAGTAAAAAACACAATTGCATTTTCTTCATTTCTATAAAAACCAACAGTGTTTAATATTAATTTTTTTTCTAGTAATAGAGCTTCAAATCCCAATTCTGCAGTTGCATTTTTTTCTGGGTTTAATTCTAAATTACCATAACTAGAATACAATTGAAACAAACTAGGAGTTATAAAAGCAGTACTGTATGAAGTAATTATTTTTAAAGGAATAGATTTAAAGTTATAAGATGGATTAACGTTAAATACTAAATTAGAACCATAATTAGAATGACTGTTTAAACGAGCTCCAATGTTTAAGTTAAATCCAAAATTAGAATTATAAATCATTGATGCATAAGGGTCTATTTGGCTAAATTTAGAGTTTTCACTTCTAATATTAGAAAAAGGCGTACTAGAAAACATATCTTGAAATTGTACTTGTGTTCCAGCAATAATAAAAATATTTTTATTAAAAGTATATTTATTAAAAGCATCGATAGAAATGTTTCTAGATTCAAAAGTAGAATTATCTATAGAAGAAGTCCAAGAATTTAATTCTTGGAAGTTTCTATTAATATTAGAATATCCAGAATTTAAAACAAATTCTCCTTTTCTGTATTTATATTTTGATGCAATTCCTACTCTAAATTGTTCAGAAACAGTAACGTTTAAGTCCGTGTCAGGATTATTAAAATTATCAAAAAACTGATCGTAATCGTTCTTTAATCTATCATAATTTGCAAATAAATCTAGATTTAAGTTTTTTGTTGGTTTGTACGAAACTTTAGAATTTATATTAATTCTAGAAAACGCATCGTCTTCAAAATTAACGCCTTTAGTTTGAGAAATTCCTTTAGTTTCAGTGCTGTTAACAGCAGTTAAATAGCTAACCTTTTTTAAAGTTCCATTAATAGAAAAACCTTGATTAAAATCTCTAGCTTTTGTTTCAAAATTGTCTGCTGTGTTTTGTGTGCCAAGATTTATGTATGCGTTTCCAGCTATTTTTTTATCAGAAGAATTTTTTAAGGTAATGTTTATTACACCAGTTGCAGCATTAGAACCATAAAGTGTACTAGAAGCACCTTTTAAAATCTCAATACTTTCTATTTGTTCTACTGGCAATAACCTTAAATCGTATTCTAGATTTATTCCGGAAGCATCGGTTACTGGAACACCATCTATTAAAATTAATACTTGTCTATTTCTTCCACCTCTAATGTAAAGCCCTAAATTTTTACCATTTGCAGATTGGTTTCCGTTTACTTCTATTCCTGCTACTTGACTTAAAATAGATGCAACAGATTGCCCCATTTTTTTTTCTAAATCTTTAGCTGTAATCTTTTCTATAATTTTTCCGGATTTTTCTTTAGAAAGACTAAATTTTGTATCAGAAACAACAACTTCTTTTAAAGAAATTGTGTCGTTTTGTTGTGCAATTGCACCAGAAGTTATAAATGCAAATAAAGCACTTAAAACAATTTTTTTTTTGTTCATTTTAATTAATAATAAAGTACTAAAATTGGAAGAAAAGCATAGAATTTACCCATACTCAAACCTTTTTTCCCGAAAGTTTGTTACTCAGTGAAAGTGGCAGGTCTCCTGGCTTGCGTAATGTTGAAAGTCCTTCCCAAGAATAATCTCAGTGGTTTAAGTGTAACAACAATCTTTATAGCTTACAGTTGCGGGAACAGCACAGGTTTTAATCCTGTTTCCCTTTTAATGCATTTTATTTAAAATAAAATTGCAACCAATTTTCGAGTACAAAAGTAGTTATAATATTGTAAACAGCAATAATAAATTTTAGGGTATTAAATATTCTAATGATGCAAGTTTAACACGTCTGTTTTGAATTGGTAAATCTTTAGAATTTGAAGTTGTAAAATATTCTATAAATTTAAACCCATAGTCTTTGTAAAAAGATACAATGTTTGTGTTTTCTCCAAAGGTATCTAATCTTATTAAGTTAATATTTTTTTGTAAAGCGTGATTTATAGACCAATTTAAAATGTGTTGAAACATTTTTTTTCCTTTATGTTTTGGGTTTACAACAACTCTATGTAAATAAATAGCATTATTAATATCTTTTTCTCTCCAAATTACTTTGTCGTTGTATATAACAGAAAAAATACAAAGTATTTCGTTGTTTTCTATTATTTTATATTGTTGTAGAGTATTAATGTCATTTATTAAAACATCTTTATCAAAACCATTCCATGTATTATAATTATTATTCTTTTGGTACTTAATGGCTTCCTCAAATAAATAATAAATAAAATCTAAATCGTTTATTGTAGTGTTTAATATTTTTAAAGAGCTCATTTATTATAGTTTTTTTTAATTAATTGAAAATCATTACATTAAAAGAAAATGTTTCTTGTACAAATTATTTTTTTATAAATTTAGTATGTTTTCACAAAAAGATGTTAGTTTATACAGAAGAATTGGACAATATAGTTAAAAAAATAATTACAAAGTCTGAAGTTAAAAATCAAAATAAACAGTAAGCGTTTTATTATAATTTGATATAACTTACATTTGTAAAAAATATATAATGCAAAAGCTTAAACTATTATTTTTAGTAGTAATTATAACATCTTGTAACAAAGAAAACAGACAAAATGAAAATGTTGTTTATTTAAACAAGATAGAGCACTCAAAAGGTTTTAGCTTAGTTAGTTATAAAGATGTATCTGTTGTAGAAGTAATTAATCCTTGGCCAAATTCTACTCAAAATTATAAATATGTTTTATATAAAAATAAGAGTTCTATTCCAGATTCATTAAAAAAATATAAAGCAATTAAAATTCCGCTTCAAAAAATTGTAGTAACATCTACTACACATATACCATCTCTAGAAATGTTAAACGTAGAAAGCACTTTATGTGCATTTCCAAACACAAATTATGTTTCATCGGTAAAAACCAGAGAATTAATAAACAAAGGTAAGGTTAGAGAAATAGGTTCTAATCAAGATTTAAATACAGAAGTTTTGCTAGAACTACAACCAGATGTAATAATTGGTTTCGGAATAGACAATAGCAATAAAACATTTTCTAATCTTGAAAAAAATGGGTTAAATGTAATGTACAATGGAGATTGGACAGAAGAATCGCCTTTAGGAAAAGCGGAATGGATTAAGTTTTTTGGTGCTTTGTATGATAAAAATAACGAGGCCGAAAAAATATTTAACACCATTAAAAAAGATTATTTAAAAGCTAAAAAAATTGCATCTAAAACTAAACAATATCCAACAATTTTATGTGGAGCAATTTACGAAAATCAATGGTATTTACCTAAAGGTGATAGTTGGGCATCTTTATTTTTAAAAGATGCATATTCTAATTATTTATGGAAAGAAACAATAGGCAAAGGTAGTTTGTCTTTGTCTTTTGAAACCGTTTTAGATAAAGCTCAAAATGCTGATTTTTGGATTGGTCCAGGTCAATTTACCTCGTTAAATGCAATGTTAGATAGCAACGACAATTACAAGCACTTTAAAGCCTTTAAAAATAAAACCGTGTATTCTTTTAGTTCTAAAAAAGGAGCAACAGGCGGTGTTATTTATTACGAATTAGCCTCTAATAGACCAGATTTAGTTTTAAAAGATTTAATAAAAATTACACATCCAGAATTACTACCCGATTATCAACTGTATTTTTTTGAAAAGTTAAAATAATTTGAAAAACCTAAATAAAAATACCCTTTTATATTTAATGTTACTATTGTTTTTAGCAGCAGTTTTTTTGTTAAACCTAAGTTTAGGCTCTGTAAAAATTCCTAATTCTGAGATTGTTAATTCAATATTTGGTAAAGAAATTAAAACTTCTTGGGAAATTATTTTATGGAATTATAGACTGCCAAAAGCAATTACTGCAATAATGGTTGGCTTTGGGTTATCTGCCTCTGGTTTATTAATGCAAACATTATTTAGAAACCCATTGGCCGGACCTTATGTTTTAGGGCTAAGTTCTGGCTCAAGCTTAGGCGTTGCATTTGTAATAATGGGTTCTAGTATTTTACCTAGTTTTTTTGTTTCGGAAATAGGAATAGTTCTAGCATCTAGTATAGGTAGTTTTATTGTTTTAACGGCAGTTTTAATCGTATCAAAAAAAATAAAAGATACTATGTCTATTTTAATTGTAGGTTTAATGTTTGGTAGTTTTACAAGTGCAATTGTAAGTGTACTATCTTATTTTAGTACGGCAGAAGAATTACAAAAATTTACATTTTGGGCAATGGGTAGCTTGTCTAACTTATCTTGGAATGCAATTTTTATTCTTTTAACATGTACTCTTTTAGGTTTATTTTTAAGTTTAATAAGTCTAAAAGCCCTAAATTCTTTATTGTTAGGAGAAAATTATGCAAAAAGTTTAGGTATAAAATTTAGCAAAACTAGATTTATAATAATAATTGCAACAAGTATTTTGGTAGGAAGCATAACTGCTTTTGCTGGACCAATAGCTTTTATAGGTCTTGCAGTACCTCATATTGCCAAATTAACATTTCAAACAAGTAATCACTTTGTGTTATTTTGGAGTACATTGTTAATTGGTGCAATTTTAATGCTTTTGTGCGATATTGTATCGCAACTTCCAGGAAGCGATTTTACATTACCAATTAATGCAATAACATCTATAATTGGAGCTCCAATGGTTGTTTGGCTATTACTTAGAAAACAAAAATTAATGATATAATTTGATGCAATCTTTAATACATACAGACAATTTATGCATTGGTTATAACCAAAGTAAAAACCTTGTAGCATCAAATATTAATATTGAGTTGCAACAAGGGGAACTTATTGGACTTGTTGGTCAAAACGGAATAGGTAAATCTACATTACTTAAAACACTAATCGGAATTCAAAAACCTTTGAACGGTAAAGTTTTTTTAAATAATAAAGAAGTTTCTAGTTACACTACTCAACAGATATCTCAAAATATAAGTATTGTTTTAACCGAAAAAATTTCGCCAAGTAATTTAACAATTTACGAGTTAATTGCTTTAGGAAGACAACCTTATACAAACTGGTTAGGCACTTTGCAAGAAAGCGATAAGGTAATAATAAACAACGCGATAAGTCTAACACAAGTTGAAGATTTATTACACAAAAAACATTTTGAAATAAGCGATGGGCAATTACAAAAAGTACTTATAGCAAGAGCATTAGCTCAAGACACGCCAATAATTGTTCTAGACGAGCCAACCACACATTTAGATTTACAACATAAAGTAATGTTGTTTAAATTATTAAAAAAACTAGCTGTAGAAACTAAAAAGTGCATATTATATTCAACACACGATATAGATTTAGCAATACAGTTAAGCAATAAATTAATAGTAATGACTCATAATAATGTATTAATAGATCAACCTTGTAATTTAATTTCTAAAGGTGTTTTTAACTCACTATTTACTTCAAAAGACATAGCTTTTGACTCTCAAAAAGGAAAATTTGTAATATTATAACAGTTAGTTTTACAGGTTACTTTTTATTACATTTACATTTAAAATTTATAATAAAATGCCAGACATAATCTCTTTATTAATTGTATTTATCGTTGCTTTAATTATAGGTATTTTTATAGGGAAACTACTTTTTACAGCAAATGTTAAGTCAGAAAAAGCATCGTTACAAGAAAAAATAAATAATTATATATCTCAAATAGAGCAATTAAAACAGCTTCAAGCTCAAATTGCTCAAGAAAAAGAATCAATTAGAACAGAAAAAGATGTTTTGGCAATTCAACTAACCAAAAGAGAATCAGACTTCGATAATCTTTTAGAGAGAAGTAAAGAACAAAAACAAGAGGTAGAAAAGCTTCAAGAAAAATTTACTAAAGAATTCGAAAATCTTGCAAATAAAATTTTAGAAGAAAAAACACAAAAGTTTACAGAGCAAAATAAAGAAAATTTAAAAAATATATTAAATCCGTTACAAGACAAAATAAATTCTTTCGAGAAAAAAGTAGAAGACACACATAAAGAAAGTATAGGCCATCACGCAGCATTACGCCAGCAAATTCTTGGTTTAAAAGAATTAAACGAACAAATGAGTAAAGAAACTCTAAACCTTACAAGAGCTTTAAAAGGCGATAGTAAAATGCAAGGTAATTGGGGCGAATTAATTTTAGAACGAGTATTAGAAAAATCTGGATTAGAAAAAGGTAGAGAATACACTGTTCAACAATCTTTTACAACAGAAACAGGAGCAAGAGTTTTACCAGATGTTGTAATAAATTTACCAGATGGCAAAAAAATGATAGTAGATTCTAAAGTATCTCTTACGGCATACGAAAAATTTGTAAACGAAGAAGACGATAATTTAAGAGCAAGCCATTTAAAAGAACATATAAACTCGATAAAAAGACACGTTGATCAACTAGGAGATAAAAATTACCACGATTTATATCAAATGGAAAGTCCAGATTTCGTTTTGCTTTTTATACCCATAGAAACAGCTTTTGCAATTGCACTTAACGAAGAAACATCGTTGTATAACAAGGCTTTCGAAAGAAATATTGTAATTGTAACTCCATCTACATTATTAGCTACTTTAAGAACAATAGATAGCATGTGGACAAACCAAAAGCAACAAGAAAATGCCCTAGAAATTGCAAGACAAGCTGGAGCTTTGTATGATAAATTTGAAGGCTTTGTATCTGATTTACTCAAGATTGGCAAAAAAATGGACGAAGCTAAAGTAGAATATGCTAATGCAATGAATAAGTTGACAGAAGGAAGTGGAAACTTAATTACAAGTGTGGAAAAATTGAAAAAAATGGGTGCAAAAGCCAAAAAATCATTACCAGAAAATGTTTTAAGAAGAGCAGAACAAGAAGAATTAGAAGAATAAATAGTAAGCCTTTCTATAATGAAAGGCTTTTTTGTAACTTTGAATATAAAATTAATTAAAATGAATTACATACTTTTTGACGGAACCGTTAGAAATGCATTATTGCCATTTACATTTACAAGGCCAGTTGCAGATATTAGAATAGGGATACTAACCATTCGTGAAAAATGGGAGAAATACCTGGGTTATACCACAACAACTATAACAGAAGAGTATTTATCAGAGAAATACCCAATGGTAGAATTAGATGTAAATATTTTAATAAACGCATCATTTTTACCAAATTTTGTGTTGGCAGAAATGGTTAAATCTTTAGAACCTAATCAAGCCATTTTTATTGGAGATGATGTAATAGCATTCTATACTAACGACACGCAAGATGAGGTTAATTTTGATACTTATGAAATTATAGAGTTTGAAGAAAATTGTATAAGAATAGAAAATACTTGGGATATTTTTGCAAAAAACGATGCAGCAATTAGAGAAGATTTCGAGCTTTTAACACACGATAGATATTCTATGCCAATACCAAAATCTGTAAATGTGATTTCTCCAGAAAATATTTTTATAGAAGAAGGTGCAAAATTAGAATTTGTAACATTAAATGCATCTTTTGGACCAATTTATATAGGCAAGAATTCAGAGATTATGGAAGGTTCAGTAATTCGCGGACCATTTGCATTATGCGAAGAAGCCGTTGTTAAACTAGCAACTAAAGTTTATGGAGCAACAACCGTTGGACCACATTCTAGAATTGGAGGAGAAGTAAATAATTCGGTTTTATTTGGATATTCTAATAAAGGGCACGATGGTTTTTTAGGAAATTCTGTTATAGGAGAATGGTGTAATATTGGTGCAGATAGTAATAATTCAAACCTAAAAAATAATTATGAAGAAGTACGATTATGGAGTTACGAAACAGAAGGCTTTGCTAAAACAGGATTGCAATTTTGTGGTTTAATGATGGGAGATCACTCTAAATGTGGCATAAACACGATGTTTAATACAGGAACAGTAATTGGAGTTTCTGCAAATATTTTTGGGAGCGGTTTTCCAAGAAATTTTGTTCCAAGTTTTTCTTGGGGAGGTGCTTCTGGATTTACAACATATTTAACATCGAAAGCTTTTCAAACCGCAAAGATAGTAATGGCACGCCGTCAAATAGAATTTTCAGAAGAAGATGCCAAAATTTTAGAGCATGTTTTTGAGGAAACAAAAAAATGGAGAAAAGAATAATATCTTTTATAATAAACCAAGAATAAAGACACCTTAATAAAAAACTATTGAGGTTTTTTTATTTAAAAATTCTCTGTAAATTTACAATCTCAGTTTTTTGACAACGATTTCATTAATTGAGCTTATATATGGAAAACAAAAAAAAAGTAGCATTCTACACTTTAGGATGCAAATTAAACTTCTCAGAAACATCTACAATAGCTCGTAATTTTCAAAACGAAGGTTTTGATAGAGTAGATTTTGAAGAAGTTGCAGATATTTATGTAATAAATACATGTTCTGTAACTGAAAATGCCGACAAACAATTCAAACAAATTGTAAAAAAAGCCATGAAACTCAACGATAAAGCATTCGTTGCTGCCGTTGGTTGTTATGCACAATTAAAACCCGAAGAATTGGCTGCTGTTGATGGTGTTGATTTGGTTTTAGGAGCTACCGAAAAATTCAAAGTCACCGATTATATAAATGATTTGTCCAAAAATGATATGGGCGAAATTCATTCTTGCGAGATTGAAGAAGCCAATTTCTACGTTGGAAGTTATTCCATTGGCGATAGAACGCGTGCATTTTTGAAAGTTCAAGACGGTTGCGATTATAAATGTACCTATTGCACCATTCCATTGGCACGTGGAATTTCTAGAAGTGAAACTTTGGAAAATGTGTTGCAAAATGCTTCGGATATTTCCAAACAAGGCATTAAAGAAATCGTTCTAACAGGCGTAAACATTGGCGATTATGGAAAAGGCGAATTTGGCAATAAAAAACACGAACATACTTTTCTAGATTTAGTCAAAGCTTTAGATGAAGTTGAAGGCATAGAAAGATTACGAATTTCGTCTATTGAACCTAATCTTTTGAAAAATGAAACTATAGAATTTGTATCGAAAAGCCGAACATTTGTTCCTCATTTTCATATTCCATTACAATCTGGAAGCAACGAGATTTTGAAGAAAATGAAACGTCGCTACTTGAGAGAAGTTTACACAGAACGGGTAAATAAAATCCGTGAAGTAATGCCACATGCTTGTATTGGTGTGGATGTCATTGTTGGTTTTCCTGGTGAAACCGATGAAAATTTCTTGGAGACTTATAATTTTATAAACGAAATGGATATTTCCTATCTACACGTTTTCACCTATTCTGAAAGAGATAATACCGAAGCCGCTGTAATGCCAGATGTTGTGCCAATGAATGTTCGTAACAAACGAAGCAAAATGCTACGAGGATTATCTGTTAAAAAACGTAGAGCATTTTATGAAAGCCAAATAGGAACCGATAGAACTGTACTTTTTGAAAGCGAAAACAAAGAAGGATATATTCACGGATTTACCGAAAATTATGTAAAAGTAAAAACACCTTGGAATCCAGAATTGGTAAACACTTTGCACGAAATTAATTTGACAAAAATTGATGAAGATGGAAGTGTGAGGTTAGAATTTTTAAATCAGAAAGTGTTGAATTAAAAATCAGGAAGGATTTTATAGACTGCCCCAAAAAATTAGACACTATTTGGGGCTTTTTTATTTTTCGAAAATTACTAAGTCATCAATAATAGAATAATTTTTAAATCCTAAATTTTCACTAATCCATTCTATAGTATTAGGGTAATAAAAAAATACTTTTGTTAGATCGTTTTTATATTCCCAATCATTAAAATTTCTTTCGGCTTTAAATAATTCTACTAAACAATATAGCTTGCCATTAGGGTTAAGCATTTCAAAAAGTTGTTTAAATTCTTTAGACGGATTGTTAAAATTAGAGAGTACATCGTTACAAATAATAAAATCGTATTTTAATACACTTTTGTCAGGATAAAAATAAGTATCAAATAAATTAATTTCATATCCTTCTTTTTCTAGCAAATTTTTAATAGTTGAAGTTTTTCCAGAACCAAAATCTAAACCAATAGAATCTTTATTAAAGTTGTTAGTAATGATATTACATAAAGATTTTGTTTTAGTTGCAGCTGTTTTAGTAGTAGCATTAAGACTTTTTGTTATATAAATTTCTTTTTTTAAATCTTTTGAAATAAAGTTTTTTGGACTTAAAAAAACCGAAAAGCAGTTAGAACAAAAATAGAATTCTCTATTATTATGAGTATAGAAATAATTTGCTTGATATAAACAAAGTATACACTTCATGAATTAAATTTTAATTCCTGGAGGCAAAAGTTCTTTATAAATAGGATTTTTTCTAAAAAAACGAGTTATTTCTATATGAGTTGGAACTACTTTTTGTTTTCGCTCTTCTGCAATATTTAAAACTCTTTTTATAAACTCGTTTACTATTTCTGTATCTAAATTATTTGGAGTACATAATTTGGTTAAGAATATTTTACGTTCTTGACTAGAATATTCTAAAACTAATAAACCTTCTTCGGTTTGGGTTTCAAATTGTCTTAAAAGTTCGTTGTCTTTAATTTTCATCAATGTTAGATTCATTTTTAAAAGAATTAAATTAAATAAAAGAGTTTATCTACAAAGTTACGATAAATTTGTATTTTAATCGTGTAAACTAATAATTAATCATACTTTTCAACAAGAAGCATCTAGAAAGTAAAATTTATAGTTTAGCGTAAAATAAAATATTATCTTACATTTATACCATAATATCAACAATAAATATGGAAAAAATACCTGTTTATTTCATGCCAGGTTTAGCGGCAAGTGCGGCAATTTTTGAAAGAATAAAATTGCCAGAAGAACAGTTTGAAGTTTTTTATTTAGAGTGGGTTTTACCCAAAGAGACAGAGTCTTTAAAAGATTATTCTATTCGTTTATCTAAAAACATTAAACATAAGAACCCAGTTTTAATTGGAGTTTCTTTTGGAGGTATATTGGTTCAAGAGATATCTAAAATTATTAGTGTAAGAAAAACAATAATTATATCTAGCGTAAAATCTAATCAAGAATTTCCTAAGAGGTTTAAAGTTGCAAAAGCAACAAAGATTTATAAAATGGTTCCAACCGGGTTGGCTCAAAATGTAGAGTTTTTAGCAAAATTCTCTTTCGGTAAAACAATTTCTAAAAGATTAAAGTTTTACGAAAAGTTTCTTTTCATTAGAGACAAGTCATATTTAGACTGGGCAATAGAGAGTGTTGTTTTATGGGATAGAACATTACCAGATAACAATGTAATTCATATTCATGGAGATTTAGACGAGGTTTTTCCTATAAAAAATATTAATGATTGTATTGTGCTAAAAGGAGGCACTCATATTATGATAATTAATAAATACAGATGGTTAAATGCTAATTTGCCAAATATAATTCTTGAAGCTTGACCTTTTGGTTCTATTTTTGTAGTTTTACCAAACAGATAAAAAAGATATATATGAAAAGGTTAAGAGATGTTATAACTGTAACTATTTTGGTTATTTTAAGTGGTATTTTAATTCATTCAACTGCTACAAAAACAGAAACTTCGAACGATAATATTTCAAAGGCATTGCCAAAAACAATCGATTTTTCTGGAGAAAATACGCCTTTGCATATTGCAGATGTTAAAGAAAGATTAGACAGAGAAATGTTAATTAACACAAATTATCATTCTGCTACTACATTAATAATAAAAAGAGCAAATAGATTCTTTCCAATTATAGAACCAATATTGGCCAAAAATGGTATTCCAGACGATTTTAAATATCTAGCTGTAATAGAGAGTGGATTAACAAATGTTGTTTCTCCAACTGGAGCAAGAGGTGTTTGGCAATTTATGCCCGCTACGGCAAAAGAAAAAGGTATGGAAGTAACAGATTTTGTAGACGAAAGATATCATTTAGAAAAATCTACAGAAGCAGCATGTAAATACTTAATAGCAGCCAAAAACAAGCTTGGCAGCTGGACATTAGCAGCGGCAGCTTATAATGGAGGAATGACTGGTGTTAGCAAAAAAATTGAAGAACAAAAAGTTGCCAATTACTATGATTTGGCTTTGACAGAAGAAACTTCTAGGTATGTTTTTAGAATATTAGCTTTAAAAGAAATTATGAATAACCCTTTAAAATATGGATACGATTTGCCATCAACAGTTTTATATCAACAAATAGAAACAAAAAAGATTACAGTAGATTCATCTATCACAGATCTTGCACTTTTTGCTAAAAATCAAGGAATAAATTATAAAATATTAAAGATTCATAACCCTTGGTTAAGAGATAGAAAGCTAGAGAATAAATCAAAAAAGCAATATATAATAGAAATTCCTGTAGAAGGATATTAGTTTATAAATAAGAACTAGAATGAGTGTTACAGCATTATTATTGTTAGTCTGTATTGGTAGTAAATAAATTATTATAATAACAAAAAAAAGCATCATTACTTAATGATGCTTTAATATATAACGCCAAAACGCACAAATTATATTTTTTTAAGCTGCTGTTTCATCATTGTAATTTGTTCTTTTAACATGTTTTGTTTATCAAGTTTTTTTGCTTCATTTAATAAGGTTGTAGCCTCTATTTTACGTCTTCTAGACATTGCAATACCAGCAAGGTTTAATTTAGCTACAGCTATATCCATATCCATAGATAGGCCAAGTTCTATTGCTTTTTTAAAGAATTTTTCTGCTTTATTTAAATTTGTTTGAGATAACATTAAACCATGCAAATAATTAAAATAGCCTTGTTGCTTTCTAACTAATGCAGTTTCTGGACTTTTAATTTTATCTAAAAATCTTTTTGCACCTTCAAAATCTTGTTTTCTTAGTTTTAAAAAAGCTAATAAGATCATTTCGTTTTTAAAATATAAAAAAACAGGAAAAAAGGTTAATAATAATATAAAAATACCATTGCCTATATTATTATCTGTAAACTGCCAAATTGCCAATGTAATCAAGGCTGCTGTTATAATTATTTTAATATTTTTGTTAAACATAATTTTACTTTATTTATTTAAAGTTGCAAAGTTAATAAAATGATTTTAATTTTTTTATAAAACTACTTGCAAGAAAAAAAACTCTTTGTATATTTGCACTCGGTTTTAAAAAGACATTAAGTAAGATATTAATATACGATTTTAAAGATACAACGTTATGAGTAAGAGAACATTTCAACCATCTAAAAGAAAAAGAAGAAATAAGCACGGTTTTATGGACAGAATGGCTTCTGCAAATGGAAGAAAAGTGCTTGCTCGTAGAAGAGCAAAAGGAAGACATAAGTTAACTGTTTCTTGCGAACCAAGACACAAAAAATAATGATTTTTATAAATCAAATATTAAGGCGTTACTTTTTTTAAGTAACGCCTTTTTTTTAATATATTGTTAAAAAATAACTACTAAACTCTTATAAAACAACCCAATGCCAAAAGACAATTCAATTAAATCGGTATTAATAATTGGTTCAGGACCAATTGTTATTGGACAAGCATGCGAATTTGATTATGCAGGTTCTCAAGCTGCACGTTCTATTCGTGAAGAAGGAATTGAAGTGATTTTGATTAACTCAAATCCTGCAACTATAATGACAGATCCTTCAATGGCGGATTATATTTATTTATTGCCTTTAACCACTAAATCAATTATAGAAATATTAAAAAAGCATCCTAACATCGATGCGGTTTTACCTACAATGGGTGGTCAAACTGCACTTAATCTATGTTTAGAAGCTGATGAAAAAGGTATTTGGAAAGATTTTAATGTAAGATTAATTGGTGTAGATGTAAATGCTATCAATGTTACAGAAGATAGAGAACAGTTTAAACAATTACTTAGTAGAATTGGAGTAGGATCTGCACCTGCTAAAATTGCAACATCATTTTTAAAGGGTAAAGAGATTGCACAAGAGTTTGGTTTTCCGTTGGTTATTAGACCATCTTTTACTTTAGGAGGAACTGGAGCTGCTTTTGTACATAAAAAAGAAGACTTTGATGAGCTTTTAACAAGAGGTTTAGAAGCATCTCCAATTCACGAAGTTTTAATAGATAAAGCTTTAGTAGGTTGGAAAGAGTACGAATTAGAATTGCTTAGAGATAAAAACGATAATGTAGTTATTATTTGCTCTATAGAAAATATGGATCCAATGGGAATCCATACCGGAGATAGTATAACAGTTGCACCAGCAATGACATTGTCAGACTCTACTTATCAGAGAATGAGAGATATGGCGATTTTAATGATGCGTAGTATTGGTAATTTTGCAGGAGGTTGTAATGTGCAATTTGCAGTTTCTCCAGATAAAAAAGAAGAAATTTTTGCAATAGAAATAAACCCTAGAGTTTCTAGATCATCTGCATTAGCATCAAAAGCAACAGGATATCCTATTGCAAAAATTGCTTCTAAATTAGCCTTAGGTTATACTTTAGATGAATTAAAAAATCAAATAACAAAAACAACTTCGGCTTTATTTGAGCCTACTTTAGATTATGTAATTGTTAAAATACCTAGATGGAATTTTGATAAGTTTGAAGGTGCAGATAGAACTCTTGGTCTTCAAATGAAATCTGTAGGAGAAGTAATGGGAATTGGACGTTCGTTCCAAGAAGCATTACATAAAGCAACTCAGTCTTTAGAAATAAGGAGAAACGGATTAGGTGCAGATGGTAAAAGTTATAAAAATTACGAACAAATTATCGAGAAACTAACTTTTGCAAGTTGGGACAGAGTTTTCGTGATTTATGATGCCATCGCTTTGGGAATTCCGTTGAGTCGCATTCATGAAATTACTAAAATTGACATGTGGTTTTTAAAACAATATGAGGAATTATATACTTTGGAAAGAGAAATTTCAAAATATAATTTGGATACTTTACCAAGAGAATTGTTGCTAGAAGCCAAACAAAAAGGGTTTGCAGACAGACAAATTGCTCACATGATGGGCTGTTTAGAAAGTCAAGTTTATAATCTAAGAGCAGAAAAAAACATTAATAGAGTTTATAAATTGGTTGATACTTGTGCTGCAGAATTTAAAGCAAAAACACCTTATTATTACTCTACTTTTGAAGCAGAGATTGAAACAGCAGACGGAAAAAGATACGTAGATAACGAAAGTATAGTTACAGATAAAAAGAAAATAATTGTATTAGGTTCTGGCCCAAATAGAATAGGGCAAGGTATAGAGTTTGATTACTCCTGTGTTCATGGAGTTTTAGCAGCTAAAGAATGTGGTTACGAAACAATAATGATTAATTGTAATCCAGAAACAGTTTCTACAGATTTTGATACTGCAGATAAATTATATTTTGAACCCGTTTTTTGGGAACATATTTATGATATAATTAGACATGAAAAACCAGAAGGAGTAATTGTTCAGTTAGGAGGTCAAACGGCTTTAAAACTAGCAGAGAAATTAGATAGATACGGAATAAAAATTATTGGAACTAGCTTCGATGCATTAGATCTAGCCGAAGATAGAGGTAGATTCTCAGAATTATTACAAGAATTAAAAATTCCGTTTCCAAGATTTGGTATCGCAGAAAGTGCTGCAGAAGCATCGGTTTTAGCAGACACATTAGATTTTCCATTATTAGTAAGACCATCTTATGTTCTTGGAGGTCAAGGCATGAAAATTGTAATAAACAAACAAGAATTAGAAGAGCATGTAATAGACTTACTTAAAAATATTCCAGGTAACAGACTGTTATTAGATAATTATTTAGATGGTGCAATAGAAGCAGAAGCAGATGCAATTTGTGATGGAGAAAATGTATACATTATAGGCATAATGGAGCATATTGAACCTTGTGGAATTCACTCTGGAGATAGTAATGCAACATTACCTCCGTTTAATTTAGGCGAATTTGTAATGCAACAAATAAAAGATCATACGAAAAAGATAGCTTTGGCTTTGCGAACCGTTGGATTAATCAACATTCAATTTGCCATAAAAGACGATATAGTTTATATTATAGAAGCTAACCCAAGAGCATCTAGAACAGTTCCTTTTATTTCAAAAGCATACGGAGAACCTTATGTAAACTATGCAACTAAGGTAATGTTAGGAGAAAATAAAGTAACCGATTTTACTTTTAATCCTCAATTAAAAGGATATGCAATAAAACAACCTGTTTTTTCTTTTAGTAAGTTTCATAATGTAAATAAACAACTTGGACCAGAGATGAAATCTACTGGCGAAAGTATCTTGTTTATAGATGATTTGAAAGATGATCAATTTCACGAATTGTATTCAAGACGAAAAATGTATTTAAGTAGATAAATTTCAAAGCTCTTTTTTTAAGGAGCTTTTTTTACACACATTTTTAAATGTTAAAATCTAACGGCAATTCAATGGTTTTGTGCTGTTTATGGTTTTTTTTAAAAAAATGGGTAAAATGAGGAAAGTCCGTAAAAAAACGGGATTATTAGGGTTATATTTGTTTAAATACTTAATCTTCGCCTTTAAAGTTAAAATCTAAAAATACTTCTACTGTTTTAGCCACTTTATTTTTTACAATATTTGGTATTTTTATGTCAAAATCGGATGGGTTTAAATTGAAGTTAGAATTTATCTCTATGCCATTTCCATATTTTTTAATGTTAGCAATTATTGTAATGCTTTTGGTTTTACCATGAAGTTCAATAATACCAGAAATGGTATATTTTTTAAAAGTATTACTTAATGTATTAACATCTAGATTTTCTATTTTTCCTTTAAAAATTGCTTTTGGATACTTAAAGCTTTCTATATAATTTTCGTTAAAATGCTCTTCCATTAAAGCAATTTTGAATCTAAACCCTTTTATTAATGCTAAAACAGCAATTTCTCCAGTTTTAGTATTTAAAATACAAGAAGAATTTATGTTTTTAGCTTTAACTTCGTAAAAAGAAGCTACAGAAGCTTCAAATATAATTATACCGTTTCTTGTTAATAATTTCTCTTGAGAGTAAAAGTTAGTGCTTAAAAATAGAATAAAAAGCAAAAATAAATCTTTCATAAGTACTATTATTTATTCAATAAATCCGTTGTTACTCCATTGTATAATTGCATCTATATTAGTCTGGCTTAATCTAGGTCCGCCAAATGGCATAGCGTTAGGTTGCCCTTCTGCACTAGAAATTCTAGGTATTAATCCATTGGTTAAAACTGCAGATTTAACAGCATTGTAGCTTGTTAAGGTAATTGTTGCTCCATTACTAGGTGTTATGCCATGGCAAGCAATGCAATTTAAATCTATAATATTTTTAATATTTGAATTGTAAGTTACAATAGATGAGTTGCTTGATTCTAATAAATCAGATGTGCTATCTGTAGAACAACTTGCAAAAATTATAAAAAGTATGCTTATAAAATGAAACTTTCTGATATTCATTGTTTTATTTTTTTGTGAATTTATTAATTTTTTAAACTAAATTTACAAAATAGAGAATTTTATTGGTATTATGGGTAATAAAAATTATAAAAAAATAGGAATATTTCTTTTTGTTACGTTTACAATATTAAGTTTAATGGCTTATTTTTATATCTATAAATCTCATAGAAATATTGAACAAGAAACATCAGAATATAAATTAAAAGCAAAAGAATTTATAAATGAGTTTCAATTAAATGATAGTATTTCTACTTTAAAATATGCCGATAAAACAATTGAAGTGACAGGCATTGTTACTACTTTAAATGCTAATAATAAAAGCTTAATTATAGATAATAATCTTTTTGTTGTTCTAAAAGACAGTCTTAAAAACAGAATAAAAACTTCTAAAAAAGTAACTATAAAAGGTAGATTTGTTGGATATGATGATTTATTCGGAGAATTAAAAATGGATCAATGCTTAATAATAGAATAATTGTATGAAGTATTTTGTTGGATTAATAATATTACTTTCTCTAAATTCGGTTTACGCTCAAAAAAATATTTTTGATATTGCTAGATATGGTACTGTAGAAGAATTAAAAGAGCTTATAAAAAAAGATGCAAACATAATTAACATAGAAAGTAAAGAAGGATTTACACCTTTAACTTTGGCATGTTACAGAGGCAATCTAGAAGTGAGCAAGTATTTAATAAATAATGTAAAAGATATTAATGCAAATAGCGACATGGGAACTGCTTTAATGGCTGCAACCGTAAAAGGTAATTTAGAATTGGTATCTTTATTGATAAGTAAAAATGCAAATGTAAACGATACAGATGCAAAAGGTACAACTGCATTGATGTATGCTGTACAATTTAAACAAAAGGAAATTTTGAAACTATTACTTAAAAATAATGCCAATAAAGACAGTAAAGATTTAGATGGTAAAACTGCATTTGAATTTGCTGTATTTTCTGGAGACCAAGAGATTATTAACTTATTAAAAAAATAACATGAAAAAAATTACATTTATTTTACTTTTTAGCTTTGGGTTTTTAGTTAATGCTCAACAAAAATCAACAGGGGATATTCTGTTAACTTCTAATATTGTTGCTAATTTATTATTAGATAACGGTACAACTACGGCAACGCTAACTTTATCTGGACCAAACGATAGATGGTTTGCTTTAGAATTTGGAACTTTTTCTTCTGGAATGGTAAGTGGTACTGATTTAGTTTATTGGAACGGTGCTACATTAGTAGATGCAAGACATAATGGAGTAGGTAATGCACCAACAACAGACACAACTAACGATTGGACTTTGGTATCTAATACTGATAATTTACCTTCTTCGGGCTTAAGAACTTTAGTTTATACAAGAGCATTAAATACAGGAGATGTAAACGATTTTACTTTTGTTTATGCCAATGCATCTATAGATTTTGCTTGGGCTAGAATGGACAGTGCTTCTTTCGTACTTGCATACCATGGCGGTAATAATAGAGGAGTTAGCCAACATGTTGCATTAAATGTATTAGGAGTTGAAGACTTTTCTTTAAATGCATCTCAGATTTTTCCTAATCCCACAAACGGATTAATAACTATAAAATCTAAAACTAGCCTAGAAATGATTTCTATTTATTCATTAACAGGAATATTAGTAAAAACGATAGAATTAAACAATGTTAATAATGATAACACGGAAGTTAATGTTGAAGGATTACAAGCGGGGATTTATTTAATAGAATTAAAGAATGATACAGAAAAGTCTTGGAAAAAAATTATTGTAAATTAATGAATAAAGTAATTGTATTTATATTTTCTTTTACGGTATTTACAACATATTCTCAAGATGATTTGTTTGCAGAAATCGATACTTTAAAAATTGTAAATCTAGAATCTACAAAATTAGCATCTAAAGGAGAATTTGCTTTTGGATTTAATTTAGTTGGAGTGTTTTAATTAAGAGGGAAGCTGCCAAAACGTGGTTGTTTATGCTTTTATTTGTCATAATTTCTGTAGAAAAATTAATTATTTGTTCTGGAGTAAATTTTGAGATTTTAGATATTTTATATCCTTGGTAATTAACAAGGTAATATTTAAAAGCTTTTGTAGACTGTAGATATCGTATTGTCTAATATTATACCATTTATATTTATAAATTAGTCCTATGGAAAACAATTTCCCATCTTAATTCCCTGATTTTTTTACAATATACATTGGACTATATACATTATACAATTGGTATTAGTATCTGTTCTGTTAGATTCTAGAATAGCATATCTTTTTTCCCATATTCTTATAGTATGAGCTTTAACTCCGGTTAAGTTTTCAATATTTTTTATGTTAAGCGTAGTTTTATAGAATTCATTTTAGAATTTTGAATATATCAAAAGTAATGAACTTTGGAGGTTTCTTAAAAGAAAGAAATTTATTATTTTAAGAAAAGATAAATGTGACCACGATGGGATTCGAACCCATACGCTTTGCAGCACCAGCCCCTCAAGCTGGCAAGTCTACCAATTTCTCCACGTGGCCTTAAATAAAAAAAATCAAGCAAAATGCTCGACTTTTTTGTGACCTGGCTGGGGTTCGAACCCAGGACCCCATCATTAAAAGTGATGTGCTCTACCAGCTGAGCTACCAAGTCTAAGCTTTTAATATAATTTATTTTATGTGACCTGGCTGGGGTTCGAACCCAGGACCCCATCATTAAAAGTGATGTGCTCTACCAGCTGAGCTACCAAGTCATTAAATTTGTTTTCTTGAACGCGGGTGCAAATATAAGGCGTTATTATTTATTTTTCAAAGCAAAATTGCCTTAAATTTACATTTTTTAAAAATTATCGTTTAAAACCTTAATTTATAAGGAATTACTATTATGAGAAAGATTATACTTCTTGGTTATATGGGGTCTGGAAAGTCTGCAATTGCAAAAAAATTGAGCGAGTTGTTAGATTTAGAATGCTTTGATCTTGACGAAAGTATTGAAGAATTTGAAAAATTAAATATAAAAGATATTTTTAAATTAAAAGGAGAAATCTACTTTAGAAAAAAAGAACATGAGCTATTAAATTATTTTGTTAATTGTAACAAAGAATTTGTTTTAAGTCTTGGAGGAGGAACGCCTTGTTATGCAGACAATCATTTAATATTTCAAAATGAAGACGTAATATCTATATATTTAAAAACGTCTATAAACGAACTTTTTTTACGTTTATCGGGCAACTCAAGTAACAGACCTTTAATAGCAATGTTAGATGATGAAGATTTGAAAGAATTTATTGCAAAACAGTTATTTGAAAGAAGTTATTTTTATCACTTTGCTAAACATATAGTAAATACCGATAACAAATCTGTAGACGATATTGTTCAAGAAATTAAAAAATTAATCTAAATAAGCATAGTTTTTTTCTTTTTCAAAAACAACATTTACCCTTTCTTTTAAAGATGTTGATAAAGATATTCCTTTAAAGTCAGCCTTTACAGGATATTTTTTATGGTTTCTGTCTACTAGAACTGCAGTTTTAAATTTTTTTAATGGCACTTCTAAAAAGTGTTTTACTCCATATACTAATGTTGTTCCAGAATTTAAAACATCGTCAACCAAAACTAAAGATTTGTTTTTGTATTGTTCACTATTTAAAGATGTTTTAATTTTGTTAAATGGATTTTCTTTATCAATTAATACTTCGCATAAGCTTACTTCTATTGGAGAAATTTCTTTAATATATGCTGCAATTTTTTGTGCAAAAATATACCCATTAGAAGAAATACCGGCAATTACAATTTCATTTTCATCTATAAAAGTTTCATAAATCTGAAAAGCAATTCGTCTAATTTTATTCTCAATTTCGATATGATTTAAAATAATGTTATGTGGCATATTGTTAAATTTTCTCAAATATAGCAAAGAGTTCGTTATCTTTTCTTGGCTTAATTGAATTATATGATGTTTCTAACGTTATAATTTTAAAATAATTTTTAAAAAGGGTAGTGTATTCTTCTTTGCTTCCTCCAAAAGGTGGACCAATCTCAGTTTTTTCAAAATTAAAAAACAAACCAACAAGCTTACCGTTTGGGTTTAATAAATCATGCATTTTTTTAACGTAGTTTTCTCTTAAATTGGGATTAAAAGAACAAAAAAACGTTTGTTCTATTATTAAATCATAAGAATCATTTAGGTTAAAAAAATCATCATTTATTAATTGATTCGGATTAATTGATAGAATTCTTTTTTTAATGTTTTTTAACGGACTTTCTGCAAAGTCAACAACATAAATGTTTTTAAAATCTTTTTTGTGTAAATACTCAAACTCGTAACCATTGCCAGCTCCAGGTATTAAAATTTTTATGTTTTTGTTATTTAATTGATCGATGTATTCTTTTATTGGTGTTGTTATTTTGCCTACATCCCAACCTATTTGGTTAGACTCGTATCTACTTTGCCAATAATTTTTATCTAGATTACTCATTCTTATCTTCTATCGTATCATCAGATCTATAATCTTCTATATCTCTTCTGTCTTTTTTAGTTGGTCTACCTGTACCTGTTTTTCTATAATGTTCTTTAGATAGCTTTAACAATTCTAAATGAGCAAAAGCTTCGTTTGGAGTTGTGTCTTTTCTATAAATGTCTAACAATTTTGCTCCAACACGACTTTTAGGTATGTCTAAAACGGTAATTTGACGCACAATTTGGTCTTTTCTAAATGTAATTTTATCGGTTGTAAATACTTCTTTAGAAGGTTTAGCAACTAATCCGTTTACAGTAATATGGTTCTTTTTACAGGCCTCAGTAACCATGTTTCTAGTTTTGTAATATCTAACGCACCATAAATATTTATCGATTCTCATATTTTATTCAGAAAACTTAGTTAATTTTTATACAAAAATAAATCAAAATTGTATCTTGCGGCCAATATTTAAAATATATAATTTAAATAATTCAAATTAAATATAGATTTATGAAAAGTATAAAGACTTTAGTTTTATTAGGTTTACTAGTTATTATATCTGTGTCTTGTGATAAAAAAGACGATAATGGTGTTGTAGCTGTTCCGGTTCAAGAAAGAGGAGCTCAATATGCTATAGATATTGTTAAGATGGAAGATTATTTAAAATCTCATTACATGACTGTTAATGCCAATATAGATGTAACAGTTACAAAAATACCAGTTGGCGGGACTCAAACTTCTATTTGGGATCAAACGGTCTACCCATTACAAAACATGATTGTTAAAAATGATGGAAGAGCTACTTTATTTACAGACGGAAGAATTGCAGATGATGTTGACTACAAAATGTATTACATTATACTGAACGAAGGTGGAGGAGAAAGACCAAACACTATAGATTCTTCTTTTGTTGATTATAAAGGATGGAACATGGAAAACGTAGAAATAGATAGAACTTCTACTCCTATTTGGACATCTTTTCCTGGAGCTGCTGAGTTTATTTCTGGATTTAGACAAATGTTGCCAAAAATAAAAACGGCTCAAAGTTATACGGTTAATGGCGATGGTTCTATAAACTATTCTAACTATGGTAACTGCGTTGTGTTTATTCCTTCTGGGTTAGCTTATTTTAGTAATTCTAGAGTTAATATTCCAAACTACGCAAACTTAATGTTCCAGATAAAGTTAAAAGCATTAAGATATAACGATCATGATCAAGATAAAATATTAACTAAATACGAATTAACAGGAACACAAACAGATTTCTTTTTACAAGATACAGATGGCGATAAAATTCCTGATTTTTTAGATATTAATGATGATGGAGATTTATATTTAACTAAAAACGAATTAAAAAAGCCAGATAATTCATATTATCAGTTTAATGATGTTCCAGATTGTTCTGGCAACACAACAAATCCAATAAGGTTAAAGAAACATTTAGATCCATCTTGCCATTTATAATAGATAATCTTTAAATATATCCAAAAAAACCCATTCTAATTTAGAATGGGTTTTTTTGGATATATTAAGAGAATTACTTTCTTTTCATCACTCTTTCTACTGCGGCTACAATCGCTTGATTGTTTAGTTTATATTTTTCCATCAATAATTCTGGGGTTCCGCTTTCGCCAAAGCTGTCGTTTACAGCAACAAACTCTTGTGGTGTTGGATTATTCAAAGCTAAAACTCTGGACACGCTTTCGCCTAAACCACCTAAGATATTATGTTCTTCTGCCGTAACTACGCAACCTGTTTTTGCTACAGATTTCAAAATAGCTTCGTCATCCAATGGTTTAATAGTATGAATATTGATTACTTCTACCGAAATTCCTTTGGCTTCCAATGCTTCTGCTGCAATTAATGCCTCCCATACTAAATGTCCGGTTGCAATAATCGTTACATCTGTTCCTTCGTTGAGCATAATTGCTTTTCCAATAATAAATGGTTCATCAGCAGGAGTGAAGTTAGCCACCACAGGACGACCAAAACGTAAATAAACTGGACCATGATGGTCAGCAATTGCTAATGTTGCCGCTTTTGTTTGGTTATAATCGCAAGTATTAATAACAGTCATTCCGGGTAGCATTTTCATCAAACCGATATCTTCTAAGATTTGATGAGTTGCTCCATCTTCGCCCAAAGTTAATCCAGCATGCGAAGCACAAATCTTTACATTCTTATCAGAATATGCCACCGATTGCCGAATTTGGTCATACACTCTTCCGGTAGAAAAGTTAGCAAAAGTTCCTGTAAACGGAATTTTTCCACCTATTGTTAAACCTGCTGCAATACCAATCATATTAGCTTCTGCAATTCCAATTTGGAAAAAACGTTCTGGATGGTTTTTCTTGAAATCATCAAATTTTAAAGAACCTATTAAATCTGCACAAAGAGCAACAACATTTTTGTTAGTTTTTCCTAGCTCTGTCATTCCCGCTCCAAAACCTGAACGTGTATCTTTACTTCCTTGATTTTCGTATTTTTTCATTTTCATTTTTTAAGAGTCTTAATACTTAATTCTATATACTTAATACTTTATTAATAATCGCCTAAAGTTTCAGCATTCTGTGCCAATCCAATGGCTAATTGCTCATCATTTGGTGCTTTGCCATGCCAAGCGTGAGTATGCATCATAAAATCTACACCATTACCCATAACGGTATGAAGCAATACACAAACTGGTTTTCCTTTTCCAGTTCTAGATTTTGCGTCTTTCATTCCAGCCAAAATTGCTTCAATATTGTTTCCTTCTTTGATTTCCAAAACATCCCAATCAAATGCTTCAAACTTGGCTCTGATGCTTCCCATTGGCAATACATCATCCGTTGCACCATCAATTTGTTGCCCGTTTAAATCAATCGTAGCAATTAAGTTGTCCACTTTTTTGGCAGAAGCATACATAATGGCTTCCCAGTTTTGACCTTCTTGCAATTCGCCATCGCCGTGAAGCGAATAAATCAAATGTTTATCGCCGTTCAATTTTTTGGCTTGTGCTGCACCAATCGCTACCGACATTCCTTGACCCAAAGAACCCGAAGAAACACGAACGCCAGGCAAACCTTCGTGTGTGGTTGGATGACCTTGCAAACGAGAGTTTAGTTTTCTAAAAGTAGCTAATTCTGAAACAGGAAAATATCCGCTTCTAGCTAAAACGCTGTAAAAAACCGGAGAGATATGCCCGTTAGATAAGAAAAATAAATCTTCCTCTTTTCCGTCCATATTAAAATCTTCTTTTCGGTCCATAATTTCTTGATATAGAGCAACAAAAAACTCTGTACAACCCAAAGAACCTCCAGGATGACCAGAATTAACCGCATGAACCATTCGAAGAATATCTCTTCGTACTTGTATTGTAAAATTGTTGAGTTGTTGAATGTTAGACATTTTAAAAAGATAATAGATTATATTGCTTCAAAAGTAATCGTTATTTTCGCTTTAGGCAAAAGTTTTAATTACAACTTATTAATATTTATACAACTTTTTTAAGTTTTGTTAAATTAAACTACAAATTATAATTCATAAATTTTAAAACAATTATCTTTGCTGCCGTAAAATGATAATATGAATTTTGATTTAATAACAAAAGATGTAAATTCTAAAGCTAGAGCTGGTAAATTAACTACAGACCATGGTGTTATAGAAACGCCTATCTTTATGCCAGTTGGTACAGTTGCATCTGTTAAAGGAGTTCATCAAAGAGAACTTAGAGAAGATATAAAACCAGATGTAATTTTAGGCAATACATACCATCTTTATTTAAGACCTCAAACTGAGATTTTAGAAAAAGCTGGAGGTTTGCATAAGTTTATGAATTGGAATAGAAACATTTTAACCGATTCTGGTGGATACCAAGTTTATTCGCTTTCTTCTAACAGAAAAATTAAAGAAGAAGGAGTAAAATTTAAGTCGCATATAGATGGATCGTATCATTTTTTTACTCCAGAAAATGTGATGGAAATTCAACGCATAATTGGTGCGGATATTATTATGGCTTTTGATGAATGTACGCCATATCCATGCGATTATAGATATGCAAAACGTTCAATGCACATGACTCATAGATGGTTAGACAGGTGTATTTCTCACCTTGACAAACTACCCTTTAAATACGGTTACGAGCAATCTTTTTTCCCGATAGTTCAAGGTAGTACATATAAAGACTTAAGAGAACAATCGGCAGAATATATTGCAAATGCTGGAGCTGCTGGAAATGCAATTGGAGGTTTATCTGTTGGAGAACCTGCAGAAGAAATGTATGCAATGACAGAAATTGTAACTGCAATTTTACCAGAAGACAAGCCAAGATATTTAATGGGAGTTGGAACACCAATTAATATATTAGAAAATATTGCGTTAGGTATAGATATGTTTGATTGTGTTATGCCAACTAGAAATGCAAGAAACGGAATGTTGTTTACCGCCTATGGAAGCATTAATATAAAAAACAAAAAATGGGAAGCAGATTTTTCTCCAGTAGACGAAATGGGTCATACTTGGGTAGATACAGAGTATTCTAAAGCATACTTACGCCATTTGTTTGCAGCAAACGAATACTTAGGAAAACAAATAGCAACGATACATAATTTAGGTTTTTATATGTGGCTTGTTAGAGAAGCTAGAAGACAAATTATTGCTGGAACATTTAGAGCTTGGAAAGATAAAATGGTAGTTCAAATGGCACAAAGACTATAATTAAATAAGTAGGTTTATGTTAACAATAATAGACAAATACATTCTTAAAAGATATTTATCCACTTTTTTAGTGATGTTATTGTTATTTATACCAATTGGCATTGTTATAGACGTAGCCGAAAAAATTAATAAGATGCTAGAAAAGGAGGTTCCTTTTGAAGCAATTGCCTTGTATTATTTTGATTTTACAATATACTTTGCAAACCTACTTTTTCCAATATTTTTATTTCTATCTGTTTTATGGTTTACTTCTAAATTAGCAAATAACACAGAAATTATAGCTATTCTAAGTAGCGGAATTTCATTTAGTAGATTTTTAAGACCTTATATGATAGGAGCTTCTATAGTTTCTATTTTTGTATTATTAATGGGGTTTTTTGTTGTTCCTAAAGCAAGTAAAGGATTTAACGATTTTAGATATACATACCTTAAAAATAATGTAGAAGTAAGACAGAACACTAATGTATTTAGACAAATTAGCGATGATGAGTTTATATACGTAGACAACTTTAGTAACATTTCTAAGTTAGCATTTAATTTTACTTTAGAAAAGTTTGATAAAGAAAAATTAGTGTACAAAATATCTGCAAACCGTTTAAAATATAACGAGAAAGATAGCACATATACTATGTTTAATTATCAAAAACGTACAGTAGGATTATATGGAGATATTCTTGAAAAAGCAGAAAAAAAAGATACTGTTTTTAATTTTGACCTAGATGATTTAACTCCAGTTATTTATATAGCAGAAACACTTACATTACCAGAACTAAATAAGTTTATTAAAAAAGAAAAAGCAAGAGGCAATGGAAATATAAACACATACCTTGTTGTGTTGTATAAAAAATACAGTTTGCCTGTTTCGGCTTTTATACTAACAATAATTGCTGTTGCAGTTTCTTCTATGAAAAGAAGAGGAGGAATGGGAGTAAATTTAGCAATTGGTATTTTACTAGCATTTACTTTTGTATTCTTCGAAAAAATATTTGGAACTCTTGCCGAAAAATCGAGTATTTCGCCATTGGTAGCAGTATGGTTACCTAATTTTGTGTTTGGATTATTAGCTATTTATTTATTAAGAAATGCAAAACAATAACACAAAAAGCTATTTTCATCTTCATTTAATTGTATTTATTTGGGGGTTTACTGCAATTTTAGGCAATTTAATATCTATAAAAGAAGTTACTCTTGTTTGGTATAGAATGATGCTTGCTGGTTTTTTTATTTTGATTTATGTTTTAGTTACAAAAAAATCGTTTAAGCTGCCTTTAAAAGCTTCTAGTCATTTGTTATTAGTTGGGTTATTAATTGCTTTGCATTGGATATTTTTCTTTAAAGCAATTAAAGTTTCTAATGTATCTGTAACATTAGCTGTATTTTCTACAGGAGCTTTTTTTGCATCAATACTTGAACCCATATTTTATAAAAGAAAATTACTTTGGTACGAAGTTTTTTTCGGGTTAATTATAGTAGGAGGGTTATTATTAATTCTACAAGTAGAAGCAAAATATACTGCAGGGGCTTTATATGCTTTATTATCTGTTTTTTTAGGCGTTTTATTTACATTATTTAATGGTAAATTAATTCAAAAACACGAAGATTCAATAATTACGCTTTACGAATTTTTTGCAGGAGCATTTTTTGTAACGTTATATTTATTATTTACAAATTCATTTTCAACTTCTTTCTTTATATTAAGCACAAAAGATTGGATGTATTTGCTACTATTAGCATCTATTTGTACAGCATATGCATTTACAGCATCAATAAATGTAATGAGAAAGTTAACACCATATACCGTAATGCTTACTACAAACATGGAGCCTGTTTATGGTATAATTTTAGCTTATTTTATTTTAAACGAAAATCAAATGAGTGTTACCTTTTACATTGGGTCTTTAATAATTCTTGCAACAGTAATATTAAATGGAGTAATTAAACATTATTATAAAGTAAAAGCTAAAAAGCAAACAGTTTAGAATGTAAGTTTTATATTATGGGGTAAATATTTAGCCTTTAAATAGATAAAGAATGAAAGCAATAATCAATTAAAATTCTTTTTCATAACCAATATTAAATTCTATATTTGCTTATTAAAAGAACTAAAATCGAACAATACCTATGGAATATTTAGATTTTGAACTTCCAATAAAAGAACTTGAAGATCAATTAGACAAATGTCAGATAATTGGCGAGGAGTCAAAAGTAGACGTTACAGATACTTGTAAACAGATTGAAAAAAGGCTTGAAGAGACTAAAAAACATATATATAAAAACCTAACGGCTTGGCAGAGAGTTCAATTGTCTCGTCATCCAAACAGACCTTATACTTTAGATCACATCAACGCTTTATGCGGAGATACTTTTTTAGAACTTTTTGGCGACAGAAATTTTAAAGATGATAAAGCAATGATAGGTGGTTTAGGTAAAATAGACGGGCAATCTTATATGATTATTGGTCAGCAAAAAGGCTACAATACAAAAACACGTCAATACCGTAATTTTGGTATGGCAAATCCAGAAGGATACAGAAAAGCTTTACGGTTAATGAAAATGGCAGAGAAATTTGGCATTCCTGTTGTAACATTAATAGATACTCCTGGAGCATTTCCTGGAATTGAAGCCGAAGAACGCGGACAAGGAGAAGCGATTGCCAGAAACATCATCGAAATGATTCGGTTAAAAGTTCCTATTATTGTTGTGATTGTTGGCGAAGGAGCTTCTGGCGGAGCTTTAGGTATAGGTGTTGGAGACAAAGTGTATATGTTAGAAAACACTTGGTACTCTGTTATATCACCAGAATCATGCTCTTCTATTTTATGGAGAAGTTGGGAGTTTAAAGAACAAGCTGCAGAAGCACTAAAACTTACTTCTTTTGATATGAAAAAGAATAAATTAATAGATGAAATTATACCAGAACCATTAGGAGGAGCTCATTACGATAGAGAAACTACATTTAAATCGGTTCAAAAATATATAACTAAAGGATATAAAGAACTTAAAGATTTATCAACAAAGGAGTTAATAGCTCAAAGAATGGATAAATACAGTAAAATGGGAGAATTTAAAGAATAATTCCTACATATTAGAGCATCAATCCGAAGTCTTTAAACTTCGGATTTTTTTTTGGTTATTAACAATAAAATTTAGTTTTCAACATATAACATCTAACAACTCAGTAGCGTAAGTTTTTATATTTATATTACTTTAGCATTATGGAAAATTTAAGAAATATTAACCCAATAAAAGTAGATAAAACTACTATCATAAGCCTAGAAAAAGGAAAACTTCCTCCGCAAGCTTTAGATTTAGAAGAAGCAGTATTAGGAGCAATGATGATTGATAAAAAAGGGGTTGATGAAGTAATAGATATGTTACAGCCAGACGCCTTTTACAAAGATGCTCATAAATATATTTTTGAAGCAATAGTTCAATTATTTACAGATACACAACCAATAGATTTACTTACAGTATCTGCACAATTAAAAAGAAATGCAAAATTAGATTTAGTTGGAGGCGATTTTTATCTAATTCAATTAACGCAAAAAATATCATCTTCTGCACATATTGAGTTTCACTCAAGAATAATTCTTCAAAAATTTATTCAAAGAAGTTTAATAAAAATTTCATCAGAAATTATAGAAGAATCTTACGATGAAACTACAGATGTATTTGATTTATTAGACAAAGCAGAATCTAAATTATACGAAATTACTCAAGGTAACATTAAAAAAAGTTCAGAAACGGCTCAAAGTTTAGTTCATCAAGCCAGAAACAGAATTGAAGAAATTGCAAAACAAGGAGGATTAAGCGGTGTTGCTACTGGTTTTGACAAACTAGATAAAATAACATCTGGTTGGCAGCCAAGTGATTTAATTATTATTGCAGCTCGGCCGGGAATGGGGAAAACTGCGTTCGTCCTTTCTATGGCTAGAAATATTGCAGTAGAATTTAATCAACCAGTTGCTTTTTTCTCTTTAGAGATGTCTTCTCTACAGTTAATTACACGTTTAATTTCTTCGGAAACTGGTTTATCTTCAGAAAAATTAAGAACAGGAAAACTTGAAAAACATGAATGGGAACAATTAAGCGTTAAAGTAAAAAATCTAGAAAAAGCCCCTTTATTTATAGATGATTCTCCTTCGTTATCAATTTTTGATTTAAGGGCAAAAGCAAGACGTTTGGTTTCTCAACATGGAATAAAACTTATAATTGTCGATTATTTACAATTAATGACCGCCGGAGGAAACGGAAAAGGTTTTGGAAATAGAGAGCAAGAAATTTCGACAATTTCAAGAAATTTAAAAGCACTTGCCAAGGAATTAAGTATTCCTGTAATCGCCCTTTCTCAATTATCACGGGCTGTAGAAACACGTAGTTCAAGCAAAAGACCATTGCTTTCAGATCTTCGTGAATCTGGAGCGATTGAACAAGATGCTGATATTGTATCTTTTATTTACAGACCCGAATATTACAAAATTGATGAATGGGATGATAATGAGCAAACGCCATCTAAGGATCAAGCTGAATTTATTATTGCGAAACACAGAAATGGTGCTATAGACAGTGTCCGATTGAAGTTTATAGCTAGCTTAGGTAAATTTGAGAACTTAGACGATTTTTCTTCTGGATTTAACGATTTGCCTTCTAAAATGAACCACGACGATAATCCATTTCAGACCAAAAATCTCCCTTCGGCAAATGAAGCTTTCGGGAGTAATTTGAATAATGATGACGACGACGATTCAGAGGTTCCGTTTTAAAATATAATCCGCTTTAAGCGGATTATTTACAACTTTCTTCACATTATTTCTTTTATCTTTGAAGTAAATATTATAATATGCTTCTTAAAAAAATACAAGTTCTAAGCTTTTTAATGCTTTTTAGTGTTACCTGTCAAGCATCGTTTATTTTGTTGCCAATGGACGAAGTTTCTCAGCAAAATCACTTAAAAGCATACGGAATTACTTATTGGGCTTTAAATAAAGATTACAAAGTAAGTTGGCTTTTAAACTATAAAGGAGGTTCTTTTTTGATGCCAGATGCTTCAGAAATTAAAAGAGAATGCCAAATTAGAGGTGTAAGTTTCGAGGTTATATCAGATAACGAAGCCAATAGAATTCTAGAAGATATTAGTAGTCCGTCTCAAAACATGGAAAGTGTAGTTTTAGAGAAAGCTCCAAAAATTGCAGTATATACTCCAAAAGGTAAAAAACCTTGGGATGATGCAGTAACAATGGTTTTAACGTATGCCGAAATTCCTTTTACGGCAGTTTATGATGAAGAAGTTTTATCAGACCAATTAATATTATACGATTGGCTTCATTTGCATCACGAAGATTTTTCTGGACAATATGGTAAATTTTTTTCAGCGTATAGAAATGCACCATGGTATATAGATCAAAAAAGAGAAGCAGAAGCTTTAGCTAATAAACTCGGTTTTAATAAAGTTTCGGAAGAAAAATTAGCTGTTTCTAAAAAAATAAGAGATTTTGTTGTTGGTGGCGGCTTTATGTTTGCCATGTGTTCTGCAACAGATAGTTTTGATATTGCTTTAGCGGCTGATGGTATAGATATTTGCGAACCAATGTTTGATGGAGACGAAAGCGAACCAAACTACCAATCTAAAATAGATTTTACTAAAAGCTTTGCTTTTAAAGATTTTTTACTTGAAAGGAGTCCGTTGATTTATGAATTTTCTGATATAGACATGACAACCAAAAGGCGTATTTTAATGGAGAACGATTACTTTACTTTAATGGAGTATTCTGCAAAATGGGATCCAATTCCAAGTATGCTTTGTCAAAATCATACGCAATTAGTAAAAGGGTTTATGGGTCAAACCACTTCTTTCGATTCTAAATTAATTAAATCTAATGTTTTAGTTATGGGAGAAAACAAAAGTAACGGAGAAGCTCGTTACATTCATGGCACAAAAGGAAAAGGTATGTTTACTTTTTTTGGAGGTCATGACCCAGAAGATTACCAACATTTAGTAGGAGATACCCCAACTGTTTTAGATTTACACCCAAATTCTCCAGGGTATAGATTAATTTTAAATAATGTTTTATTTCCAGCAGCTAAGAAAAAGAAATTAAAAACGTAAATAAATTACCAAAATACATTAGAAGAGGTTTTTATAGAATCAAAAGCTATACAAAACAATGGTTTAATTTCTGAAATTATTCCGGAATTAGCTAAAATTACACCAGAAAAATTCGGAATCTATTGAATTTGAAATTTTTATATGTTAATTGTTGAATACTTTTTTCATTTTCTTTATCCATATGTTTTTGAACAATATCAATTGCATTTGTAACAACATCGCTTAAAGAGGTTATAAAGCTTTTTCTATTTAAAGAATATCCCAAAACTCTACTTCGGTGGTTGGGGCATTTATTTTAAAAATAAAAAAACCACTCGAAAGAGTGGTTTTTATGTATAAGTAAGTTAAATAAGGTTGTACAAACGTTTATTTTATTTTATTAACAACTGCTTTAAAAGCTTCTGGATGATTCATTGCTAAATCTGCTAATACTTTACGGTTTAATTCAATACCGTTAGCTTTAACCTTACCCATAAATTGCGAATAAGACAATCCTTCTTGTCTAGCTCCTGCGTTAATACGCATAATCCATAAAGAACGGAAATTTCTTTTGTTTTGCTTTCTATCACGGTAAGCATAAACTAATGCTTTTTCTACTGCGTTTTTAGCAACTGTCCAAACGTTTTTACGTCTACCAAAGTACCCTTTGGCTTGTTTTAATATTTTTTTTCTTCTTGCTCTTTTAGCAACTGAATTTACTGATCTTGGCATATTTTTTTTGTTTTTTTGTAGCAGGCGTCTTGAATTTAATCGAAAGAACTTAAAGCCATACTCCAAGGTTATTTTTAAATTGTTTTAACCTAAAGAATTTTTTTATAATCTTAATACTTAATACTAAAGTATTAATACTTATTAGATAATTCTTAATTGTTGTTTGATGCTTTTCATATCTGTTTTGTGAACTAGCGTTGAGTGTGTTAAAGCTAATTTACGCTTTTTAGATTTCTTGGTCAAAATATGACTTTTGAAAGCATGCTTTCTTTTAATTTTTCCAGTACCAGTAACTTTGAAACGTTTCTTGGCGCTAGATTTGGTTTTCATTTTAGGCATTTTTTCCTAGTGTTTTAATTTATTCTTACTTACTTATCATTGCGAGCTTGCGAAGCAATCTCATTATATTGTTCCTAAACTCCCACTTTGGGGGTTAGGAGGCTTTATTTTTTCTTCTTTGGAGCGATAAACATAATCATTCTTTTCCCTTCTAAAACAGGTAAAGACTCCACTTTTCCAAATTCTTCTAGATCTTGAGCTAATCTTAATAATAAAATTTGACCTTGATCTTTATATATAATAGAACGACCTTTAAAAAACACAAATGCTTTTAGTTTTGATCCTTCTTTTAAAAATTTTCCGGCATTCTTTCTTTTAAACTCGTAATCATGTTCGTCTGTTTGAGGGCCAAAACGAATTTCTTTAACTGTAATTTGAGTAGATTTTGCTTTTAATTCTTTTTCACGCTTTTTTTGCATGTAAACGAATTTCTTATAATCCATTATTTTACATACTGGCGGCTCTGCATTTGGAGATATTTCTACCAAATCCAGTTCAAATTGATCAGCTAGACGTAACGCTTCAGATGTTTTGTAAACTCCTGGTTCAACATTTTCTCCAACTAAACGTACTTCTAGTACACGAATAAAATTATTAATTTTATGTGCATCTTTTTTTTCTACTCGAGGTTGATACCCTCTGTTGCTTCTAATTGCTATGGCTATTAAATTTAAGTTAAACTTAGAACGATTTTAATGTTTTGCTAATTTCTTCATTTACAATTGCAGCAAATTCATCAATTGTAATTGTAATATTTCCTCTTCCTTCTTGCCCGTGACGTCTAACAGAAATAGTGTTATTTTTCTCTTCTTCCTCACCAATAATCAGCATAAATGGTATTTTTTGCATTTCTGCATCTCTAATTTTTTTGCCTATTGTTTCGTTTCGGTTGTCAATTAGCCCGCGAATTTCGTGATTTTCTAGCAGATTTAAAACTTTTTTTGCATATATTTCATATTTTTCACTCAAACATAGAATTATAGCCTGTTCTGGCATTAGCCAAAGAGGGAATTTTCCTGCGGTATGTTCTATTAAAATAGCGATAAAACGTTCCATCGAACCAAAAGGCGCTCTGTGAATCATCACCGGTCTGTGCAATTCATTGTCAGAACCTTTGTAGGTCAAATCAAAACGTTCCGGTAAGTTATAATCTACCTGAATTGTTCCTAATTGCCATTGTCTGCCCAAAGCATCTTTGACCATAAAGTCTAATTTAGGTCCGTAAAACGCCGCTTCACCTGCCTCTATTACAAAATTTAAACCTTTGTCTTTTGCGGCATTAATAATTGCTTGTTCTGCCTTTTCCCAATTTTCTACATTGCCTATATATTTTTCTGGAGTATTTAAATCTCTAACAGATACTTGAGCTGTAAAATTTTCAAATCCTAAAGAACCAAATACATATAGTACAAGATCAATTACATTTTTAAATTCTGTGTCTAATTGCTCTTGCATACAAAATATATGGGCATCATCTTGAGTAAAACCTCTTACTCTAGTTAAACCATGTAATTCACCACTCTGTTCGTATCTATATACAGTTCCAAACTCTGCATATCTTTTAGGTAAGTCTTTGTAACTCCAAGGTCTTGCATTATATATTTCGCAGTGATGTGGACAATTCATAGGTTTTAACAAAAACTCTTCTCCTTCTGCAGGAGTACTTATCGGCTGAAAACTGTCTGCTCCATATTTAGCATAATGACCAGATGTAACATAAAGTTCTTTCTGTCCAATATGAGGTGTAATAACTTGTTCGTAACCTGCTTTTTTTTGTGCTTTTTTAAGAAATTGTTCAAGGCGATCTCTTAAAGCGGCTCCTTTTGGTAGCCATAGAGGCAAACCTTGTCCAACTTTTTGAGAAAAATGAAACAAATCTAATTCTTTACCAAGTTTTCTATGATCCCTTCTTTTAGCTTCTTCTAAAAGTTCTAGATATTCAGTTAAATCTTTTTGTTTCGGGAACGATGTTCCATAAATTCTAGTTAATTGCTTGTTTTTTTCATTACCCCTCCAATATGCTCCAGCAATACTCATTATTTTAAAAGCTTTAATTATTCCAGTATTTGAAATATGTCCACCTTTACATAAGTCAGTAAATGTTGCATGATCACAAAATGTAATAGTGCCGTCTTCTAGGTTTTCTATTAATTCTGTTTTATATATATTGTCTTTGTAAAACTCAAGGGCTTCTTTTTTAGAAGCATCTCTCATTTTAAATTCATGCTTTTCTCTAGAAACTTCTAATACACGATCTTCAATTCTTTTAAAGTCACTTTCTGTTATTTTGTGATTTTCAAAATCAACATCATAATAAAAACCATTAGCAATAGCAGGACCAATTGTAAGTTTTATGCCTGGATATAAATCTTGTAACACTTGAGCCATTACGTGAGAAGTAGAATGCCAAAATGCTTTTTTACCCTCAGTATCATTCCATGAGTATAAAATTAAAGAACCATCGGTGGTTAAATTTGTAGATGTTTCAATAGTAACATTGTTAAAAGAAGCAGAAATAATATTTCTAGCCAGCCCTTCGCTTATGCTTTTAGCAACTTCCATAGGAGAAATGCCTGTTTGGCATTCTCTAACCGATCCGTCTGGTAATGTAATCTTAATCATTATTGTATTTATTTATGACTGCAAATATATAAGATTAGGCAAACCCACACAATATATAGTTGTTATATAGTTGTTATTTTTACTATATATTATAATATAGAACTGGAGCAGATTATATTTAAGTAGCTATTTCCTGCTTTTCACTCTATCTTTTATGTTTAAAACAAACATAAAAGGATGCCGCTTCAATCAGGGCTAATGAGTATAAATAACACCATTTGTCTTTATATATATATTAGAA
>Ga0209702_10000591_pt1 | contig 76292 bp, 71 predicted proteins | sample FRY01_FD_187210 | JGI IMG/M metagenome (GOLD analysis project Ga0209702, IMG submission 187210) | Freshwater microbial communities from Lake Fryxell liftoff mats and glacier meltwater in Antarctica - FRY-01 (SPAdes) (version 2) | ecosystem: Environmental > Aquatic > Freshwater > Ice > Glacier...
TCATGATGAATTAATTCCGGTTTCACCTAGTGGTTTAGAAAGCTTTGAAGAGTGCGGCCTTAAATGGTTTTTACAGAGCAATGGTGGCACCGATGGCGATAGCACCGCACAAGTTTTAGGTTCTGCTATCCATGCCTTTGCCGCCAAAATGGTCGAAGAACCTGCAACTACCGATGCAGATTTACAAAAAGCTTTAGAATCATCGTGGAAACTCATTAGTCCAGAATCTAGCTGGGTTAGCGCTAGTGATTTTGAAAATGCATCAAGAATATTAGGAACTTTTATTCGCTATCACCGTGAAACAAAACGAACGATTCTTTCGGTTGAACAATCCTTTAGCGTAACAATTGGTCGAGCTCAAATTCGCGGAAGCATTGACCGAATTGAAATTGAAGCCGATGGCTCACTTTTCATTATTGATTTCAAAACTGGCCAAGAAGCAATTTCGCAGAAGAAAATGCCTGAAAATCTGCAACTCGCGGCATATCAGTTAGGCGTAATTAAAGGCGGCTTGGCAAAGGTTACTGATTCCATAACAACTAGTGGTGCAGAATTAGTTTATTTAGCTAAAGAGACTGTCAAGATAAATAAGCGCACCCAAGGAGTTATTAACCCTGATGATTTTATTGACCGTATCTCACTAATTGCCGAAGGAATGGGCGCATCTTCATTTACTGCCACAATAAATAGCCGATGCAAAGGTTGTCCAGTGCGTTCTTCCTGCCCAGTACAAAGCGATGGCAGAACGGTGATCCAATGATTGAGAAATTTTCACCAGAAGTAATCGTTAAGGCACTTCACAAAATAGACCCAAATATTAATGGATTAACTGGCGAGCAATCCCGCATTATTTCTATTAAAACTAATCCGCTAGAACCATCAGTTGTTATTGCTGGGGCGGGTTCTGGTAAGACTGAAACTATGAGCAATCGGGTTTTATATTTAGTGGCTAATGGTTTTGCGACACCCGACGAAATTTTGGGTTTAACTTTCACACGCAAAGCCGCAGGAGAGCTTTCAACTCGCATTCGCCGGCGGCTGCGCCAATTGAGCGCTTCGGGCTTAGTTGATAGGAAATTAGCTTCGATGGCAACGGTTACTACTTATCATTCCTACGCTGGAAAGTTGCTTAGCGAACATTGTATTCGGTTAGGAATCGATGCTGATAACCAACCACTTGGCGAGGCCGCTATCTGGCAGATTGCATCAGATGTTGTTCGCAATTGGCCAGATGATGAATATAGAAATGAAAGCAAACCCAGCACAGTAATCAAAGATCTGATTGGTTTATCGCGCGAGGTTTTAGAACATCGCGCCGACCTTAATCAGATTCGAAAGCAATGTGAAGAGATAATTTCAGAGCTTAGCGAATTAAATGGAACCGTCCATGCATCGATAAAGACTGTACTCAAAGTTGCACACCAGCGGATTTCAATATTGCCGATGGTTCAAACTTTCTTGCAACGCCGAAAAGATGCAGGTGAACTTTCCTTCGATGACCAAATGGCTATTGCCGCTGATATTGCTGAACAATTTAGCGATGTCGCTCTTTTAGAGCGTAGTAAATATAAAGTGGTTCTATTAGATGAGTATCAAGATACCTCGCAATCACAAGTGCGCATGCTTTCATCTTTATTTGGCGACGGCCACCCAGTAATGGCTGTTGGTGATCCAAGCCAAGCAATTTATACATGGCGCGGTGCCTCGGCTGGAACCATGAACTCTTTTGAGAACTATTTTCCAAAAATAAAAGGGCAACTAGGTAAAGATAAATTTACCCTCCCAACGACTTTTAGAAATGATGAATTAATTCTTGGGACAGCTAATCAAATTTCAAAGAAAATCAAGGAAGCTGGCGGACAAGAAGTTCTACAACTCAAAGCTAGAAAGGGTGCAGGTAAAGGCAATCTTGCTTGTGGAGTCTTCGAAAACATTGAATTAGAAGCAAAAGCGATCGCAGATTATTTTGAACCTTTATGGTTTGACCAAAATCGTTTGAAAAGCGAGACCCGAGATAAAACAAGCTTTGCAGTATTAGTACGAAATCGTAAACAAATAACTGAGATTGAATTAGAACTTCGCGCGCGCAAGATTCCAGTAGAAGTTTTAGGAGTGGGTGGATTAATTCACGTTCCTGAAATTGCAGATATTTTAACGATGATGAAAATAATTATTGATCCTGATTCAGGCTCATCACTTATGCGCCATTTAACTGGCCCAAGAATAAATTTAGGAGCACAAGATATTGCAGGGCTGGGAACTCTTGCCAAAGATCGTGCCCGTAGTTCAAGAACGGACAGCAAGAGCATTATCAAAAAAATTGCTGCGGGCAATCCCGATCAGCTTGAAGCAGACGATCAATTTGCAGGTTCGATAATTGATGTGCTTGATGAAATTATTACTGCGCCGCGTGAATTATTTAGTGCCCTTGGATACCAAAGACTGTTGCAATTTGCCATAGATCTGCGTCGCTTACGTTCGCGCTCTGGTGGAGCGATAACCGATTTAATAGCGGAGATTGGAAATTACTTGTCACTAGAGACCGAAATCGCTCTTCGTGATGGTTCGCAATTTGGAATGCGTAATTTAGATCGGTTCATGGATGAAGCCGCAAAATTTGAACGCTCTGGTGGAAACGCACGAGAATTTCTTGAATGGCTAGATGTGGCATCCGACGAAGAGGGCGGCTTAAAACTAGGCGCACCAGAAGTTCGCCGCGATGTAGTGCAAATTCTTACCGTGCATATGGCAAAAGGTGCCGAATGGGATGTTGTTGCAATCCCTGGGCTTGCAAAAGATTCATTTCCGTCAGCAAATAGCAAAGGCTCCGAAAACTGGCTAACTAATGAAAAACATATTCCTTTCCCATTGCGCGGTGATTATCAAGAATTACCACAGATAACTTTTGCAGGAGTAACGGAAACGAAAGAAGCGGATTTGCGAATCAAAGATTTCGCAAGGAATTGTGCACACTTGATTAAAGAGCGTGAAGAAATTCGCTTGGCTTATGTCGCAATAACTCGCGCAAAAACGCATCTTTTGTGTACTACTTCAATTTGGCGAGACGGTGTTACGCCACGAGAACCTAGCAGCATCTATAATGTTGTTGAAGAATTCGCACGCGAAAATGGTGGAAGTATTCTCAGTGAAATTCAAATGCCGCCAACTGATTCGCGTAATCCATCAGAGGAAAATCCACGCAAAGAAATTTGGCCACTCGATCCCTTGGGTGATCGCCGCGAAAACTTTGATGCAGCAATTAAATTAGTTCAAGCAAGTACCGAACATGATTTAGCGATTGGCGATGACGCAGTGGTTAATTCATGGGTTAACGATGCGCGGGCTTTGATCGTTGAGGCGCAGGATAAATTATCTGGACGCATTGAAGTTGTTTTGCCAGCGCGACTTTCGACTTCCGCCCTTGTTGCGCTACATGAGAATCCTGATGAATTGGCGTTTAATATTCGTAGGCCCATGCCGCGCGGACAAGATCCATATTCTCGCCGGGGAAGTGCCTTTCACTTATGGGTAGAAAAACAATTTGATATCCAACCTGAGCTTTTTAGCGATGAATATTTGGATTATCTCGCACCGATTGAAATTGATACAACGCTAGAAGAATTGAAAAACAAGTGGTTAAGCAGTCTTTGGGCAAAGCGAACACCATTGGCCGTCGAAGTTCCATTTGAAAGCGTGATTGCCGGAATTTTGATTCGCGGCCGCATCGATGCCATTTACAAGAGCGAAGATGGTTTTGAAGTAGTGGATTGGAAGACCGGTTCGAAAAAATTGAACGAATCTGCCGCAGTGCAATTAGCCATGTATCGCTTGGCATGGTCCAAGTTAAGTAAGACCGATATTTCCAAAGTTAGCGCGGCTTTTCATTATGTTCCAACAGGGTTAAGTGATAAACCTGCAGATTTGCTAAATGAGGATCAGTTAATTGCTCTAATTAGCGCGATTGAAGAAGCTAGTTAATTTTAATACTAATTGGTAGATGATCACTAATTCCAGTTTTAATTGTTGGAATTGATTCAAAAGATTTCTCTTTACTCAAGATATAATCAAATTGAATCTTGGCACCCCAACTTGGGTAAGTATTCTGGCGCGCTAGCGAACACCACTTTGAACCCATAGTTGGAATATCTTTAGGTAAATTTAAATCGCCTAAAATTATTGTCCGTGATCTGTAAAGATTTGCTAAGTAATCGGCCCATTTTTTTAACTTTACTAATTGGACGAAATTGACAACGGGTACAAAAGAAAGGTGAGTATTTATAAGAGTCCAGCCGTTTTCCAAAGTGGCGGCAAGGGCGATTCGTGGTTCATCACGTACATACATTGCCCGCACTCTTGCCTTATTTTTTTCATCCGCGGGAACAAGTAGCGGCATACCAATTCGGGAGCGACCAAGTTCTAATCGATCCCAAGCGATTACTGGAATTTTTGAGGCAATCCCAATTCCATATCCGTTAACACTTTGGTTTAAATCTTTCGCGGCTTTCCATTTTTCACCAGGTGTTCCAATAATGGATGGCGCAAAAGAGAAATGTGAAGTTTGCATTGAACTCGCAATTATTTCCATTTGCGATACGCAACCCGAACGTTCCAGGAAGTTATCGACTTCTTGCACCGCAAGGAAATCAGCGTCTAGGGCGGCAACAGCAGAAGCCAGGCTGGCTGAATTTGATGGACCGATAGCCATTCCATGCAGGAGATTCCACGAGGTTACGCGCATGAGAGCAGGCTAGTAGCGTTGCCCCTCATGAGCGCGTTTAAGGATTTAGGCAGCGAGATTGATCGCGCTAGCGAGATGCGCGATAAGCCAGAAAAACTGGAATCCCTCTGGGAAAGCGCCGACATCTTGCATATCTGCCAAGGCTCAATTGCAACTGCTGCGAACCGACTTAAATTTTTAAATTCAAGGCAATTACCGGCGCAATTTCTAGAAGGTGAACGTTATTTTCTGGGGCTAAATAAAAAAACCGGCAGGGCTTATTTTGCATGGAATACAGATTGGAAAATTGCGCCAAGCCAACCCAGTTCTGATTTTAAGACGCTGCGCGAAATTGGTATCCATTTAGATTCACTAGAAACCGATTTAGCAATGCATGCAATTGGTTTAGCAAATTGGCATCTATCGCATCCACGCTGTTCAAAATGTGGGGACGAGACAAAAGTTGATTTAGGTGGCACGGTGCGCATCTGTATTTCGTGCCAAGGGGAACACCATCCACGGACAGATCCGGCAGTGATAGTTCTTGTAAAAGACACGAGTGATCGGATTCTATTGGGGCGGCAAGCAGTGTGGCCTGAAGGTCGGTTTTCAAATTTTGCAGGATTTGTTGAACCGGGTGAGAGCTTTGAAAATTGCGTTATTCGTGAAGTACTTGAAGAATCTGGAGTACACGTTAGTGAAATTAAATATTTAATTTCACAGCCTTGGCCTTTCCCAGCATCAATTATGGTTGCTTTTGAAGCAGTAACAAATAACCCAACTGATGCACGCCCTGATGGAACCGAAATTGTGGATTTGAAATGGTTCTCACGCGATGAAATGAAAAACGCAATCGCTATTGGCCAATTACTCTTGCCGCCTTCTATAAGTGTTGCGCGCGCAATGATTTCAACTTGGTATTGCAAAATTAAAGGTTACGAAGCCAGTGATTTAGGCAGCGGCGAAAGTTGGCGCGCATAATGGTTGACTTCAACGCCCCTGAAGTAAGTGAGATTCGCGCTGAAGAAATTTTGTCAGCTTTAGATAATGAACAACGCGCAGTTGCGCTTGCGACCACAGGGCCAGTCTGTGTTATCGCGGGTGCCGGAACTGGAAAAACCCGCGCAATTACACATCGCATTGCATACGCTTCTGCAATTGGTGTTATGGATCCGCATAAAGTTTTAGCACTTACTTTTACCGCTCGTGCAGCAGGAGAGATGCGAATGCGCCTTCGCTCGTTAGGTGTTCCTGCAGTTGCCGCCCGCACGATTCATGCCGCCGCCCTGCGACAATTGCTTTATTTTTGGCCCCAAGTCTTTGGTGGGCGCACACCCGATTTAGTCACGAGCAAGACTGGATTTATTAACGAAGCAATTAAACGCGCGGGATTAGTAAGTGATCTACCTATTACTTCGCGAGACTTAATGCGTGATGTGGCATCTGAAATCGAGTGGGCACAAGTAACCCAGCTTTTCCCTGATCAATATGTAGATGCAGCATCAGCGCGCAGCGTTAAGTCAAAGATTAATCCCGAACAAATCGCCGCAGTTTATGCGGCATATCGTTCCTTAAAAGTTCAAGAACGCGCAATGGATTTTGAAGATGTTTTATCTTTGACAACAGCCATGATTGAAGAAGAACGACTTGTACGCGAGCGAGTTCAAGATCAATATAGATTTTTCACGATTGACGAGTACCAAGATATTTCGCCACTGCAGCAACGACTTATTAATGCTTGGCTTGGTTCGCGCCAAGAAATCTGTGTTGTAGGCGACCCTGCGCAAACTATCTATTCTTTTGCTGGCGCAACTCCAGTTTTTCTAAATACTTTTACCCAACGTTTTCCAGAGGCCGAAGTTATTCGATTAACTACAGGGTATCGATCGACTCCTGAAATTACTTTTATGGCTAATAGTGTTTTACGCAGTGCGAGAATGGGACAGGAACTAGTTGCCAATAATTCACACGGTGAGAGGCCAGTTGCAACTGCTTATAGTGATGAGGCTGGCGAAATTGCCGGAATCGTAAATTCAATTACGCAATTAATTGCGGCTGGAGCTGCTGCCCAAGAAATTGCCGTTTTGGCTCGCACTAATAGCCAACTAAATTCTTTAGAAAAAGCGATGAGCGCTGCTAAATTGTCATATCAAGTGCGTAACAGCGAACGTTTCTTTGATCGCCCGGATGTTCGCGAATTTCTTAGAATTGTTCGCAACGCATCTGTTATTCCAACCGAAGGTGTTAATTGGTTAGATGAATTACGCACCCTTGCCCAACCTTTTTTAGATGGTGCAAGCATTGATGGAATTGCAGCGCTCTTACATTTAGCGCGCGAAATTGATGCCGATAGCGGCGTGAAAAAGAATTCACTTCGCACATATTTACGCGAAGTTGAAGACCGAGTTCAGCAAAATAATCCACCAACAATGCCCGTTACAACTCTTTCAACTTTGCATGCAGCCAAAGGTTTGGAATGGCAACGGGTGTTTATAATTGGCGTAAGTGAAGGTTTATTACCCCTTGATAGCGGCGCAAATAGCGCTGATGCAAGCTCTATTGATGAAGAGCGCAGACTCTTTTATGTCGGAATTACGCGTGCGATGAGTGATTTACGCATGAGTTATAGCGGCGTTTCCAGCCGATTTCTTGCTGAAGCGGGCCTGCTAATTAATTGATTTGCATGATTGCAGCCAGATGCTTTACCCTTAACGCTCGTACTAAATTAGTATGAACTGTGAGCAGAAGGAGCCCGATCGTGTTTAACACAAAATCGGCAACAGCAGGCGTTAATCGCTTTGCTGCAACTCTGTCTGCTCGCACAAATAAGAAGCACTCAACCTGGCATACAGCGTCAAAGCCTGCGTTCTACGCAGCTTTTTACGCCGTGGATCAGGCCACTTGGAGTTCTAGCCGATAATTTCGAATAGAACTAGCAGCCAAGGGCCTCGAATCCACAAAGGATTCGGGCCTTTTTTATTTCCCCGAACTACTAGAGAAAAGAAAGAAGGTAAAAAAGATGAGCGTTCTCTTTAGTGAACTACTAATGCCAGGCTGGGCCGAAACTGGAGACAAGATCGGACTAGGAGATGTCACCGGAACTTTCGACAGCTCCATTGCCTTTAATTTGCCGTGTCACAACGCAGAGCCAGAAATGTTCTTCGCGGAAGATGATTTCTCAATTGCCGAAGCAAAGTCGCTCTGTGGTGGCTGTCCAGTGCGCGTCCAGTGCCTAGCAGGTGCGTTATCACGTAAAGAACCTGTTGGCGTATGGGGCGGCGAATTATTCGAAGATGGTGTTGTTATTGCGCGCAAGCGCAGAGCAGGGCGTCCACGACTAAGCGGCGTTGCAATCGATGAAGAAAGCGCGGCTTAACTTGCGAAAACATTTAAATGAGCAAGCGATGGCCAAAGCGCAAATAGGATTGAGATCGGCAGGATAAGAAAGACAACTGGAATCATCATCGAGATTTCAGCTTTTCCTGCCGCACTCAATACTCGGTTTCTCTGATTAGCCCGCGCTTCAATTGCATGGCGCGTTAGCACTTCAACTAGTGGTGCACCACGTAAGGTCGCTGTAACAAGGGCGTCAACAAATCTTCTAATCATTACCGATTTAACTCTTCTGCCCATTTCATCAAGAACGTTAGCAAAAGGCTGCCCCGCTTTAACTTGGGCTATAACCTGATCAAATTCACCGACTAGTGCTCCTTGTGCCGATGAAGTGATTCGTACCATCGAACTCATCGGCGTTTCCCCTGCAGCAATTGCAAGTGTCATCATCTCAATAATTGCTGGAAACTCAGCCTCTATTTGTGCTCGATATTTTTTGATCTCGTGGGTTAATTCACGGTCCATGATCACTGGAATTAACAAACCAGCAAGAATGGCAAAAAGCAGCGACGAAAAAAAATTGGTACCCAGGGTTTGAGTAATCACAAAAGTTAGCAATACTCCGGAAAGCGCGAAGCCTATTTGGCGAATTCTAAAAGCCTCATATTCCTTTTTCGTGCCTTTTCCGATTTCTTCTAAACGAGCCATTATTCCAGTGCGATCGCGTGTTTGACTGGCCTGACCCTTTAATTTTCTTTCTAATTTAATTAAAGAAAAATCTTTATCATCGGTAATCAAAAGTAGTGCTCCGGGAATCACAAGGAGCAAGGCAATAAGAATTATCATCAACGTTATTTAACAAAAACTCTTGGAGTTTGCGGCAACCGACCTAATCGATTCATCCACAAATATGCGGTTCCAGTCATAATCAACCCACAAATTAGAATAACCACACCCGTTGGTGTTGAATAAGCTGCAGCAGTGCTGGGTTGAGTTGAAAGTAAAAGCAGCAAAATCCAAGGAGCGGCGGCCGATAGGTGTGCTGAATTTTTTATCCATCCGTGTTTAACATCTATCTCTAATCGAAGTGCTAAATCTTGACGTAAGAAATCACCCAAAGTTCTTAGAATTTGTAGAAGTTCACTTCCGCCCAGCGCTTTGGAAATGAGTAGGGCTTCGAAGATTTGATCACTGCCATGGTGGGCGAAATATTTTTTAAGCAAAGCAATAGCACGGCCAAGGTCGCCATGTTCAATTAAATCGCTCCGAAATTGTGTGAAGGCTGGCCGTAATATTTCTGGACCCCTTGTGGCCAACCCAGCCAATGATTCAGAAAGAGATAAACCTGATTGGACTCCGGACATTAAATGATCAATGACTTCTGGCCACGCTGCAATTAATAGGGCATCGCTTTTTAAGTCGCGTTTTCGAAGTGTTGCCCAAGTAATCGTTCCAACTAAAATACTAATTGCACTTGCAATTATAAGTGAGCGTGTCATTAGAATTACTAAGGCAGCAGAAATGCAGGCGGTGATAATTGGTTTCATTAGTTTTTTCATTTATTCCACCATTGACTTAGCGGTGCACCAATTGCTGCAAATTTTTCAGGATGTGGAAGGGCACCGACGCCACGTTCGTAATCGGTGCCATCAAATCGCCAAAGAGTTTCAATTTCAGCGCGATCATTTTCATAGCGTCCGGTAAGTGCGGAAATCTCCTGAATTCGTCGCACACCGTTCACATTTAGATTGACATGAACAATTAGATCTATGGCTGATGCCACAGTTGGAGCAATGAATTTGTGCGAGATATTTTCACCGGCAAGTAAGGGCAAAGTTTGTAATTTAATAATTGCATCGCGCGGAGAATTAGCGTGCAAAGTTCCCATTCCAGGCAGGCCAGAGTTTAAAGCAATTAAAAGGTCGAGCGCTTCTGCTTCGCGTACTTCGCCCACAATGATTCGAGATGGTCGCATTCGCAGGGACTCTTTAATTAATCTACGCAGTGGGATTTCGCCCTCACCTTGCAAATTAGCGCTTCGGGTTTGCATCGAGACAACATCAGGCAAGTTAGGGCTGAGTTCAAATACTTCTTCAATTGTTATGACTCGCTCGGATAATGGAATGGCCGAAGTAAGAGCATTTAACATTGTTGTTTTCCCAGATTGCGTACCGCCGCTTACTAAAATATTTAATCCAGCTTGAACGCAGTATTTTAGTGTTTTTGCTATTGCTGGATTCATAGCGTTTTTTTCTGCAAGATCATCGATACTTAAGTGACTCATTAAATGCTTGCGAATATTTACCGCCCAATGTGCAGCTGTAATTTCTGGAATTGCTACATGCAGGCGACTGCCATCAGGTAAGCGCGCATCAACAAAGGGGTGCGAAAGATCTAGTCGACGGCCGCTCCACATGAGGGCTCTTTCAACGATATTTCGCACATCTTCACTAGATAGAAGCAGATTGGTGAGTTCGCTTTTACCAGCGCGTGCAATAAATATTCTTTCAGGAGAATTAATCCAAATTTCTTCAATACTTGGGTCGCTCATAAATTTTGCAATAGGCCCAAAAGTGATATCAAGGTCAAGATTCATGTGAGAAATCTAGGCGAGCGTGCAATTACTAAAAGGGTGCTAAGGCAATTCCGTGGATAAGATTTCTTGGTCGAGCCGATTTAGTAATTCAAGCCCAGATTCGCCAGCGCAAGAGCTCACCAAAGAAGTGGAGACCCTGAGAGCCGAGTGGGCTAAAAGCGCTTTGGAACTATGGATGCGATTGACCAAGAGGTCAGCGGCTACCGAAGAACATCGTAGAAGTATTAGAAATTCATGGAGGCCAATTCGGGCAACGCAATCTTGGCCTCGCGTTATTTTGGTGAGTTCTTGCGCAAAGAGAAGAATTTGCAGGTCACTTATTTGTAAATCTTGCGCAAATGGTTTTATTTCAATTCTGATGATTGAAAATGGCAACGAAGTCCGCTGCGTTAGTAATAATTCCCTGCGCAATTGCTCGTAAAAAAATGGCGGCGCAATCAAATGGGTTTGAGTGTCATGGATACCATCATGTATAAAAGCCATTAACGCACTGCTAAACTTATCTGCATGCCACAAGATCCTGCCAAAGCCGCTATTGCTCGAGCAATGGTGGCATCCCTACTTTTTGTTGAAGCAGCAATAATTTTAGCTTTGGGGCTTTGGTTAATAATTTTGGCGGCTAATTCAAGTGGTACCGAAATATTGCCATTACTTGGCGTTGTTTTATTTGCATTACTTGGCGCGGGTTGTTTATTTGCAGCTGCAGTCGGATATAGGCGAGGTAAATATTTTGGCCGAGCACCAGCAGTTTTAGCTAATTTGATTGCGCTAGGTGTTGTTAAATATCAAATCGATGCACGACTATGGATAATTGCAATTCCGCTAGCAATGATCGCAATTGCCACTTTAGTTGCAGCCCTTCGGGCGATTCCGCAGAAAATCTAAATCCCACACTTTCAACGCTTAACCCCTTAAGATTTAGCCCATGTCTGCGCAAGAAGAGCCCATTGCTTCAGAATCACTAACTGATCTGGAAAACCAAATTCTTGATTTCGAAAAGAGCTGGTGGCGCTTTGCCGGAGCAAAAGAGAGCGCTATTAAGGAACTTTTCAAGCTAAGTGCGCCTGGCTATTACCAACTTCTCAATGATTTGATTGACCGCGACGATGCCCTTGCGGCATCTCCAATGCTCGTAAAGCGCCTTCGTCGCCAACGCGCCGCCCGTATGCGCGCTCGCACCTCCCGCTAAAAGCCTCGTTTTGCCATCGGGGGGCGTCTCCCGTAGATTTGGCGTTAGCACTCTCGGGGTGTGAGTGATAAAACGCCCCTCCAACTTAGTCAAACTCAAGGAGTAAAAGCATGGCAAAGCAGATTGCCTTTAATGAAGAAGCACGTCGCGGATTAGAACGCGGCATGAACATCTTGGCCGATGCGGTCAAGGTAACCCTTGGACCTCGCGGACGTAACGTTGTTCTCGAAAAGAAATGGGGCGCCCCAACAATTACTAATGACGGCGTTTCCATTGCAAAAGAGATTGATCTAGAAGATCCATGGGAAAAAATTGGCGCAGAATTAGTTAAAGAAGTTGCTAAGAAGACCGATGATGTTGCAGGCGATGGAACAACTACCGCAACGGTTTTGGCTCAAGCACTTGTACGCGAAGGCCTTCGCAACGTTTCCGCTGGATCAAACCCAATAGCGTTAAAGCGTGGAATTGAAAAGGCGGTCGATGCAATTGTTGCCGAAATTGGCGCAATGTCTAAGAGCGTTGATTCAAAAGAACAGATTGCCGCAACTGCATCTATCTCTGCAGCCGATGCGACAATCGGCGAAATGATTGCTGAAGCAATGGACAAGGTCGGCAAAGAAGGCGTTATAACCGTTGAAGAATCAAATACTTTTGGTCTTGAGCTAGAACTTACCGAAGGTATGCGTTTTGATAAAGGTTACATTTCACCATATTTTGTAACTGACCAAGATCGCATGGAAGTTGTTCTAGAAGATGCTTACATTTTGATTGCGAACTCAAAGATTGCAAATATTAAGGACTTAGTTCCTGTGCTTGAAAAAGTTATGCAATCAGGTAAGCCGCTTGCAATCATCGCCGAAGATGTTGAAGGTGAAGCCCTTGCAACTTTAGTTGTTAATAAAATTCGTGGGACTTTCCGTTCGGCCGCTGTCAAAGCCCCTGGCTTTGGCGATCGCCGCAAAGCAATGTTGCAAGACATTGCAATTTTAACTGGAGCAACTGTTATTTCAGAAGAAGTTGGTTTAAAGCTTGATCAAACTGGTCTTGAACTTCTTGGAAAAGCTCGCAAGGTCGTAATTAGCAAAGAAGAAACCACCATTGTTGAAGGTGGCGGAGACGATGCGCAAATTAAGGGTCGTGTAGCACAAATTCGTGCGGAAATTGAGAAGAGCGATTCAGATTATGACCGCGAAAAATTGCAAGAGCGTCTGGCAAAACTTGCTGGTGGCGTTGCAATTATTAAAGCTGGAGCTGCGACCGAAGTTGAACTTAAAGAGCGCAAGCACCGCATCGAAGATGCCGTGCGAAATGCTAAAGCTGCAGTTGAAGAAGGCATTGTTGCTGGTGGTGGCGTTGCGCTATTGCAGGCAGCAAAGATTGCTTTCACTAAATTGAAATTAGAAGGCGACGAAGCAACTGGCGCGAAAATTGTTGAATATGCAGTTGAAGCACCGTTAAAGCAGATTGCAAGTAATGCCGGCTTTGAAGGCGGAGTCGTTGTAGAAAAGGTAAGTCATCTTCCTGCAGGTTTTGGATTAAATGCTGCAACTGGCGAATATGTTGACATGATCAAAGCTGGAATCATTGATCCCGCCAAGGTAACTCGCTCTGCGCTACAAAATGCCGCATCTATTGCGGCGTTATTTATTACAACCGAAGCAGTTATTGCCGATAAGCCAGAAAAGAAACAAGCACCTGTTGGCGGCGGCGGCGGCGGGGATATGGATTTCTAAAAAGTCCAAATATTTACGCTTAATGCCATCCTCGATTAACGCGAGGGTGGCGTTCTGCTTTACCCTTACCCCATGGCAAAGAAGTCTTTAAAGAAATTTTTTTCTAAGGCCACAGGTATACCAACTGTGAATTCGGCTTTTGATGCACTCGACCTTGCCCGCTTCGCAGTAATTGAAAACGCAGAAAATAAAACACAGGTTGGCGATTATATCTCTGTTGAATTCGATGATGAAGATCGGGTAGCAACTTATTTATTTGAAGCAAAATTATCGGGATATAAAGGCTGGCGTTGGTGTGTAACTGTTGCAAAAGTTGATGCAGATTCACCTGCCACTATTTGTGATGTGGTTGTTTTGCCCGGTCCAGATGCGCTATTGGCTCCTGATTGGATTCCTTATCTCGATCGAATTCAACCTGGTGATGTTGGCGTTGGCGACATTGTTCCAAGTTCACTCGATGACACTCGTTTAGTTGCTGGTGCGCAAGCACTCCCGCAAGATGAAGATTTAGAAACTGCTTTTGCATTTGAGTTAGGTTTGGGTCGCGCACGAGTTATGTCAATTGAAGGTCGCGATCAAGCAAGTAAGCGTTGGTATGAAAGTGATCGTGGACCAAAAACACCAATGGCACAGGCAGCACCAAAACCCTGTTCTAGTTGTGGTTTTTTTCTCCCTATTTCAGGTTCACTGCGCTCGGCTTTTGGCGTATGCGCAAATGCAATTTCACCAGAAGATGCACGCGTGGTTTCCGTTGATCATGGATGTGGCGCTCACTCCGAAGCAACCTTTGCTTAACCTGTAGTAAACTTAACGCCTGCCCGCATCCCTGCGGCCCAAACGAATTTGGAAATTTAAAAGGAGTAAATCCCATGCCATCAGGCCACGTTAAATGGTTTTCCTTAGAAAAAGGTTTCGGATTCATAGCATCCGATGAAGGTGAAGATGTTTATCTTGCTGCCACATCACTTCCAGAAGGTGTTACAACTATTAAACCTGGAACGAAATTGGAATTTGGTGTTGCCGATGGTCGTCGTGGACCGCAAGCTTTATCTGTTCGCATTATTGATGCACCACCTTCGCTTGTTGAAAATGGTCGCATTAATCCCGATGACCTTGCAGCGATGATTGAAGATACAATTAAAATTTTAGACAAAGTCGGAAATGGATTACGTCACGGACGCCATCCATCAGGACCAGAAGCGCAACGCTTAGGTCGTGTACTACGCGGTATTGCTGGGCAACTAGAAGCTTAAATTACAGTGTGTTTGTTGCGCCGAATTGTGTAACGAATTCCAGTTGCTCCAAGTGCTGCACCTGCCACGCATGTCCAAATAATTTTTGCCTCCAAGTTTAGTGCAACTGCAATTATTCCAGCAACTAACCAAGATATCGTTCCGATTGCCACTAGGATTACAACGGTGCGCAGATTATATTTCATGAGAGAAGAGTAATGCGACTTTCGGTAAAAGATGACGGAAATTGGCGTTCATTTCGCCACCGTAATTATCGCATTCTCTTTCCAGCCAACGCAGTTTCAAATATTGGAAGCTGGGCACAAAGAATTGCCCAAGATTGGCTGGTCCTTGAATTAACGAACAGCGGAACTTATTTAGGAATTGTGACAGCCCTACAATTCGCGCCAGTTCTTTTCTTTAGCCTGCATAGTGGCGCTCTGGCAGATCGGTATAACAAGCGAAAAGTTTTAATTGCAACAAATATTCTTGGCGGGTTGACATCACTCGGACTTGGCACGCTGGTAATAACTGGACAGATTAAATTGTGGTATGTATTTGTTTTTGCTACTGTTTTAGGAATATCAACGGCAATAGATGCACCTGTTAGAACGAGTTTTACAACTGAAGTGGTAGGCCAAAGCGATGTACCTAATGCGGTAAGTTTAAATTCAGCAAACTTTAATGCTGGGCGTCTGATCGGACCTGCGCTGTCGGGCTTATTAATTGCCGCCTTTGGCACAGGACCTTCTTTTATTTTCAACGGCCTTACGTATGTCTTTGTAATTATTGCACTTATAAAATTAGATGAGAGAGCCTTTTTTCATATAGATCGCCCATCAACAATGGGTAGCGTGCGCGAAGGCTTGAGGTACGTAAAAGCACGGCCAGATATCTATGTTGTAATGCTCATGATCTTTTTCATCGCAACTTTTGGTTTAAATTTGCAGATTTTTAACGCGCTAATGACCACAAAAGAATTTAACAAAGGCCCAGCCTCATTCGGCCTGCTTGGAACTTTTGTCGCTATCGGATCATTTTCTGGAGCGATTTTTTCAGCTCGGCTCGAACACTTTAGAAAAACACGATTTGTAATTATTGGTGGTGGAGTTTTCTCGCTCACTGTAATTATTTTATCAATAATGCCAAATTATAGGAGCTACGCTTTGTGGTTACCAATCTGCGGGGTGACGGCTCTTACAACTTTAATCACAGCAAGTTCAATTGTTCAGGTAAATAGCGACCCAAAAATAAGAGGCCGAGTGATGGGTATTTACCTTCTAATTTTTATGGGTGGGACTCCATTCGGTGCACCACTTATTGGCGTCTTGTCAGAAGTTATTGGAATCAGAGAAACAATTGCCGCTTGCGGTGCAATATCACTACTTACAGCTTTGATAATTTGGTTTAGATTTGCAGATAAAGTAGAAGTACCGATTGATATTTCAATAGCTGGTGTATTAAAGTCCGCTAATCGCGACTAAAATGATTAAACCAAAGAGCACAACCAGAGTAACAATCCTGCGAGTTTTATAATTCATTTTCCCCCGATGATAAAGTCTCTTGTGGTGCATGTGAAGGTATTACAGCAATTACGATGAAAGCAAATGCAATTAGCACCGGAACCATAATGTATGCACGAGAAATACCAACATGGTCACCAAGTAAACCTAAAATAAATGGCGATAAGCCGATAGCTATTCCTGCTGCAATAGATGTGCGCCCTATCGCTAATTCAGGACGGCCATCGCTTAGACCAATAAGACGAATTGCCAAAAGAGCAAATTGCGTAGATAAGCCTAGACCAACGAATAGTAAAGCCACTAATGATATTAAGAAGTTATGTGAAAACCAGAAGATAGAAAAAGCAATGAATTGTAAGCCGATAACGGCTAAAAGTTGATGATCTGGAATTAAACGTTTTAAAAGTGAACCACCATACCAACGTCCAAAAGCCATGCCAGTTCCGATCGCAACAAGTGCAAGTGTGGCAACTGCCGCATTTGATTGCGTGCGATCACGTAAAAGTGCGGCAGACCAGAATGTGGTTGCGAATTCGCTACTGATACAGCAGATAAATCCAACCCATGAAATCCAAAATGCAGGTGAGAGTTTTCCTTTTTGATGTCCTGATGCTGGTGGCATGTGTTCATTTGAATTCTTTTCCCTACCAAAAAGAAAAATACCAATAGCAACAGGCAGAGCTAAGAGTAACGCAAGTCGCCAATGTGATCTGAAACTTCCTGCGACGCTTCCTACTAATAGCGTTCCCAACATAAAACCAGCCGAACCAATGGCATTTGTTTTGGCAATTACAACGGTTGCTGCTTTCCCAAAGTGTAGAGAGACCATTCCCACAATTGCATTAATTACAGTTGAAATACCAAATCCAGTTATAAAAATGGCTATTAACGTTAGTTGCACCGGTGGTGAAAAAACAAAACCTACTAAACCAAGGGAAAAAATCCCCAAACCAATCCAGGACATTCGGTCTCGCCCAAAGCGATGTGCAAGATGTGGGCTAACAAATCCAGCAAAAATTGACGCAATTCCCATCACTGTTCCATGTAATCCCGCAACGGCAAGTGATGTACCTTGGTCGGCCCTTAATAGTGGTTGAGACGGACCAAAACCGCCAAGAAAAAAATTAACGATTCCGGTTTGTATAGCTAAGGTCCAGAAGAAGCGATCGCGCTTAAAAGTAAGTGGCATCTAAAGCGCTGCTACGACAAAATCAATGCAAGCAGTCAAAGCATCAATATCTGAGGGATCAATTGCTGGGAACATTCCAATTCTTAATTGGTTCTTACCTAATTTACGGTATGGCTCGGTGTCAACTATTCCATTTGAGCGAAGGGCTGCAGCAACCTTTGTTGCATCTATTGAATCATCAAAATTAATTGTTCCAACCACTTTACTGCGCATTGCGGGATCGCTTACGAAAGGTGATGTATAAGAAGTTTTCTCAGCCCAGCCATAGAGTTTCGCAGCCGAATCTGCGCTCCGCCCTGCAGAAAATGAAAGCCCACCATTTGTATTTATCCATTGAATCTGTTCAGCAAGCAAAATTAAGGTTGCAACTGCTGGTGTGTTATATGTTTGATCAAGACGTGAATTTTCAACTGCAATTCCTAAATCAAAAAAGGCTGGAATCCAGCGCTCGGTACTCTTAATTTTCTCGGCGCGGGCAATTGCCGCTGGGCTCATTAAAGCGATCCATAAACCACCATCGGAGGCAAAAGATTTCTGCGGAGCAAAGTAATAGGTATCAAACTCCTTAGCACCAACGCTAAGCCCACCTGCAGCACTTGTTGCATCAACGAGAACCAAGGCGCCATCAGTGCCCTGTGGGCGAATAATCGGCATAGATACACCGGTACTAGTTTCATTATGCGTTAAGGCATATACATCTATTCCATCTTCGGCAACGGGTAATGGATGAGTTCCTGGTTCAGATTCGATAACGCTGGGGTCAGCTAGAAACGGTGCTTGCTTCGCTGCGGATGCGAACTTTGAGGAAAATTCGCCGAAAACTAAATGCTGTGAACGGTTTTGGATTAGCCCAAGTGTGGCAATATCCCAAAATGCAGTCGCGCCACCATTGCCGAGAATTACTTCATAACCATCTGGAAGTGAAAAAAGTGAATGCAAACCTTCGCGAATGCTCTTAACTACCTTCTTAACTGGTTTCTGTCGATGAGAAGTTCCAAGCACCAGAGAATTATTTTTTAAAAGAGAATTGAGTGCATCAGGGCGAATCTTTGATGGGCCGCAACCAAAACGTCCATCGAGTGGTTTTAGGTTGCTGGGAATTATTATTTCGGCCTTCACCGCCATAGCCTATGGGTAGTACCGAGTGATTTCCCAATCCGTGTTGGAACGATGCTCATAGCGAAGTCGATCATGTAAACGAGAATTACGACCTTGCCAAAATTCAATTGATATTGGATTTACTCGATAACCACCCCAATGTGGCGGATATGGAACCTTGCTCCCTTCGGGCCATTTTTGCGCAGCACCTTGCCATCGTTGTTCCAATTCTTCGCGCGATGAAAGTACCGAAGATTGATGACTTGCCCAAGCCCCGATTTGGCTAGACCACGGACGTGTTGCAAAGTATTCCCCAGATTCCTCCGCCGTAACTTTTGATGCAGTTCCGCTGATTGTAATTTGTCGTTCCATTGCATACCAAGGAAAGAGCAAAGTTACTTGCGGATTTAATTCGATGGCATGGGCTTTTTGTGAAGAATAGTTTGTAAAGAAAGTAAAGCCATTTTCAGAGATATCTTTTAATAAAACAGTTCTGGTGGTAATTTCTAATCCCTGTCCAAGTGTTGAAAGAACCATCGCATTTGCTTCAACAATTATCGAATTCTCACTTGCCTCTTTCAGCCATTGTGCAAAGGCAACTAGGGGATCGGCGGGCAGGTGATCCAAGCCAACTTCGCCATAGGAGCGGCGCATTCCACGGATGGCATCTCGCTCTATTTCGCTCATAGGTGTATCTAACGTCACTTTCGGTTTGAGTGCACCCCCTTCGCATTTGGTCGAAACTTCCTGCGATTAGGTGCAGAATTAGGCTCAGAATTAGTTAAATATTTCGAGGGAGCGCTTTCATGTCTGATGATTTCAAGCCCGGCCTTGAAGGCGTAATCGCATTTGAATCGCAAATTGCCGAACCGGATAAAGAAGGTAGTGCACTGCGTTATCGCGGCGTTGATATCGATGATTTAGTTGGTCGAGTTTCGTTTGGAAATGTATGGGGTTTGTTAGTCGATGATGAATTCAATCCTGGTCTACCAAATGCCGAAGCATTTCCACTGCCAGTGCATTCAGGTGATGTTCGAGTCGATGTTCAAGCAGCAATTTCAATGCTTGCGCCAGCATGGGGTTTTAAACCATTACTCGATATTTCTGATGATGAGGCTCGAGATAATCTTGCACGTTCTTCGGTCATGGTGCTTTCTTATTTAGCCCAAGCTGCGCGCGGAATAATCGCAGCCCCAGTTCCAGAATCAGAGATTGATAAAGCACACACTGTTGTTGAACGCATGATGATTCGCTGGCGCGGTGAACCAGATCCATTACATGTACGTGCAATCGATGCGTATTTTGTTTCTGCAGCCGAACACGGAATGAACGCATCAACATTTACAGCACGCGTGATTGCATCAACTGGTGCCGATGTCGCCGCCGCACTTTCGGGTGCAATCGGTGCAATGTCAGGTCCACTACATGGCGGTGCGCCTGCTCGTGTATTAGGAATGATTGAAGAAGTTGAAAAATCTGGCGACGCCATTGCTTACGTTAAAGGAGTTATGGATCGTGGAGAACGTTTAATGGGATTTGGTCATCGTGTTTATCGCGCCGAAGATCCGCGTGCACGCACGCTGCGCCGCACGGCAAAAGAATTAGGTGCACCACGTTATGAAGTCGCGCTAGCACTTGAGAAAGCAGCCCTTGCAGAATTACATGAGCGCCACCCAGAACGTGTTTTAGAAACGAACGTTGAATTTTGGGCCGCAATAATTTTAGATTTTGCGCAAATTCCAAGTCCACTATTTACAACAATGTTTACTGCCGCCCGCACAGCCGGTTGGTCTGCACATATTTTGGAACAGAAGCGCACGGGGCGTTTAATTCGCCCCTCTGCGCGCTACATTGGTAAAGGCTCTCGCAAACCTGAGGATGTAAAAGGTTGGGACGCCAGAGTGGAGCAGCTGCATAAGTAAAGATAGGAGTCTGCAAGTAATTCTGTAACAGTATGCTTTTATAACAATCTAGGATTAAGTACTAAGCCAAAAACCCATAGCTTCATCAAGATATTTTGCCCAAGACCGTTCATTGTGGCCTGTGCGATTAAAAACTTTACTCTTGTAGTGCTTAGGCTTATGCCAACCTAATTCACTCATTTTTCTATCTGCATAATTTTGAAGTTCAACATAGGTTGCATCTAATCCTTTGGTTCCTCGACTCATCCAAATTTTGTTATTAGTTGCATTTGGTAAATGTTCTAGCAACCAATTAACTAGTGGTTCTCCGCCGATAGGCCAGTGAGTAGAGAAGGCGAGGGCGCTTTGAAATCTTTCAGGAAATTGCGTCATTGCATAAAGAGTTGCTAAACCGCCCATGGAGGAACCAATAACCGCAGTTGAATCTGGAGTTGCATTTGTTTTACTGACTTCACAGACTGTGGGCACAATTTGAGTAAATATTTGATTCAAGTATTTATCACCACGAAGGGCATTTAACCCAAATTCATACCTCATCATCGGCTCTATCCCAGATTTAAATGCTTTTTCTGGAGTTAAATCCTTTCCTCGCCCGTGCGGATCAGTTTTATCAGAGCTATGGAAAACAGCAATAATTAGCGGCGGAGTTTTTCCTAGACCCTGACTTATCCGAATTGCACTTTGAGCCATTCTCCAAGTATTTCGAAAAGAAGCTGTGTGAGGATCAAAAATATTTTGACCATCATGGGCAATTAAAAGATGATCAGACCCCGCCTTTGGTGCCCAATAGTCAACGATGCGCCCATCGAATGAAACTCGATTGATTTCACCTGGTACGCCCCGAACTTGGTAGCGCTTAATTTCCTGCATAGTGGAAGAATACCGTCATGTCCGTTAGAGCCATAGTTTGGTTTCGCAGAGATCTTCGTATCGCTGATAACCCTGCACTATTAGAAGCAATTAAAAATAGCGATGAAATAGTTCCAGTTTTTATTTTAGAGAAGGCGCTTATTTCAACTGCTGGCAATAAAAGCCTTGCATATCTTGCGCAATCTCTTCGTTGCCTTGATAAATCACTTGGTAAGTCATTACATGTCATCGGTGGAGACCAAGTAAATGCCTTGAAAGATTTAATCAAACGTTATAACGCAAATGCGGTGCATGTCAGTGCTGAATTTGAACCTTATGGTGCTGCGCGTGATGTTCGAGTTGAAGCGGCAGGAATAAATTTAATTCGAACAGGTAGTCCGTACGCAGTTGCACCAGGGCGAGTCCGCAAGAGCGACCAGAGCCCATATCGGGTGTATACGCCTTTCTATCGCGCATGGTGCGTACATGGATGGCGAAAACCTGCAGTGGGTCCAAAAGAAATTAGCGCAGTAAAACCACTAGAAAGTGATCGCGATTTTCCAACATGGAGCGCTGATTTAGTTTCACCTGCTGGTGAAAGATCAGCCTTGGAGCGTTTTAAGTATTTTCAAGAAAATGGTTTAGATAATTACGAGGAAGCTCGAAATCTTGCATCAATTGATGGAACAAGCAAGATGAGCGCGCATTTGAAATGGGGAGAAATACATCCACGAACTCTTCTAGCGCCGCTAGGTGAGAGCGAAGCGCACGATGTGTTTCGAAAAGAGATTGCTTGGCGCGAATTTTATGCTGATGTCTTACACCACAACCCGCATACGGACAAAGATTATTACGCACCACGATTTGCAGATATGCGTTATGACAAGCCGGCAGATAAATTTAATGCATGGTGCCAAGGCAAGACAGGCTACCCATTTGTTGATGCAGCAATGCGGCAATTGCTTAATGAAGGATGGATGCATAATCGCACACGTATGGTTGTGGCATCTTTCCTTGTTAAAGACTTACATCTTGAATGGCAATTGGGTGCAAATTTCTTTATGGAACACCTAATTGATTTTGACGTTGCATCAAATTCACATGGCTGGCAGTGGACTGCTGGGTGCGGAACCGATGCATCCCCGTATTACCGAGTATTCAATCCGATCGAGCAAGGAAAGCGATTTGATGAAAAAGGTGATTACATCCGTAGGTATGTTCCTGAGTTAGTCCATTTATCTGCTGGTCAGATACATGAACCATGGATGCATACACAGGGATACATCCATGGATATGTAGAACGCATCGTTGATCATGCAACTGAGCGCATTGAATCTCTTGCACGATTGCAAGAGATTAAAATAGATAAAATTGAAAAGTAATTAAGCTAAGAAGTTAGAAAATTGCCATGGATCGCTCTCGTCATAAGTTCGACCATTGAAACCTTTAAATAAATCATTTCGGAATTTGAGTGGATCCCAATCTGCCGCAACTGATACATAACCACCCCAGTAGCGTTCGGCAAAAGGCAGAACTTCTCGCCAAGGCATGTCATCTGGAACCATAAATCCGCGTTCTGGATTTGCCATCGCCCAAGCAATTGCAGCAAAGACGGCAGAGCCGACTTGAACCGTAGTTGCAGATTGACCTGGGATTAACTTACGCGCATCATGAATATTTAAGAGCGAACCCGTCCACCATGATTTATAAGGATGACCCATAAGCAGAACACCTAGATGATCAGCTCCGTCGATAATTTCGTCATTCATGATTCGCTGGTTTTCCGTAATGTTCCATTGCATCATTTCAAGTTCACGCATTGATGCAATCGCAGCATCAGTTGGACAGTATGCATAGTGAACTGTTGGACGATAAACCGCTTTCCCATCTTCCCAAACAGTTAAGTGATCTGAAATCGTAAATGCTTCACCGTGGCGAATAAGCATGCCAGTTGTTTCCATATTTGGCACCCATGACCGAACCCATGTAGTGGCTCCAGGTTGCGCGATTCCAATCTGATTTTCAGGTCCACCGGAGTGCGTGAATGCTTTAGCGGGTAGCGTTTTTTCATGCGTACCCCATCCAAGTTCTGCAGGCGCGATACCTTCTTCATAGAAACCTTCAACACTCCAAGTATTTACAAACTCGTTAAGCAACTTTGGTTTATCTGAAACTTGCGTATCTCGTTCAGCAATATGAATGACTTTTACACCAAGAGCTTGAGCTAATTTTGGATAATTATCAGCGTTAAGTGCCGCTTCAACCCCATCGCCAGCAATTCCATCTTTAAGTGCTTGTGTTGCAATATCAACTAAAGCTTTTTTAGTTAACTGTGAAACTAAACCTGGGTTGGCACCATGCTCAACAATTGCAGTAGGGCCTTTTCCTGCCCATGTATCTGTTAATTTACGCAATTTCATGTGGCGGTAATAAAGAGTTCGCTCTTGCGGAGTTCGAGCAGATGGATTTGAATTAGGATCCCATAATTCAAGAGAGGTATTTAAATAAATAACTCCGTGATCGTGAGCCCAACCGATAATGTCATTGGCGTCGATATTCCACGCTAGGTCTAAAAGAAAATCTCCAGCAGATAAATATTTACTAAGAAACTCGCTCATGTTCTCACGAGTGAGTTGATCATTTAAATACGTTGCGCCCTTATCAATTGAGGCGGTAAAGCGTGATCTAGTGTCGCGTTGATCCACAATTGTGATCTGTTTGGCAGCTACTAAATGTTCTATTAGCAGTGGGACTACACACTGTGAAACTGAACCAGCGCCTAAAACGAGAACTCGATTGTGGAAGGATGCAGACAATTAGACCTCTTCGCTCACACGCTTGCCGGAAATTTTGCGCAGTAATGGCAAACGATAAGGCATAGAGAGGTCAAATTAAAATCAGTTTCTACTCGCCCAAACCCCAAGGCCTTCACGTTTGGCGTGATACATAGCAAGATCTGCCCGCCGAAGAAGATCTGATGAGCCATCATTTGTGACGTACCCAATACTGACTCCAACGCTTACCTTTTCACCCCGAATCTCAAATGGGTAACTAACTGTTGCACGAAGAGCCAGCGCAACCTCCAAAATTGATGCCGGATTTCCTTCAAGTAGAACACCAAATTCATCACCACCTAGGCGAGCAAGAAATGCGCCATGAGGAAGCGAGCGGCTAAAGCGCGAAGCAACTTGCTGTAAAACTTTATCACCGGCTTCATGACCGTAGGAATCATTTATAGGCTTGAAACCATCAAGATCTAATAGAAGTAGCGCCCCATCTTTTTCGGTGAAGTTGGCAAGTTCTGAAATTAAACTGCGTCGATTTGGCAGTCCGGTTAATTCATCAGTGCGGGCAAGGATTCGTTCTTCGCCGATATTTCTAGCCTGACGCAGGGCAATTGTCATGCGGATAAAAGCCAAAAGAAGCGTTGAAATCGTTGGAAGCAAAATAAAAGTGGGAAAATAACCAGGGCGCAGTGCCATTAGAGCCAAGAGTGTTGCGCTCAAAAAGATCGATAGCGCAATTAGAATTGGATTTATATTTCGCTCACCCTTTGAATCAGAACCGATTCGCCAGAAACTCTCCGAGATTAAAAGGATTCCGACTAACCAACCATCATCGACTAAAGAACCGAAATTATATGAACCATTAACACTCATCCAGAGATATAAGAAATCTGAAAGTGCAAAGAAAATAACACCACTTATTAAAAAAATTGAGCGTATAGAAAATTTCTGAATAGCCACCGCGCTTATTGCCACTGAAATTAAAATCAGATCTGCAATCGGGTAAGTGATTGCAAAAAGAGTTGTTGGTAAGTCGCCATCGAAATTCGGTAGAACAGGTTTCAGCAGAAAAGTTGCCCCAAGAGTGCTGAGTCCAAGACCAAAGATAGATGCATCGAATATTTCTAATACTTTAATCTTCCTGCTTGGAGAAATCAATCTTGGCAGAGCGATGATGGCGAGAGGGTAGAAGATCAAATAACAAATATTGGAAGTTATTTGGGCGGAATAGGAAATGGAATAGAAAGATTGAGCACTAGAAATAATCGAGCCTAATAGCCAGAAGGATATTGCACTTATTGAGAGTGCTTTTGCAATCGGGTCAGTAAATTTTGGCGAACGCGCAATAGAGAATATCGATATGACTGCCACAGCGTTATATATGTATATCTCGCCAAAAATGGTTGGTTCTGTCAAGATATTTCGAATGAGCAAATGAATCAGCAAAAATATAGGGCCTAAAAATCTCAGGACCGTGTTACTTCGCACTTGCAATTGTAAAAACGATTTAGAGCTAGTTATGAATAGGGGAAGCCATAGATGAGCACCGAGTAGCCCATTAAGGCAAACGCTAAAACCCTAACTATTGGTTAGTAGTCCTTACCGCAAATAAGTTTTGTCATATCTAGACCATCTTTAACATCGCGCTGGGCATTTTCATAACCAGTTAACGCTTGAGCACGTGATGTAGTGATTCGATTTATGGAACGCGGAACGGTTCCAGTTGCACTTGTCACTCTTGTCTTTGAGGCTATTGCTGTTTCATAACTCTTGATTGCTTTTTCATAAGCCGCAATGCTGGCAGAATTCTTAGTTAAGTTTGCTGTATCAGCTTTCATTGTCGTCAGTTTTACGGTGATACCTACAATCTTTGCTTGGTAGGTTTCAATGTCAGCAAGAGAGTCAGCTAATACTTTTTGCTGAACGATGATTTCAGCATCGAGTTCTGCAATAGTTGTATCCGTTGCAGTTTTAATTGCGGGCAAGTTCTTTTTCGCTTTGATATAGCTTTTTGCGGTATTTAGGCAATCAATTGATAACCAAGTCAATTTTGACTTTTTCCCAATGGGCTTCTTTGCGCACTTATAAGTTCCGGCACTTGTCTTAGATGTTACGCCAGCTTTGGTGCAAGCAACGCCGTTGCTGATCTTTACCGCAGCCGATGCGGGTGCGGCGGTTAGAAAACCTGCGACAACCATCATGGCAACCGACGCTATTGTGGCTTTACGAAACATTACAAACCTCCATTGATTATCTGGCAATAATAGCGATTGTATTTGATAAATCTGCTCATAACGCGCCAGAAAGGTTTAGAAATTCCGGAGAATGCGATGAAATTTTCAATGGTGCTGGGTTAGCGACGTTGGCGAAGCCGAACATTCATTCCTAGTTTTCGGACCATGGGCCTTGGTCCAAAGCGCGCCACTGAAGTCAAAATTTTGTACTGCCAACCTGGGATTGAAAGAACGCTACCCCGTTGTGATTGGCGCCACGATGTTGCAACTAACTTATCGGCATCGAGCCACATGAAGTTTGGCAAGGAGCTCATCTTCATTCGGCCGCGTTGGTGAAATTCAGTACGAGTAAAACCTGGACAAAGAGCACTTATTTTTACCTGCGTACCGTTCATCTCGGTGTGAAGTGATTCAGATAGGACGGTCAGATAGGACTTCGATGCGCTATATGTTCCCCCTGCGATCCAGCCCGAAACCGATGAAACATTGATGATTGTTCCGCAATTGCGCGCTTTCATTCCGGGCAGAATTGAATGCATTAAGCGCATAGGTGTACGCACTAAAACATTTAGTAAATCCTCTTCCAGTTCAATTTCACTGCTTGTAAATGCTTTTTTAATCCCGAACCCAGCGTTATTAATAAGTACTTCAATCTCGTTATTTGCAATAAATTTTTCGACAGCCTCACACCCGGCATCGGTTGAGAGATCGGCCTGAATTATTTGTGTTTGGATTTTGTAGGTTGATGCAAGAGCGCTGGCACGTTCTTGCATACGTGGCAAGTCGCGTGCGACCAGTACGATATTAAAACCTTTAGATGCTAATAACCGCGTAAAACTCTCACCAATACCTGCAGTTGCACCCGTAACCATCGCCCATTTGCCCACGCATTTAATCTAAAGCAATTAAGAGCTAAATAGAAGCGATTAGACGGTAATACCAGATGCATCTTCTTCGCGAATCGTCCATGAAGTTCCGTGAGATTCCAAAAGATCCAAGAATGGCTTTGGTTCAAACCATTCAGGGCCATTAACGCCTTCTGGTTTCCATATTCCTGTGTGGATTAATTCCATTGCAATAACAGGATTAACTGCAGTCTGCCAAACAACGGCTTGGTCACCGTATTCGGACATTGACCAAGCATTATCAACTACGTTGTATATATAGCATGCATAAGGTTTACCTTCTTTATTTAAACCTTTAACGAGAGCCCCTGCGCAAGTTTTTCCATGCATACGTTCACCAAGGGTTGCAGGATCTGGCAATGATGCAGCGAGTAAGTCGCGTGGTGAAACAGACACTCCTTGAACATCGACATGGTCTTTGCGATCCAAACCCAGCATATGTATTGTCTTTAAAGTAGTAATGAATTGTGCACCAAGACCGTATTTGAAGTTAACTTTTTTAGCATCAATTTTTTGTGGAATTAGTACGACTTCTTCGTGCTCAACATTTACACATTCAACTGGACCAATTCCTTCAGGAAAATCGAAGACCTCGATTTCGCTAAATGGTTCGGTGGTAAACCAACCACGCCCGTCCTCCCAAACCAAGGGTGGATTAAGACATTCTTCAATCGTTGTCCAGATTGAAAAAGATGGTGCAAAATTATGACCCGCAACCGTTAAATTTGAACCATCTAAAATGGTTATGGAATCAATTCGGCTAAAGAGAAAATCTGATGCATAGCGCGCAAAGACATCGCTCAAGCCGGGTTCGATTCCCATACCAACAAGTGCGTAAATTCCGCGTTCGCCCCAGTTCCAGTCACGCGCAAATTGCTCATCGCCAAGCTTTATGCCAGTTTCAGTATTTGGGTAATGCGGATGTGGCCGAGAAAGTGACATAGCCATGTCAATGTAATTACGATTTTCAATTTCGCACGCCAAGAAAATTGGCATTACAAAGCGCGGATCAACGGCATTGATAACGACATCTGGATCGGCCCTACGAATCAGGGCGCGAATATCTTCAAGTTCGGCAGCATTGACTTGGGCTGCAGAAAAGCGTGTGTCTTTTACCCGCGCAACGGCATCTTCTGCACGCGAAAGGGTGCGATCTGCGATAACCATCGATGAAATAAATGATCTGCGCGAAGCGATATTGACTATTGCTCTGCCAACCCCCCCCGCGCCAATTACCAGCGCCTTCATTGTTGGCCCCTCATGGGAAAAACTCCATATCAGTAGAAAATTGAGTCTAGTAGAAAGATATTTTTCTGACAAGATTGCGCATGAAATTGAAAAATTTTATAAGTCCCCGTAGCTCAGTGGATAGAGCAACCGCCTCCTAAGCGGTAGGTCGCAGGTTCAACTCCCGCCGGGGACACTTATTAAAAAGTATTTAATGTTTTAAAGTAAAACGTTGCATTGATTTAGGAGCCCACCAATTTCGTTCACCGAATAATCGCATAAGCGCTGGTACTAGTAATGCACGAATTATGGTTGCATCGAGTAGAACGGCAAAAGCAACACCAAAACCGAGCATCTTTATTGAGGTAACGCCACTTGTAATAAATGATGCAAAGACCACAGCTAATAATAACGCTGCTGCAGTAATAATTCGCGCTGATTTTTGCAAACCAACTGCTACAGATTCAATATTGGATTTGCCAGCAAAATGTTCTTCGCGAATACGTGAAAGTAGAAAGAGTTCGTAGTCCATCGATAAACCAAAGATGACAACGGCGACAAGGATTACCGAACCAGTATCTAAAGTTCCGGTAACGGTGAAATCACCAACGAGCCATTTAAGATGGCCATCGATAAATATCCATGTAATTGCGCCAAGAGTTGCCATGAGCGAGAGGCCGTTAAGAATTACTGCTTTGATTGGCAAAATAATCGAACCTGTGAAAACAAATACAAGAATTAAGACACTGATAGCAATCCAGCCGAGCGCCCAAGGCAATTTATTGGCAATACCATCCTGTGAATCTGTGAAGTCGGCTGCTGCGCCACCAATTAGCGTTCCTTCAGGCCTGTCAATGGCGCGCACTTCATGAATGATTTTTTCGGAAACGCTGCTACGAGAAGATTCTGATGAGATGATCTGAATGCGAATATCCTTACCGTAAATTTCAAAATTTCCAATACGTGATATTCCTGTAACGTTTTTAACTTTATTTAAATAAGTTGTGATTTCGCCTTCCCGACCCACGCCATCTGGAACAACAACTTCAATTGGTGAACCTTCAAAATCAGAGAAGCGATCACCTATCACCTTTGCTGAAATTGCTGCAGGATTAGATGCTGGCAATACCCGCGAATCAATTTGGGCAAAACCAATATTTACAATTGGAGCGGCAAGAATTCCCAGAAGTAATAACGAGCCAATTGTTACGAGAATTGGTCGATTCATAACGCTTCGCGCAGTTCGTGCCCAACCACCATCTTCTTTTGGAGTTATCGCACCTCGTCTGACAACACCTTTATTAATTTTATGACCAAGAGTTGCGAAAAGTGCGGGTAAAGGAAAGAGTGCGCAGAGAACGGCAATAGTTACTACTGAAGCACCAGCCATGCCGAAAGATTTCAAAAAACTAAGTGGAAATAGCAGCATTGAACTTAAAGTCACAAAGACGGCAATACCTGAATAAAGAACCGTCTTCCCAGCAGTTGTTACGGTCACAAAGACGGCCTCGTCGACGCTTTTGCCGTTGTGTAATTCTTCACGGAAGCGATTAACCATCAAAAGTGCGTAATCAATTCCAAGACCTAAACCAAGGCCAGTTATCAAATTAAGTGCAAAAACACTCACATTAGTAAATAGCGAAAAGATATAAATCAGTAAAAACGATCCAAGAATTGCGCTAATTCCCACGAATAATGGTGCAACCGATGCGACTAAGGACCCAAAAACAAATGCCAACAAAACGAATGTTAATGGAATAGCAATAGTTTCGGCTAGAGCTAAATCTTTTCCAATCTTGTCATTTATTGCGTGCGTAATTACACCTGGGCCAGATGCATAAACCGTTAAGCCTTCTCTTTTACCATCAAATTTTTCCTGAAGCAGCGCACCAAGTTTTCCGAGTTTGCCCCAGTCTCTAGAATTTGGATCGGCATAAATAAAGAGAAAAGCGGCCTTTGAGTCATCTGATTTAAGGTTTGGTGCTAAGCCGGCAGACCAATAAGAAAGTGTCCTAATAACTCCTGGAACTTGTGAAACCGATTTTTCTAAACCAAGTGCTGCGCTTGCAACGCTAGGCGTTGAAACATCTTGCCTCCCTGAATCGATAACGAAAACGGCGACAGGTTCTTGTACTTTGAATTTTTCCGTCAGGTAAGTAGCGGCTTTTGCAGATTCACTATCGGGATCGGAATAGCCACCCGTATCGAGTTTTCCAAATGCCAGTGAGCCAATACCACCGGCAGTCAAGATCCCTATTACAAATAGAATTAAAACACCCTTACGGCGCCGTACAACAAAACGAGCCAAAGATTCAAACACAGCTCAATCTCCTTAAAAATGTAAGTATAATTCTAACCATGAGCGAGCTCTTTCCGAAAATTACATCCGATGAGATTGAGCTTGATGAGGATGCGCAAAATAAGAAACGTGAAGAAGAAATTAAGTTAGATAAACCACCACATCACGAAGATTAGTCAGCCTTAGGTGCTAGCGCAGTTGCAGCAGCTTTGGGCGCCACTGGTTCTGGCGTACTTTTCTTGACAGCTTTTTTATTTGAATCATTTTTGTAAAAACCTGCGCCTTTAAAAACAACTCCAACTGCTGAGAAAACCTTACGTAATTCACTCTTGCACTCAGGACATTCTGTCAATGACTTTTCTGCAAAAGTTTGAACTATCTCAAATTCATTGGAACAAGTACTACATGCATATTGGTATGTAGGCATAGTTTCTCCATCCGCGGGTCTTGTCACTGCTCACCCTAAAATTTTTATCGCTAGGGGTAGAGGATAAGTATAAAGAAGTGAGACGATAGTGGCGAATTAAAGCCTGAACAGCGCCTGCTTTTAGGGGATTGGATGCAAGATTATGAAAACTCCAAAATTTCAACCCATTGCATCGGCAGCGTTGATCTTTTTTTTCGCAATCCTGCCTATAGCTACGGCAAATGCAAATTTCCTAGTTAGCACTTCGCCAATTAGTGGATCAACAGTTTCAATTTCTCCAAGCTCTGTAACGGTCACAGGTCAAGCTATTTTGTTGCCCGATGGAAGCGAAATAACGGTAACTGATTCTGCCGGAAACCGCGTAGATGATGGCACCTTAACAATTAGCGATATGAGTGCCACCGTAGGGTTAAAGCCTTTGGTAGATGCTGGAGTTTATAAAGTTAATTACATTTTATTAACAGAAGGAGAATCTGCGCTCGAAGGAAGTTTTAATTTCAATTTTTCAGCGCCTAGCTCAATTGCGACCGCGCAACCGCATTCGACGGTTCCAGCAAAAAGTGCGAGCAGCAGTTGGGGAACTAGCGTCTTTGTAGTCGTGGGGAACTAGCGTCTTTGTAGTCGGAGCGCTAACGCTGGCATTTTTCGTTTTAGTTGGTCTCTCACTCTATGCACGGAAAATTTTTAAAGATAGATGACTCTACTTTCTAGTTCTTTCCCAGTCGCAGGCCCGCTTGTCACAGCACTGGGTACGGTCAGCAAATTCATTAGCCTAGTTTCAAGTTTCGTTTTGATTGGATCGTTATTAGCGATGGCATTTTTGCTTTTAGATACCGAAGGAAAATTATCAACATCTGCGCAAAAGTTGAAATCACTCGTTAGAATTTCATCTCTTGTCTGGTTTTTAGGTTCTTTGGGAACGATACTTTTTACACTTGCAAATATATTAGGTCAACCAATTTCAGTGGCTTTGAATGCCACAGTTTTAAGGTCGTTTGTCACACAAATAACTTTAGGTCAGTATCTACTTTTTCAAAGCGCCATTGCGCTATTAGTATTTATTTTAAGTACTCGATTGCGCAGCGTTCTTGGAACAATTGGGCTATTAGTGGCGACAATAATCGGTCTGGTTGCTCCAATTTTTCAGAGTCACACAGCTTCTAGTGGCTCGCATGCCTTAGCAATTGGTTCATTAATTGTGCATGTTGTTGCGCTTTCATTCTGGGTTGGTGGAATTTTCACAATCGCAGTCTTAGATCCCGAAGATCGACCACTCGCGGTGCCACGATTTAGCCAACTCGCACTCTGGTCAGTCTTTGCAGTTGTTGCAAGCGGAAGCGTAAATGCTTGGGTACGGTTGGATTTTAAATCTGCTTGGCACACCACATATGCATTCGTAGTAATTGCAAAAATAGTTTTTACATTAGCTTTGGTAGCGATTGGTTATTTACATAGAAAGAATCTAGCAAAGCGCGATTCAATCGACTGGGTAGGTCTTAGTCGACTTATTTTCGCTGAAGCGTTTCTGATGGCTATTATCGTTGCTATGGGTGCTTGGCTCTCATCGAGTCAAGCACCTATTAGTAGTCAGAGTACAAAATTTAACGCTGCACTCGAAGTTGTTGGAATTGCTACACCGCCAGCACCATCTTTTAGGAACATACTTTTTGCATTTGAGCCCGATGCGCTAATGATGGGATTACTAATAACTGCGGTTGCTTTATATGTAAAAGGGGTAATCGTTTTATCGCGTCGAGGCGATAGGTGGCCTGTGGGTAGAACCATTGCATTTGCTTTGGGAATTGCTGCTATAAATTTGGCAACAAGCGGTGGCCTTGGCTTATATGCATATTTCGCTTTTTCTTATCACATGATTGCACATATGTTTTTAGGAATGATTGCTCCAATTGGAATCGTACTTGGAGCACCAATTACTTTGGCGCTTCGTACACTTCCACAAGGACGCAGGAGCGATGAACGTGGTGTTCGAGGAACGTTATTGGCGGTTATGCACTCGAAACTTGCAGGTATTTATACGAATCCAATTGTTGTTTTAGCAATTTTTGATGGTTCGCTCTTTGCGCTCTATTTCACTTCATTTTTTGGAAGCATGATGCAGACCCATGTTGGGCACTTATTTATGAATATACATTTTATTTTGGCTGGAATTTTATTTTTCCATGTCATAATCGGAATTGATCCAAATCCGCGAAAAGTTCCACACCTTGTGCGAATTGTAATTCTCTTTGCTGCCATGAGTATTCACGCATTCTTCTCGGTTGCACTTATGTCATCGTCAACTTTGTTAGATAAAGGTTATTTCGCATCACTGCAGACTCCATGGCTAATAGATTTGTTAGCCGACCAACGCTCTGGTGGCGCAATTGGGTGGGCGATGGGAGAGATTCCAATTCTGCTTGCCTTGATAGCAACATTTATTCAATGGATGCGTGATGATTCAAGAGAAGCTTTGAGAATTGACCGAAATACAGCTAGGAAAGCCGCCATGAGTCAGCCCGATGAATTAGCCGATTACAATCGATATTTAACGGATCTAGCAGAACGAGACAGGAAAGAAAAATGATGGAGTCGGTTTTTGACTTACCAATTGAGTATAAAGAATTGCGTGCAAGTATTCGTTCGCTGGCTGAGAAAGAGATTGCCCCATTTGCGCTAGCCGTCGATGAAGATCACCGCTATCCAAAAGAAGCATCGATTGCCCTTACCAAGGCCGGATTATTTGCAGCGCATGTTCCAACTGAATTTGGTGGCGATGGCGCCGATGCGCTTGCAATAGTTTTGATAATTGAAGAAGTTGCTCGAGTCTGTGGTTCATCTTCACTTATTCCAGCAGTTAACAAATTGGGTTCACTTCCGCTAATTTTAGGCGGAAATTCAGAGCAGAAAAAACGTTGGTTGACACCACTTGTCCAAGGTAAAGGTTTTTCTTATTGTCTTTCCGAGTCTGATGCGGGTTCGGATGCATCTGCGCTTAGAACAAAAGTTGAACGCGTTGGCGATGGTTGGATTTTAAATGGCAGTAAGAAATGGATTTCAAATGCCGGTATTTCGCAGTTTTATACAGTTATTGCCCAAGGCGATTCATCCAAGGGCGCAAAAGGAATCACGGCATTCATTGTTGAAAAATCTGATGAAGGTGTTTCCTTCGGTTCGCCGGAAAAGAAAATGGGTTTTCGCGGTTCTCCAACATGTGAAGTTTATTTTGACAATGTAATACTTGGAGATGATCGGCGCATTAGTGAAATTGGCGAAGGTTTTACATTAGCGATGAATACCTTGGATCACACCAGAATTACCATTGCCGCACAAGCACTTGGCCTTGCTCAAGGTGCCTTAGATGTTGCAGCGAAATATGCACATGAGCGTAAACAGTTTGGTAGGCCTATATTTGATTTTCAAGCTATTCAATTTATGTTGGCAGATATGGCGATGAATATCGAAGCTGCGCGGCAGTTAACTTATGCCGCTGCTGTCAAGAGTGAAAATAGTGAAAAAGATTTGAAATTCTTCTCGGCGGCATCTAAGTGTTTTGCAAGTGATGTGGCGATGAAAGTTACGCAAGATGCAATACAAGTTTTAGGTGGTTATGGCTATGTCTCGGATTACCCAGTCGAACGTATGATGCGCGATGCTAAATTAACCCAAATTTATGAAGGTACCAATCAAATTCAACGCATTATTATGGCTAGAAATCTTCCAACAAATTAATTTCTTTTAAAGCGCACGATTATTTCTGGAGTAGCAGCAGCATCTAGGGCAATATCATGGTCTTCGCGTGGTAATTTTTCGCTCGTCAATTCACCTGAATATACTAAACCGATCTTCCAACCATTTAATTTTGGTAGCGCTTTGTCGTAATATCCGCCACCTTGACCGAGCCGCAAACCTTCTTGATCAATTCGAAGTGCCGGAACGATAACAGCGCCAATCGATGACAAATCTGTAAAGGCTTCCCCCAAAGGTTCGGGGATTCTCTTCTTAGTATTTAATTGTGAACCATCACCATTCCAAGATACCCATTCCAATTCGCCTCTAACGATTCTGGGCAATAAAAGCGTCTTTCCAACGGCAATAAGTTCTTTATTGATTTCTACCGTGCTCGGTTCTTGGGCAAATGAGAGATAACTTGTCACAACTGTGGCGGAGATAACTTCTGGTGCTTTCAAAATAATTGCGAAGGAAGACGGAATGAATTTTTGTGTGCGCTCGCGACGAAATCTTTGGCGAAGTTCATCTTTTTTCTCGCTTTGATTCATCAAATCCCCTAGTAGTCGGTGTTCAACAAGTATGGTGTGATTATGGCAGAGCACACTAGAGTCGATGGGTTTCTAAGTTCGTTGCTCGCGATTTGCAAGCCACTTGAATCTTTTGAGATGCCCCTACTAGATGCCCATGGGGCAACTTTGGCTACCGACATTTATTGCGGTGATCGGCTAGTTTTACGTGAAGGTAGCCGAATTCGTTCGACGCAAATTGGATTAGCAGCATCAATCGGTAAGGATCATTTACTTACACGCCCACATCCCCGAGTTGTTGTGCTTTCAGCGGGGCCCGATTTGGTCGAACCAGGACAAAAACTTTCAGGTGAAAAAGAATTTGAAACTAATTCTTGGTTACTCACAACTGCGGTAAGAGAAACTGGCGCAGTTGCATATCGTGTTCACTCGATTCCCGAGGATGAAGTTGAACTACAGAAAGTTATTGAAGATCAATTAGTTCGTGCTGATCTCATCATCATTAGCGGAGGAAGACAAGATGTTTCTTTTGACTTAATCACACGTACACTTTCAAATCTTGGTGAAATTAAAACCGTAGATCTCGCAATCGAAGCAAGCGGCCGACATAATTATGGAGAAATTGGCCCTGATAAAACTCCGGTCGTAACACTTCCGGGAGATCCGATTGCTGCATATATCTCTTTTGAACTTTTTGTGCGACCAATGATTCGCACAATGCTAGGCGCAGCAACAATTCACAGGCCCTCAGTAAAAGCCAAACTCGAAAAGACGGTGGCATCAGAACCCGGAATGCGTGCATATATTCGCGGATTTTTATCTGAAGATGCAAAATCAGTAACGCCACTATTAGCGCAGGAAGATTTAGCAACTCTTTCGGATGCCAATGCATTCATTGCTATTTCAGAAAATGAGACGGAGAAAATAGTTGGTAGCGAAGTCACCGTCGTTGTACTTGAGCGAAGATATATTTAAGTAAATGTCTACTTGGCCGATTCATTTGGCAGGCACAGAAATTATCTTGCGCCCTTTAAGATTTCGAGATCGAAATAAATGGAATTCGGTTAGAGCCAAAAATAAAAATTGGCTAACCCCGTGGGAGGCAACTGTTCCCTTTATTCCCGAAATTAATCAACAAGCGACAAATTCGACAGAACTACTTTCGTTTCTTCAAATGGTTCGCTCTCTAAATCACGAAGCCCGTAGCGGGCGTTCCTTCTCATTTATTATTTGGCACAATAAAAATCTAGTCGGGCAGATCTCACTTGGTGGGGTGATTTACGGGGCGATGAGGAGTGGGCATATTGGTTATTGGATTGACCGTAATTATGCCAATCGAGGGTTTACAACGCAGGCAGTAAATCTTTTGACCGAATTCGCCTTCAAAAAAGAGATGCTGCATAGAGTTGAAATTAATTTGAGACCCGAAAATGGCGCATCCAAAAGAGTTGCAGAGAAAGCAGGGTATGTTTTCGAGGGTCAACGGACTCGGTATCTGCATATTGATGGCGCATGGCGCGATCACCTGTGTTTTGTTAAGGAAAATCCTGCGCTGAATTAGCACCTAAATGCACGAAACTTTACGTTCCTTGCTTTATCTTTAGTCATCATGGCTTCAGGACTTATCTATATTGCAATCATCGGCATGTGGGTGGCCTATTTTTTGCCACGCTGGCTGCATGATCGAAATGAATTTTCTGGTAAATCAGTTGAGCGCTACAAGAGCGCTCTGCGAATAGTTGCCAATGCATCCCCTGCTGGAAGTTCGGGTACCGGTGTAATCCATATTGACCTTGATAGAGAAGCAAAAATTGCTCAAATAATTTTACGCCGCAGAATACTTTTTACGATATTACTTTTTTCGATAACAACAACACTGGTAGGTGGGATTATGAATACGATGCCATTGCTTTATTCACTTGTTCCTGCTACTGGAATATTAATTTATGTGATTAGTGTGCGGCGAGAAACAATTGCAAAACGTCTCCAACAACGTCGCATCCAACAATTACACCGCGGTACTACTGGAGTCTCAACAACAAATTTAGCAGAAGTGGTTACTCCAAAATATTCACAAGAACATTGGATTCCGCTTTCAGAGCGTGATCTTAAAGGCGTGGTATTACTTCCAAAAGGAAGCGCTCAAGTGCGAAATGTTTGGGAACCAAAAAATATTCCGGTCCCAACATATGTAAATGCACCCAAAGCAATTATTCCTAAACGGTTAATTGATTTAACAATTCCAGGTGCATGGAGTGATGAGCAAGAGCGACTTGAACGCGAAGCCCTTGCTGCTGCTGCACCATCACGCGATGAAATATTTGATCAGCAGTTAGCGGATGAAGCAGTTGAAAGATTGAAAAAGAAGAGCGCAGCTAACGAATAAATTTATTGGCTAGATCCAACTAGGGAACCACATGTAACGCAGCCATGATTGGTAGGCAATAATTTCACCCGTAAACAGGGGTAAGAAATAGATAAAGTTTAAAAAGATAAGTAAAGTTAGAGAAAATACTATGCCTTGCGAAAGCGCTGGTTTTAAGGCGCTAGCTAACAACTTTTTCGCACAATAAACCATGGCAAGAATGAGATATGGCTCAAAGACAATTGCATAAAAAGTGAACATCGTTCTCTGTTGAATAAAGAACCAAGGCAGATAACCAGCGATAATACCAATAGCAATTATGTTAAGTGTTAAATCACTCTTGCGCGTAACTATGGCGCGAAGCCACAGACCAAGAGTTATGACAAGTGCGATTGTTCCGGTCCACCAAAGTAGTGGCGTGCCTAAAGCTAAAACTTCTTGTGCGCAATCCTTAACCCCACAACCTGTCGGTGAATCATAGAAGAAAGATGTTGGTCGTCCCATTACCAGCCAACTCCAAGGATTGGATTGATATGAGTGTTTCTCTACCAGATCGGTATGAAATGAGAGCATTTCTGCGTGGTAGTGCCACAAAGATTTAAGTGGATTGTTCGACCAATTTCGACCCCAACCCCGATCACTTAAGAACCACCCTAACCAAGTCGAAATGTAGATCGATATCGGTAAAAAACCATATTGAAATATTTTTATTAGCGTTGGACGAATTAATTCTTTACCTGAGTAGGAAGAAAATACTTTATAGAGCGAGACTAAACCAATACAAACCAAGAAATAAATTGCGCTCCACTTGACGCCGCCTGCCAGCCCTAAAAATATCGCAGCACCCCAATGCTGATTTTGGTACCAAAAGTAGATTGCGCAGAGAATGAAGAAAGTTAGAAAAAGATCTAGCAACGCTGTCCTTGAATGTACGAGCAAGAGTCCATCCATAGCCATCAGCGAGGAACCAATAGCGGTTAATAGTGGCGAATAAAAAAGAACGTGCACCAAGCGGGCAAAAACAAGGACTAGAAGGGTTCCAAAAATTGCAGTAGCAAAGCGCCAGCCAAATTCACTATTACCAAATATTTTCATGCCAAAAGCAATGAGCCATTTTCCTACTGGGGGATGCACGATGAATTCAGGTTTATTACCTGTTACTTCGACACCGTATTTTAAGAAGTCTTTTGCCCCATCAACGTAGTACACCTCGTCGAAGACATAGCCTTTTGGAACCCCTAGATTTATTAATCGAAGCACCAGTGAGATGGCAGCAATAAATAGTGGGGCAATTGCTGAAATCATAGCGATAGCGTATGCGCACGCCTAAGAAAATAGGAAGAAATTACTGAGATGATTGCGCCATGGTTCTAGTTTTAGCGGCAACTCCATTAGGTAACCCTGGCGATGCAAGTTCGCGCCTCAAAACTGCAATTGCATCTGCAGACATAATCGCCGCCGAAGATTCGCGTAGATTTCACCGCTTAGCCGCAGACCTAGAGGTAACTTTTACTGCACGTGTTATTTCATTTTTTGAAGGCAATGAAGATGAACGAACTCGAGAATTTCTAGAAAATTTAGAATCTGGATTAACGGTTTTAGTGGTATCGGATGCAGGAATGCCAACAATTAGCGACCCGGGTTTTCGTTTAATGCGCGCGGCGATTGAAAGAAAGATTGAGGTCTGTGTTATTCCAGGACCAAGTTCCCTAACTATGGCAATTGCTCTTTCGGGGTTACCAACGGATCGGTTTACTTTTGAAGGTTTTCTGCCACGAACAAACGGTGCTAGAAGTACTGCTTTGGAAAAACTTCGTTTTGAAGAACGCACAATGGTTTTCTTTGAGGCGCCACACCGTTTAGCAGCTTCGCTTTTGGATGCGCAGAAAATTTTTGGCTCTATCCGACCTGCTTCAGTATGTCGCGAGATGACAAAACGCTATGAAGAAACTATTCGCGGCACCCTTAGCGATCTCGTTGAATGGAGCGAGTCCAATGAAATTCTGGGAGAAATTACCTTGGTTATTCAAGGCGCATCAATTAATTCCGAGTTAAAAACTTCGGCAGAAATGGTTATCCGAGTGCGAGAATTTGAAAACGCTGGCATGGACCGAAAGAGCGCAATTGCTGCAGTGGCCGAAGAATTTTCCATTGCAAAACGCATTGTTTATGCAGCGGTTATCGATGCCAATAAGATAGAGAAATGAGCGAATCAGTGGTCAAGAAAGCGTTTTATCTGACAACGCCGATTTATTATGTAAATGATGCTCCACATATTGGTCATGCGTACACAACTGTGGCTGGAGATGTTCTTACTCGTTGGCATCGCCAAAAAGGTGAAGCCGTTTGGTTTCTCACTGGAACTGACGAACACGGTCAAAAAATAATGCGCACCGCGCAAGCCAATAACAGCGCTCCGCAAGATTGGGTAGATCGGCTAGTTGCCGATGCTTGGAAACCAAATTGGGAAGCGCTAAATATTGCAAATGATGATTTCATAAGAACCACAGAAAAACGCCACACCGAACGGGTACAGAAATTCTTGCAAGGGTTAAAAGATTCAGGCCATATTTATGCAGGAAAATATGAAGGACCATATTGCGTTGGGTGTGAGGAATTTAAATTACCAGGAGACCTAATTGATTCTAATGGCGAAAAATTATGTCCAATACATAGTACAGCAATCGAATTGGTTAATGAAAATAACTGGTTCTTTAAATTATCTGCCTTTGTTGAGCCATTACTTGAACACTACCGAAAAAATCCGCAAGCTTGCCAACCTGAAAGCGCACGCAATGAAGTAATTTCATTCCTAGAAGGCAAAGTTTTAGATTTATCAATTTCGCGCTCGACCTTTGATTGGGGAATTCCAGTTCCTTGGGATCCAGAACAAGTTGTTTATGTTTGGTTTGATGCGCTATTAAATTACGCAACGGCAGTTGGACTTACAGATGCACCAGAAAGCGATGGCGGAAAGAAATTCGCTGTAACTTGGCCAGTCGATGTTCACTTAGTCGGCAAAGATATTTTGCGCTTTCATGCGGTTATATGGCCAGCAATGCTAATGGCTGCAGGTATTGCTGTACCAAAGAAAGTTTTTGCCCACGGTTGGTTATTAGTAGGCGGCGAAAAAATGAGCAAGAGCAAGTTAACTGGGATAGCTCCACGAGATATTACTGATCATTTTGGAGTCGATGCATTTCGTTATTATTTTCTTCGCGCAATTCCGTTTGGTAGCGATGGTTCATTTTCATGGGAAGACATGAGCGCGCGCTATACATCAGAGCTGGCAAATGATTTTGGAAATCTTGCGTCCCGTTTAGCTGCAATGGTTGAAAAATATTGTGGCAGCGTTTTACCGGCAATTAGCCATGATTCTGGCCTTGAAGCCGCACTTGTTGCCACGGTGGCAAAAGCCGACCAAGCGATGTGCGATTTAGATTTCCAGGGTGGAATAAGCGCAATTATGGATTTTTGCAAGAAGGTAAATGGATATGTAACTGAAAAAGAACCTTGGATTCTCGCCAAAGAGCCAGCGAATGCGCGCACCGTAGAAGAGATTTTATATAACACTGCCGAATCACTGCGCGCTTTAGCGGTGCTTTTAAATTCAGTCATGCCACAAACCTGTGAAATTTTATGGCAGAGTTTGGGGGCGCAAGAAAAACTAGGAGCAATTGGAGCCCAAAAGATTCTCGACGTTTCAAAGTGGGGACAGTTGCCAAAAGGCGCAATCATTACAAAAGTTCCAGTCCTATTCCCACGCTTAGAAGCAAGTGCAACATAAGAATGGCTGATCGTCACAATCGCGATATTGATCGCCGGCGTGCACCACTTCCAGAACCGCTACCTGTTCCAACTGTTGATACACACACGCACATTGAAATTATTACAGACACAGCACCTGATTCAATTGAAGTACAAGAAATTATCGAGGAAGCAAGAAGTGTAAATGTCGATCGAATTGTGCAAGTTGGATATTCGGCAGAACAATCTCGATGGTGTGTAGCTGCCGCCGAAAAATGGGATAATTCAATTTTAGCTGCAGTTGCACTACACCCAAATGAAGCCCCAAAGGTGCCAGATTTAGAAGCCGACTGGGCAATTATCGAAGAGTTGGCACAGCATCCACGAGTGCGAGCAATTGGTGAGACAGGTTTGGATTATTACAGGACACCGCCCGAATTGCGCCCCCGTCAACAAGAGTCTTTTAAATGGCATATTGAGTTAGCAAAGAAGACAAAAAAGGCGTTAGTCATTCACGATAGGGATTCACATGAAGATGTACTTTCAATTTTGCTGGAGGTCGGGGCACCAGAGAAAACTATTTTTCACTGCTTTTCGGGTGGCGTTGCGATGGCGCGCACCTGTATTGAACGTGGTTACATCCTCTCTTTTGCTGGAACTCTGACTTTTAAAAACGCTCCAGAATTACGCGCAGCACTGAAGTTAGTTCCAATTCAACAATTACTTGTAGAAACAGATTCACCTTTTCTTGCGCCAAGCCCGCATCGTGGGGCTGAAAATACTCCAGCCCAGATCGCAAATATCGTGCGTGCTATGGCAATCGAACGCGGAGATGAGCTAGGTGAATTGGCGAATGCGTTAAGTGTTAACGCCGAAAAATTGTTCGGTTCATTTGCGGCCTCACAATGACTCTTTTAGGCGCTGCTGAAATTCGCGAATTAGCAAAAACCCTTGATTTAAAACCATCTAAATCACTGGGCCAAAATTTTGTGATTGATGCAAATGTTTGCCAGAAAATTGTACGCACGGCGGGAGTGACAAGTTCGGATATTGCCTTAGAAATTGGCCCAGGTTTGGGTTCACTAACCCTTGCCTTACTCGAAGAAGTTGATCGGGTTATTGCTATTGAAATTGATCCAAGGTTGGCACAACAATTACCTATTACTGTTGCAAAGCACTGCGAAAGAGCCGATAAGCTTATAGTTCTAAATCAAGATGCACTTCATATCTCTGTGCTTCCAATTAACCCGACCGTATTAGTTGCTAATTTGCCCTATAACATTTCTGTTCCCGTTTTACTTCATTCACTAGAGACGCTACCCACGCTACGATCTGGTGTTGTTATGGTGCAAGCCGAAGTAGCAGATCGCTTGGCTGCCAGCCCTGGTTCAAAAGATTATGGAATTCCAAGTGTAAAAGCGGCTTGGTGGGCAAATGTAAAAGGGGCAGGCTCGGTATCGCGCTCTATTTTCTGGCCCGTGCCAAGCGTTGATTCAAAATTAGTCGGCTTTGTCAGAAGAGAAACTCCTGGTGATGAAGAAATGCGTAAAAAAGTTTTCTCAATAATTGATGCTGCATTTGCGCAACGACGTAAAATGCTCCGCTCGGCGCTCTCCAGTCTTTTTGGCTCTTCGGCGCGCGCACAAGAGATTCTTATTGCAGCAGGAATAGATCCGACACTTCGCGGAGAAGTGCTAGAGATTTCAGGTTTTTGTGCAATTGCTACTTGCGCACCTAACTTTTCGCCACGTTAGGCAATAGAGTCAATTCATGCCGATTAGAAGCGTCACCGTTCGTGTTCCTGGGAAAGTAAATCTTCAACTCTCGGTTGGTCCGTGCGAAGATGATGGTTTTCATAATCTGGTGACAGTTTTTCAAGCAATTTCTATATTTGACGATCTCACAATGACACTCGTTCAGCCTGGTAATGGATTAACTATTTCAGTAAAAGGCGACCAGAGACGCGCCGTACCAACGGATGCGAGTAATTTAGTTGCGCTCGCCGCGAAATTGATGAGCCAAGAATATGACGTAAGTATTGATGCTCATGTTGAGATAAGAAAATCAATTCCAGTTGCAGGAGGAATGGCTGGCGGAAGCGCTGATGCAGCCGCAACAATTGTTGCAATTGATTCGTTGTATTCACTAGGTATGTCACGTGAAGAAATGAATGAAATTGCGGTTCAACTGGGAAGTGATGTTCCGTTTATGTTAAGCGGTGGAACTGCAATTGGCCGCGGCCGCGGCGACCAATTAACGGCCGCGCTATCTCGTGGCACGTATCACTGGGTTTTAGCTCTTTCTACAGTTGGGCTTTTAACGCCATCTGTTTACAGAGAATGTGATCGTTTGCGTGAAGGTTTGCAAATAGCAGCGCCTCAAACGAATGAAGCGCTAATGCAAGCGCTTTTAACTTCGGATCCAAAAGCAGTTGGGGCATCTTTGGTTAATGATTTACAGGCAGCAGCGTGTTCTTTGCGCCCGGCGCTTCGATTAACTTTAGATGTTGGGCAGGAATACGGAGCCCTGGGTGCAATTGTTTCTGGTTCGGGGCCAACTGTTGCATTTTTAGTTGCCGATGAAGAACAGGGTTTAGATTTAGCAGTTGCACTAACTGCAAGCGGTGTTGTTGGAAGCGTGGCCCGCACAGTTGGACCAGTTAGTGGCGCCAAAATTGTTGAGGTTCGTTAGTTATCTTCTTCTAAGGAAGAGGCCAATAAACTCAGTAATTGAGCCAGTTCATTTCGCTGATCTTTTGTAAGACCTGAAAGAAATTCGCGCTCGTGTATTAGTAATTCTTCCAATGCAGAATCAACCGCGCGCATTCCAGCCCTGGTTAGTTTTACTAAAGAGCCGCGACCATCATTTGGATCTGCCTGGCGTGTAATTAATTCCAATTCCTCGAGGCGATCTAAACGATTTGTCATTGTGCCGCTTGTGACCATTGTTTCTTGCATGAGTTGGCTGGGAGATAATTGATACGGGCCACCAGCGCGCCGAAGGGCTGCAAGAACATCAAAACCCCAGTTTTCTAAATCTGCGAAAGCATCGCGCCGTGCAATATCTAAATGGCGTGAAATACGAGTTATTCGGCTTAAAACACCGAGAGGTGCGATATCTAAATCTGGTCTCTCCCGCTTCCATTCTGCGATTAAACGGTCGACTTCATCGCGCATTGAGCAAGGCTAATGGTCGCAAGCACCACTTGTAATAGGGGAGAATACGGGTTCCGCCATTGTGTAGTGGCTAGCACATGGGCCTTTGAAGCCCAGGGTCCAGGATCGATACCTGGTGGCGGAGCAAATAGCAGGCAATAGACTTACCTTGTACTCGTCCAGAGCAAACGGCGGGAGCCACTCTTGCACAGTAAGAAAGCGGTTGTTGAAACCGTAATTGTTTTAGCCGCAGGCGAGGGAACTCGCATGAAATCTGCGATACCAAAGGTTTTACATAGCGTTGCAGGTCGAACGCTGCTCGGACATGTTTTACATGCAGTTAATGAATTAAATCCAAAGGAAATTCGCATCGTTGTTGGATCGGGTCGCGCAGAAGTCGAAGCCCATATTGCAATGATTGCACCGAAGGCTAAAACAATCTTTCAAGAAAAGCGTGGTGGCACGGGCCATGCAACGCAACTAGCACTGGCAGAAAAATCTCCAAGCGGCACAGTCTTAGTGTTAGCTGGTGATACCCCAATGCTCTCAGGTGGCTCGCTGGCCCAATTTATTGCAATACATACTGAAGGCGGTTTTGGCGCCTCAGTTTTAACTGCTGAGCATCCCGAACCAACTGGGTACGGTCGAATTATTCGCGATGACGAAGGTGAAATCTGTTGCATTGTTGAAGAACACGATGCCACCGATGAACAACGTTTAGTTTATGAAATTAATTCGGGAGTTTACGCATTTGATGGTACCTTGCTTTCAAAAGCAATAGGAAAACTCAAGGATTCCAATGCCCAAGGCGAACTTTACTTAACCGAAATTATTGAGATTATGCGCAGCCAAGGTGTTTCAATTGCTGCCGCGATTGTGGATGATTACGTAGAAATTTTGGGAGTAAATGATCGCGTTCAACTTGCCGAAAGTGCGGCGTATTTACGTGAGAGAATCAACGAAGACTTTATGCAAGCTGGAGTAACTATTGTGGATCCTGCAACAACTTGGATTGATGCCACCGTTAAAATTGCCACTGATGTAGTTATATTTCCCGGTAGTGCAATAAGCGGCTCAACAACTATTGCAACTGGGGCAGTTATTGGTCCACGCACAACCTTGATTGATTGCGAGGTAAAGGCAGGAGCGAAAGTGCTGGAATCTTTGTGCATTTCATCTGTAATTGGCGAAGGCGCCAGTGTTGGTCCATTTACTTTTCTGCGCAACGGCACAAACCTTGGAACAAATGCCCGTGCTGGCGCATTTGTCGAGATGAAGAATGCAACAGTCGGAACGGGCTCAAAGATTCCACACCTTTCATATGTTGGAGATGCCACAATCGGTGAGGGAACCAATATTGGCGCAGCAACAATTTTTGTCAATTATGACGGCGTTGATAAACACCACACTGAAATTGGTGACCATGTACGAATTGGTAGCGACAGTATCTTGGTTGCGCCAATCTCAGTTGGAGATGGTGCATACACCGCGGCTGGATCGGTCATAACTGAAAGCGTTCCAGCAGGAGCTATTGGTGTTGGCCGAGCAAAGCAACGAAATGTCTTAGGCTGGGTCATGCGCAAGCGTTCCGGTACAAAATCTGCAGAAGCTGCTGCAAAGAGTGAAAAAAAGAAGAAGGGTTAATTTCAATGAGCGAAATTCGTCTGGCCTCTGAAAAGAAATTACGTTTGTTCTCCGGTCGCGGATTTCCAGAATTAGCAGATCAAGTTGCGTCTGAACTTGGTATCCCACTAACGCCAACCTCTGCATATGACTTTGCAAATGGTGAAATTTTTATTAGATTTGAAGAAAGTGTTCGCGGTTGCGATGCCTTTGTTATACAGAGCCATTGCGCCCCAGTAAATAAACAAATTATGGAACAACTCATCATGGTCGATGCGCTGAAGCGGGCATCGGCAAAGAGAATTACCGTTGTTGCGCCTTTCTATGGGTATGCGCGTCAAGATAAAAAACATCATGGGCGCGAACCAATTTCTGCTCGCTTGATGGCAGATTTATTTAAGACCGCGGGTGCCGACCGTTTAATGTCTGTTGATTTACACACTTCGCAGATTCAAGGTTTTTTTGATGGCCCAGTTGACCATCTATTCGCGTTACCAATGCTGGCAAATTATGTCGGCAGTAAGGTAGATCGCTCTCGTGTGACGATTGTTTCACCAGATTCTGGTCGAGTTCGTGTTGCAGAACGTTGGTCGGATTTACTTGGTGGTTGCCCAATTGCATTTATTCATAAAACTCGCGACCCGCGAATTCCTAATGAGTCAAGGACTGGTCGTGTTGTTGGGGATGTTGAAGGACAAACTTGCGTTGTTATCGATGACATGATTGATACCGCTGGAACAATTACAAAGGCAGTAGACGCACTCGTTGAAGCCGGAGCAAGTGAAGTAATTATTGCGGCAACACATGCGGTTTTATCTGGCCCTGCAGTTGAGCGCTTAAGAGATTGCCGTGCAAGTGAAGTTATAGTCACCGACACTCTTCCAATTGGCGAAGATCAAAGATTTGATAAATTAACTATTTTGCCGATTGCCCCACTGCTCGCTAGGGCAATTCGCGAAGTCTTTGAAGACGGCTCGGTTACAAGCCTCTTTGAGGGCTATTCCTAATCGCCTTATTTAGCCACGATTTGCGCTTTTGTCGTAACCTTCGCTAATCTTTGCTCCGTTCCGGCGAGGGTAAGAATTATTTTCCGTAATCGACGGTGTAGGAATTATTCCTGCTGGAACTTTTGTGAAGCAACCGAGAGTTAAGCGCACTGGAGGAGAAATAAAATGGCAGAGGTAACTATCAACGGGGTACGCCGTACCGAATTTGGTAAAGGCGCATCACGTCGTGCTCGTCGGGATGGTTTAGTTCCTGCTGTTATTTACGGCCATGGTGAAAAGCCATCTCACATATCTCTTCCTGCACGCGAGCTTGGCATTGCACTAAAGAATTCAAACGTTCTTCTTGATGTAGTTGTTGACGGAAAGACTGAACTAACTCTTCCTAAGGCAATTGTTCGTAACCCCTTGAAGTTAACCCTTGAGCACGTCGATCTTTTAATTGTTCGGCGTGGTGAAAAAGTTACTGTTGCAGTTCCAGTTCACACAGCTGGCGAACATGATCGTGATGGAATTCTTGAACACGTTCACAACTCAATTGAAGTTGAAGTTGAAGCAACTTCTATCCCAAGTTTCTTTGACTTGGATTTAACTGGTCTTGTTGCAGGACAATCTCTATATGCTGGCGATGTAAAAATTCCCGCAGGAATTGTCCTTATTTCTGATCCTAAGATGATCGTTGTTCACCTTTCAGAGCGCTCAACGCCAGTTGAAGAAGTTGCACCAGTTGCAGCTGTTGAAGGTGCTGGGGCAACCGAGGCACCTGCTGCCGATACTGAAAAGAAAGACGCCTAAATCTTTTAATTCTCTAGCGATACTGCCGAATTAGCCCGATACCATTTAACCATGGTCTGGCTTGTTATTGGTTTAGGTAATCCCGGTGATGAATATGCCAATACCCGACACAATATCGGGGCAATGGTCGTGGATGAATTGGCTAAACGCCATAACGTTAAATGGTCATCCCACAAGTCTCGAACCGAAGTTGCAGCTCTTAAATTAAGTTTCGGAATTGATGCCGCTTCAATTATTTTAGCTAAATCCAAAAGCTATATGAATGAAACTGGTGGTCCAACAAAAGCTCTGGCGCAATTTTATTCGATAACATCACAAAATATTATTGCGATTCATGACGAATTAGATATTGGCTTTGCTGCAATTCGTTCAAAAATTGCTGGCGGCGATAACGGTCATAATGGCTTGAAATCTATTACCTCATCTTTCGATACTGCCGAATATTTCAGAGTCCGCATGGGAATTGGACGTCCAATGGGGCAACATGATCCGGGAAATTTTGTTCTTAAACCTTTTTCGTCAGCAGAAAGGAAAGAGTTAGGTGAATTTATTTCGCGCGGTGCCGACGCAGTTGAATCTTTAATAACGGTAGGGCTTGAAGCAACTCAACAAAATTTCAATATTTAAAATTAGCCAGTATTGCGCAGGCCTGCGGCGACACCATTTATCGTGAGCAAAAGTGCGCGGCGCAAAATCGGATCAACACTTTCAGGGCTTTTACGAACTCGATTGAGCAGATTGATCTGCATCAAATGGATGGGGTAAAGATAATCTTCGCGAACTTGCAGAGTTCGGGCCAAAATGGGTTGATCTCCTAGAAGTGAATTTTTATCTGTCAAAAACAGAATCTCTTGAACTGTTAAATTAAATTCTTCTTCAATATCCCCAAGGAAATGTTGTAAATTTTTGGGTACAAGTGCCTCAACATAACGCTTTGCAAGTTGTAAGTCAGTCTTTGCTAGAGTCATTTCAACATTGCTAATAAAAGTATGAAAGAAATGCCAATCATGAAGCATCGCTTTTAAGACTTGCGTTTTTCCAGCTTCGCGTGCGGCTTTGAGGCCAGTACCAACTCCGTACCAACCAGGCACAATTTGGCGAGATTGTGTCCAACCAAATACCCAAGGGATAGCGCGCAAACTATCTAAACCGCTTGTTGCATCTGGTCTGCGTGATGGCCTAGAACCAAGGAGCATCTCACCTAATTGTTCAACTGGGGTTGATGCATAAAAATATGCCGGCAAATCTGGATGATCAATTAAAGATCGATATCGCGTAAAGGAATTTGAACTTATGAGTTCCATACATTCATTCCATTTATCTAAATCTTGAGGGTTCTGTCTCGGTGCGCGGTTTAGGACTGTTGCTTCAAGGGAGGCGGCAAGCATGAGTTCAATATTTTCGCGAGCAAGGGAGGGCAAGGCATATTTATCGCTAATGACTTCGCCTTGTTCGGTCATCTTAATTTGTCCATCAACCGAACCCCACGGAAGTGCAACAAGGGCTTCATATGTTGGACCGCCGCCACGACCGACAGAACCACCACGGCCATGGAACAAGCGAAGTTTTACTCCATATTTAATTGCAACATCGCGCAGGCGACGTTGCGCCCGATGAATTTCCCACTGGCTTGTTGCAATTCCGGCATCCTTGTTTGAATCAGAGTACCCAAGCATTACTTCTTGTATGTCACCACGAAGATGAACAATTTTTCTATAACCAGGATCGCTAAGAAGTTTCTCTAATATTTGATCGGCCGCCCGCAATTCGGCTACGGTTTCAAGAAGTGGCGCAAATCCAATATTGGATTTATTGAGTGAAATATTTACTAAACCAACTTGTTGAGCAATAACAACTGCGGCCAGCAAATCATCGGCGCCTTTTGTCATAGAAACGATGTAGGTCTCAATAGATTCTGGTCCAAAACTTTCGATTAAATCTCCAATGGCTTTAAAGGTTTCGAAAGTTTTCTGCGCCGATGCGTCAAGGGAGTTATTCTTAAGTAATTCTGAACCGCCAATAATTCGCGCTAAAATCATGAAGCGTTCGTCGTGCGACATCGTTGGGTATGCCGGGTTATCGAGTACTTGCGACAAAAGATGATGATGGGCATCGCTATGTTCACGAATATCAAGGGTTGCATGGGTCAAGCCGAAAGTGGCAATGGTACGAATAGCTCGTTCGAGTGCGCCGGTTGCAATTAGTTCTCCCTTATGAGCAAAAAGGGAAGCGCGCATTAAGGTCAAATCTTTCATTAATTCTTGAGTATTTTTGTAATCACGGTGTGGAACATGCGGCCCACTCTTTGCGTGACGATCACGAGTGAAAGTTAATCGGTGCACGATTGCCGTAGCCTTAAGGCGATACGGTTCCTCAATATTTAAACGCTTAAAGCGCGGTTCGAATTCAGGAATATATTTAAGGTCTTCTTCTACCGATGCCGATAATTCTGGGGTTGCACCAACAATTCTGGTAGAAACTGATAATAACTGTCGCAAATCATTCATTGCCGAAATCATCGCTCTAATTGCGTGACCTACTTGTAAGACCATCACATCTTTAGTTACTTGCGCAGTGACATTTGGGTTTCCATCACGATCTCCACCAATCCAACTTCCAAATGAAAGTGGACGAGCAGTTACAGGAATTTCTATATCTAAACGTTTCATTTCGCGGGCAAAATCACTTAATACTTCGGGGACGCTTTGATGAAATAAATCATCTAGGTAATACAGAGCATTCATCGCTTCATCGAGTGGTTCGGGGCGATCTAAACGCAATTCATCGGTCTGCCATAATAAATCGATTGCTTCTGCAAGTCGCTCGCTTTGCGCAGGACCTTTACTCTGATCTAATAATTGGGCAATGCTTCCTAATTTACTCAAAATTGAACGACGAGCTGCTTCGGTTGGGTGGGCTGTAAAAACTGGCCGCACCATTAATTCATTGACCCATTTTTGAATTTCATCGCGCGTGATTTCATGTCCTGGTATTTGCGCTTTTAACGCTACTTGAATTTTATCTACTGCCCGTGTTAACCAAGAACCACCTTCGGCGCGAACGTCGGCCAAGACTCGTGAGCGGTGAACTTGTTCTGCGACATTTGCTAAGTGAAAATAAGTACTAAATGCGCGTACCAATTCAACTGATTCTTCAACTGATAGAGCCGCAAGTAGTTCGACGCCATCGCCTTCACGAATCGCTTTGCGTACTTGTTCAACAAGGCTAAATAATTCTGGTCCTTCTTGGCGAAGGAGAGTCTGTCCAAGCAAATCGCCTAATTGGCGAACATCACTGCGCAACCCAGCATTATCGTTGGCGAAATTTCCGATATCTGCTTGCGCAATACTCATGGGGCGATTGTAACTGGCATTACTTATATGGCGAGAGTAATTGCAAGGAGTGCAGCGAAGGCCAATTGTAATTTACCAGTCTTTTCAAGTATTGGGATTAGCTGTAAGCCTGTTACTCCACCCATGACTTGACGAGAAAGTGAAATTGTAAATGGAAGCAGCAGCAGCGTTAAAAAACTCCGAAGTCCAACCAGCGCGGCTAAATGAGTGATTGCCAGCAAAGATACGAAAAATATTCGAGAACGATGATCGCCGAGACGAACTGCCAAAGTTCGTTTACCAATAAGTTCATCTTGTGCGCGATCTCGAATATTATTTGCTGCCAAAATTGCACAAGATAGTGCGCCGATTGGAAGGGCAACGATTGCACTTTTAAGGCTTACATATTCGGTTTGAACATAGTAAGTTCCGATTGTTGCAACTAAACCAAAGAAAAAAAATACAGATATTTCACCAAAGCCACTGTAACCATACGGATTTTTTCCACCCGTATAACCCCAAGCCGCCAGAATCGCGAGTGCTCCAATTGCAATAATCCATAAATTAGTTTGTATTGCAAGGATGAACCCTATGCAGGCAGCGAAGAAAAAAGTAATCAATGCTGCGTTCTTGACTGCTTGGGCACTGGCTAAACCACTTGCGACTAAACGTTTTGGACCGATTCGATTCCGATCGCTGCCACGAACACCATCACTGTAATCATTGGCATAATTCACACCGATTTGTAGCGAAAGACTTACTAACAAGGCTAAACCAGCGCGGAGTAAATTCTTTTCACTTCCGGCAAGTGATGTAGCGACTAAAACAGGGGCGATAGCAGCAGGCAAAGTCCGAGGCCGGGCACCGATTAACCACCTATTCATGCGCTACCAAATTCATAAGGGCCACTCGATCTACCTTTCCAATCCCCATAAGTGGAATTTTTTCTAGATGATGAATCGCTTTTGGTTTTGCCGCACTTCCTAGTTTTTCTTCGAGAAGTGATTCAATTTCTAGATTTGAAATATTACCCACAATAGCCAATTGAAGTGATTCTCCCCATTGGGCATCTTTTATTGCGAAAGCTGCGAACTGAGTAGTTGGGAATTTAGTTAGAAGAGTCTTTTCTATCGCGCTTAATGAAATATTCTCACCCCCAGAAAGTATTACATCATCAGCGCGACCTGAAATAACTAGAGATCCATCAACTAATTCTCCGTTATCACTTGATACGAACCAACCATCTAAAAAAGTTTGCTGCCATAATTCTGAATTATTTACATATGTACTTGCAATGACAGGCCCACGAATTTTAACTAGCCCATTATCAGAAATGGCAACTTCAACACCTTCCAAAGATTTGCCGTTATAGACACACCCGCCACTTGTTTCAGTCATTCCGTAAGTAGAGATAATTTTGATCCCAGATTTTTCACCTTGCGCCTTTAATTCTGCAGAAAGAAAAGCACCGCCGACAAGGATCGCTTTCGTACTTTGCAAATGCTGCAAGAGCCGATCATCACCATTGAGGGCTCGAAAAAGTTGAGTTGGAACAATCGCAGTGAAATCAGCCACTGGATATTGCGCATCATCGCAGCCATTTAAATTAATTGGAGTTGTACCTAATTCCAATGAACGCAGCAGGATATTTACACCGGCAATGTGATTTAAGGGCAATAAGAGGGACCAGATTTGCCCGAACTCTGCTTTTATAAATTTATTTGCAGCTTGTGCCGATGCACGAAGTGCACTCGCCGCGAGCCCAACTTCTTTGACAACTCCGCCCGTGCCGCTTGTCGCGATGACAAGGCATATCTCGGATGTAACCGATCTGCTTTCAACCTCACCAAAGCCGATTGCAGGGCCTTGCCCCGAGAGAGCTTTTGTCAATGCGCCTATAATTTCTGGGATAGTCGACGTTGGGCGCATTACGTATAAATCGCGTTGTGACTTCGTATCCATTGCAGCCGTAGGCTATCGCTTGCAGGCGAATAAGGGGGAAATTGTGAGCAAGCCGATCAAGCGTGATTTTGGCAGCCGAGAGATTCCGCAATGGAAATCTGCTCCTGGCAGCGAGGGATTCTCTGATGTTAAATATCAAATCGGTGATGGTATTGCAAAAATTACAATTGATAGGCCATCCGTTAGAAATGCTTTTCGCCCACAAACAATAATTGAATTGCAAAGTGCTTTTTCACTTGCTCGCGATAACGATGAGGTCGGAGTAATTATTCTGACCGGAGCAGGTGACGAAGCCTTCTGTTCTGGTGGCGATATAAGTGTTCGTGGAGATGATGGTTATCTCGGTGATGATAATTTAGCCAAAAAAGGAATTGGCCGTTTAAATGTTTTGGATCTACAAGTACAGATTCGTCGTACACCGAAACCAGTCATAGCGATGGTTGCTGGTTGGGCTATTGGTGGCGGACACGTTTTGCATGTTGTATGCGATTTAACAATTGCCGCTGACAACGCTAAATTTGGTCAGACTGGACCAATGGTTGGTTCATTCGATGGTGGTTACGGCGCAGGTTTATTAGCTGCTCACGTTGGACAAAAGAAGGCTCGCGAAATTTGGTTTATGACGCGCCAATATGATGCCGAAGAAGCTTTAGCAATGGGGCTTGTAAATACTGTTGTGCCACTTGCGCAATTGGAAGCAGAAACAGTTTCGTGGTGTCGTGAAATGTTAAATAATTCGCCACTTGCAATTCGTTTGTTGAAGGCGAGCCTAAATGCCGCAGATGATGGACTTGCAGGAATTCAACAACTGGCCGGAGATGCAACGTTACTTTTCTATATGAGCGAAGAAGGACAAGAAGGTCGCGATGCATATAAAGAGAAGCGCGCGCCAGATTTTAAGAAATTTCCTAAGCGCCCTTAATAAATGCTTGATTTAATTCTCGAAAATGTGCAGGTAATTAAACTTGCAACAAAGACTAATTTTCGATCTGTTACATCGCGTGAGGTTGCGCTAATTGAAGGTCATCAAGGCTGGGGCGAATTTTCGCCATTTTTAGAATACGGAGCTAGTGAATGTGTTCCGTGGCTAGTTAGCGCAGTAGAGGCCGCAGTTGCACCGAACGAAGTGCCACTGCGAAAAAGCATTCCGATTAATGGCACCTTGCCGGCAATCAATGGGGCGTTAGAAATAATCGAGATATTAAATTTTTATCCAGGAGCAAAAGTTATTAAAATTAAAGTTGGCAATAATCTTGAAGAAGACTTAAAACGCTTGGCGCTTGTGCGCGAGATTGCACCTGATCTTGCGATACGTTTAGATGCTAATGGTCTTTTCAGTGTTGATGCGGCAGAAACTTTTATCAATAAAGCAGGTGCAATCCAATATATTGAACAACCATGTGCAACTATCGAGGAACTTCGCGAATTAAGGCGCCGTGTTTCTGTGCGAATTGCTGGCGATGAAATAATCCGCAAAGCTAAAGATCCTTTCGATGTTGATTTAACTGATGCAGTAGATATTTTGATGCTCAAAGTTGCACCTCTTGGCGGAATTGCAATTGCCAAGAAAATTGCGGCGCACCATGGTCTACCAGTTGTCGTATCAAGCGCGTTAGAAAGTGCGGTCGGAATATCGCACGGCTTAAAACTTGCGGCATCAATTGTCGAATTAAACTTTGCTTGTGGTTTGGCAACTGGTAAATTGCTTAGCGAAGATGTTGCTGCGTTACCTGTAATCAATGGGGAAATCGCCGTAGCAAGCGTTATTCCAGATACTAAGAATTTTAGCGTTTCGCCAGAGCGACTAAAGTGGTGGAAGGATCGAATTAGGCAAACTTGGCAGGCAGGTGCCAGAGAGCGCCTAGAAGAGAGCGGGTGGAGTTGGTGAGTAATTCAACTTCATTGGCGCGCGTCATTGTTAGACAAATAATTGAATCTGGAATTACCGATGTTGTTATTTCTCCTGGATCTCGAAACGCGCCGCTCTCTTTAGCATTTTATGCGGCATCAGAGAAAAAATTAATCAAACTTCATGTTCGAATCGATGAACGAAGCGCTGCATTTTTCGCACTAGGTCTGACTAAAGCAACAGGGCGAGCAGTACCAATTGTTTGCACAAGTGGTACTGCCGTTGCTAATTATCACCCCGCAGTGTTAGAGGCGCACCATACAAATGCGCCACTTTTAATTCTGACTGCAGATAGACCGGCTATGTTGCGCCGGACCGGGGCAAATCAAACGACCGAACAAGCGCGCATTTTTGGAAAAGCCGTTCGATACTTTGCAGATATTGATGGTCCGGTTTTTCCAATGGAGTTACCACTAGATAGCTTGCGCACTGGCCCAGTTCATTTGAATGTGCAGTTTGATGAGCCGTTATTGCCAGATGACGATAATTCGTGGCTTGATAAAATCGTGGTTGTACCTAAAGAATTTGTTTCAAGAAAAAGTGCAGGCGCCCTTAAAACCTCTGACTTGCGTGGAGTTTTAATCATTGGGCACGATCGTGGTGGTTTAAGTGTTAAAGATGTCAAAGATTTTGCAAAAAAACTTGGCTGGCCAATTGTTAGTGAAGACCCATTAACTTTTCCCGATGCGATTTCTCATGCACCAATCTTTTTGACATCAAAGCAGATTAGCAAAACACTTATTCCACAATCGGTGATAGTTATAGGTCGTACGACCTTGTCTAGGTCAATCAATTCATTTATTAAATCTAGCCCGGTACAAATTGTGATAGATCCAAGGATTGCAACAGTTGACACTGATCGTACTGGCGATAAACGATTTACAACCTTGCCTGCAATTGAATCAAAAGGTGCCGCACCAGAGTGGCTAGAAAAATGGCAAAAAATTTCGGAGCGAACTTCAAAAGTTTTAAGTGATACAACTGGTTGGAATGAAGCAGCTATTGCTGGCGAAATTGGCCGCTCTATTCCAGATGGTTCGACTATTTATATTGCTTCTTCGCGTCCAATCCGCGATATTGAAGCATTCGCCCTTGCCCGAGAGGGAATTGAAACTTTTGCTAATCGCGGTCTTGCTGGAATTGATGGAAATATTTCAACTGCACTTGGGATTGCATCTGCGCGCAAGTCTAGCTTCGCCGTAATTGGCGACTTGGCTTTCTTGCATGATTTAACTGGACTTATCAATAATGAATCTATAAATTTGCGCTTTATAGTTATAAATAATGATGGCGGCGGAATTTTTTCAACACTTCCGCAGCGCGGAGCGGTTGGTTTTGAAAGTGTCTTTGGTACACCCCACGGTTTGGACTTGGCAGCAATTGCTACGTCCATGGGGATTACTTCAAAGACTATTACATCTCTCGACGAACTTAAGAGTGAATTGGTTTTGCCAATTAATGGAATTTCAATTGTTGTTGCGAAAGTACCTTCTCGCGAAAGTAATGCGGCAAATTTAGATGATATTTATGCAAAAATTAATTCTCTTTAGGAAAGCGCGCTTCGCATTGGAATAAACTTGGCATTACTTTCAGCTAGTTCGAGATCTGGATTAGAGCCTGCCACGATTCCACAGCCAGCAAAAATTCGAATTGAATTACCGCTAATTTGCCCACAGCGCAATGCGATTCCAAGTTCGCCATCACCGGATGCATCAATCCAACCGACTGGGCCTGCATAACGACCACGCAAGATTCCTTCAATCTTTTCAATTAGCGCAGCAGCGATACGAGTTGGCGTACCGCAGACAGCGGCCGATGGATGAAGTTTTTCTAATAGCGTAAAAAGATCGACATGGGTAAGAGTTTCAACTAGCGCCCCTGTGACATCAGTTGCAAGGTGCATCACATTTGCTAAGTGCAGAACAAAAGGGGAATCAGGAACATTAGTAGATGAACAAAATGGTTCAAGGGCATCTGCTACCGAGCGAACTGCATAAACATGTTCTTCTAAATCTTTAGATGAGCGCGCAAGAGATGCTGCTAGCGCTAAATCTTTTTCATCATCGCCAGTTTTGCTAATTGTTCCGGCCAAGATTCGCGAAGTAACCATGCCACGAGTTAGTCGCAAGAGAAGCTCTGGTGTAGCACCGACTAAGCCTGATATCGAGAAATTCCATGTTGATGGGTACTCGGCGGCGAGTTTTTTTAATAGCGCCCGCGGTTCGATAGCGCAATTTGATATGGCGGTTAAATCACGAGCAAGTACCACTTTTTCTAATTCTCCGCTTTGAATTTGTGCAATTGCTTGCGCAACTAGCGCTTTCCATTGCGATTCTGCGGCAATTTCTTCACCCCAAGTAATTACATTCTCTACAAAGTGGTCAGGTTTTTCTTTAAGTACAGGCTGGCCTTCATCGCCAATCCAAGTGATCCAAGATTGACCTTTGCGCATGCCGACGGTGACTTGTGGGATAACTAAGACAGAAACTTCATCTTGTGAAAATGAGAATGAGGTAAAGAGAATTGGCCCCGTTCCGCTGCCGTGGACGTTATTAGTTATTGCAAAACTTTCTAATTGCTTCTGCCACCAGTGGCGTGCATCGGCAAAGCGATGTGGACCGCTAACAGTTGTGCTTGCATGGACTCCCCAGCCAACTAAGCCATCGCCACCGCGCACCCACGAAAGGGGTTCTGAATCTGGCAATAAATCCAATAGCGGCAAATGCTCGCCAAGGCGGGTTGTAGTTACTTGTATCAGGGAAGGCATATTTTATTTAAAAGCATTTAGGAAAGTTTCTTGGAAATAAATCTCCACAATAAAGGAAGTGATGTCCCAGCAATTGCAATTTTTAAAATTTCGCCAAAAATAAATGGCGTGAAGCCTGCTTGAAAGGTCCAAGCCCAGTCTTTTCCAGTAAATGAATGCAGCCAAAATAAACCAAATGAAAAGATGATTATATTTCCGAGCAACATTGATGGAAGTGCTGTAATAAATTTTTGATCCAGACGACGTTCTGCTGCATATCCAAGAACAAATGAAGCTAGTAGCATTCCAACTAAATAACCGCCAGTTGCCCCAGTTACCCTTTCAATTCCATGGGTTGCTCCTGCAAAGACTGGAGCACCAGCGATTCCTATAAGCAAGTAAGTTGCAAAAGTTGCAAAACCGAGCGTTGCGCCATAACTAGTGCCCAGCATTAGGACTCCAAGAGTCTGGCCAGTAACTGGGACGGGCGATCCAGGAATTGGGATTGCAATCTGGGCGAGCGCACTTAAAAACAAGGTCCCACCGATTATCAAGTAGGCGCTAGTTAGTGCAGAGGAGCGCGGAAAGTATGAAGCGCGAAGCGTTGGCGCAGCAATTGACATAAACTTCTCTCTCTGGTTGCTAAGTTGTGAATGAGCCGAACTCTAATAGAGAATAGGCACATGCCTAGCGCCAATCTTAATAAAGATCCAGAAGAGGTCGCCGCAATGTTTGATGGCGTGGCCAAACGCTATGACGCGCTCAATGATTTGCTCAGCCTTGGGCGCACAAAAGCGTGGCGCAAGGCGACAACGGCGATAATCGCACCCCGCGCGGGCATGAAAATTCTCGACCTTGCTGCCGGAACTGGCTCTTCTTCTGCGCCGCTAGCCGATGGCGGCGCCGATGTGATTGCCACTGATTTTTCGCAAGGCATGCTGGCGGTGGGGCGTAAGGCCCATCCAAATTTAGAATTTATGAAGGCCGATGCCCTGAATCTGCCATTTCAAGATGGCAGATTCGACCTTGTCACCATCTCTTTTGGCCTTCGCAACACAAATGATGCGGATAAAGCGCTACGCGAGGCGCTTCGGGTGACGAAAAAGGGCGGGCGGATAGTTGTTGCTGAATTTTCGCATCCTACTTTTGCCCCATTTCGCGCTATCTATATCAACTACCTGATGCGTGCCCTGCCGAGAATCGCCCGCGCCTTGGCGGCAAATCCCGATGCCTATATTTATTTGGCGCAATCGATTAGGGCATGGCCAAATCAAGTTGGGCTGGCAGCACAAATAGCGGCGGCTGGCTGGTCCCAAATCGCTTGGAAAAATTTAACTGGGGGAGTTGTTGCGATTCACAGCGGGATTAAGGCTTAGCGGTGGCAGGCATAGCTCTGACACCTTTAAGATTCCACACATGAGCACAACTTCTAACCCATATGTGCCGATTTTAGTTATTGGGGCAATTGGCTTTGGTTTTGCTCTAATCTCAATTGTTTTAGCGGCAGTAATTGGACCTAAACGGTACAACCGCGCCAAGGCGCAAGCTTATGAATGTGGAATCGAACCTTCTCCACAAGCAGCAGGTGGAGGTCGTTTTCCGGTCAAGTACTTTCTCACTGCAATGCTCTTTATTATTTTTAGTATAGAAATTGTTTTCCTTTATCCATGGGCAGTTACTTTTGATCAACTTGGTTTATTTGGTCTAATTGAAATGGCAATCTTTATCGCAACAGTTTTCGTTGCATATGCCTATGTTTGGCGCCGCGGTGGATTGGAATGGGATTAAGAAATGGGTTTAGAAGAAAAATTACCTAGCGGATTAGTTTTATCTACAGTTGAAAAACTTGCAGGTTATATGCGAAAGAATTCGCTCTGGCCAGCAACTTTTGGTCTTGCATGTTGCGCAATTGAAATGATGGCAGCGGGTGGAGGTCGATATGACTTGGCACGTTTTGGAATGGAAGTTTTTCGCGCTTCTCCTCGCCAAGCGGATTTAATGATTGTGGCAGGTCGTGTCTCAAATAAAATGGCGCCAGTTCTTCGTCAAATTTACGATCAAATGGCTGCACCAAAGTGGGTTATTGCAATGGGCGCATGCGCATCATCGGGTGGCATGTTTAATAACTACGCAATCGTCCAAGGCGTAGATCACATTGTGCCAGTAGATATTTACTTACCAGGTTGTCCACCACGACCTGAAGCGTTGATGGATGCAATCTTGAAATTACATGAAAAGATTAATACTGAAAAACTTGGACCAAATCGCGAAAAGATTATTAAGGAAGTAGAACTTGCTGCAATGAACGCTAAACCAACCCATGCAATGAAGGGTTTACTGGCGTAAATGAGCGAAAAAGGAGCGTTTGGCGCACATGGCACAGGGGATACTTCAGGCTATGGCGGCTTAGTTAAATCAAAGGCCACCCCTGGTTCATCCGAGCGTCCGTACGGTTCGTATTTTGATGATGTGGCAGATAATCTGGAACGTGCATATCCAGATTTTGCAGATGCAATAGAAGGCGTTGTTATTGACCGCGGTGAATTAACTTTGCATATTAATCGTGAAAAGTTAGTTGAAGTGGCGTTTATTCTGCGCGATAAATTAAAGTTCGAAATGTGTCTTGGCGTTAGTGGAGTTCATTATCCAGATCAAATTGGGCGTGAATTACATGCGGTTTATCCTTTGCTTTCGATTACAAACAATCAACGAATTCGGCTAGAAGTTTCGGTTGCCGATGGTGATGCACATATTCCATCACTTGTGGAAGTTTGGGCAGGAAACAACTGGCATGAGCGCGAAACTTTTGACATGTTCGGAATTATTTTTGATGGGCACCCAGCACTAACTCGCATATTGATGCCAGATGATTGGCAAGGCCATCCGCAACGCAAAGATTATCCACTCGGGGGCATCGATGTTGAATATAAGGGCGCAGTTATACCGCCACCAGATAATCGCAGGTCATACAAATGACAAGACTTACAGATCCATACGCATCATCGCGCGAGACAACTGAAGGAACGGTTTTCTCGGTAACAGGTGGCGATTGGGATTCGTTAGTAACTGAAATTGGCGCCACTAAAGAAGAACGCGTTGTGGTAAATATGGGACCCCAGCATCCATCAACGCATGGTGTGCTTCGTTTAGTTTTAGAACTAGAGGGCGAAACAGTTACCGAAGTTCGTTGTGGGATTGGTTATTTACATACCGGGATTGAAAAGAACACCGAATACCGTAACTGGACTCAAGGCGTCACATTCGTTACGCGCATGGATTATTTATCACCACTTTTTAACGAAACAGCTTATTGCTTAGGCATTGAAAGACTCCTTGGAATTAGTGGCGATATCACCGAACGCGCAACCGTTATCCGAGTACTGATGATGGAGTTGAATCGAATTTCATCTCATATGGTTGCTTTAGGCACTGGCGCGCTAGAACTGGGTGCACTTTCGCCAATGATTTTCTGCTTCCGCGAACGCGAAAAAGTTTTAGATGTTTTTGAAATGATTTCAGGCTTGCGTATGAATATGGCCTATGTACGCCCTGGTGGAGTAGTGCAAGACCTTCCAGATGATGCGCTAGCCAAAATTCGCGCAACCGTAAAAGATTTGCGCCATAGCTTTAAGGATAATGAAAAATTATTAGTTGGAAATTCAATTTGGATGAAGCGTACCGAAGGAATCGGCTATTTAGATTTGGCTGGTGCAATAACCCTTGGTGTAACAGGTCCAGTTTTGCGCTCAACTGGTCTTGCCTGGGATTTGCGCAAAGTTCAACCTTATTGCGGTTATGAAAATTATAATTTCGATGTCATTACTGCTGATACTTGCGATGTTTATGGCCGTTTCTTAATTCGTATTAGCGAATTAGAACAGTCACTTCGCATAATTGAACAAGCCGTTGATAAGTTAGAAAAACTTGCGGGTCAGCCTGTGATGGTTGCAGATAAGAAAATTGCATGGCCAGCACAACTATCACTTGGTGGCGATGGTCTTGGTAACTCACTCGACCACATTCGCGAGATTATGGGAACATCAATGGAATCTTTAATCCATCACTTTAAATTAGTTACCGAAGGTTTCCGAGTTCCTGCCGGTCAAGTTTATACAGCCGTTGAATCTCCACGTGGCGAACTTGGCGTGCATTTAGTCTCTGATGGTGGAACTCGTCCATACCGCGTGCATTTCCGGGACCCATCTTTTAATAATTTACAATCAACTTCGGCAATGTGTGAGGGAAGCATGATTGCCGACATCGTTGGCGCAGTTGCATCAATTGATCCTGTGATGGGTGGTGTTGACCGATAATGACATTTTCATCACAAGATCTTACGACAATGGATTTGATTATTAAACGCTACCCGCGTTCTCGTTCGTCAATTATGCCCTTATTGCATTTCGTACAATCCATACAAGGTTATGTAACAAATGATGGCATTGAATTAATTGCCAAACTTCTAAAGCTTGAGGCGGCAGAAGTTTCAGCAGTTGCAACTTTCTATACTCAGTACAAGCGCACGCCAGTTGGCGAATACCATGTAGGTGTTTGTACAAACACTTTATGTGCAGTCATGGGCGGGGATGCAATATTTGCAGGGCTAAAAGATCATCTTGGAATTGAAAACGATGGCGTAACAGAGGATGGAAAAGTTTCACTCGAACATATCGAATGCAATGCTGCCTGCGATTACGCACCCGTCGTTATGGCTAACTGGGAATTCTATGATAATCAAACCATCGCGTCTTCAAAAGATTTAGTCGATTCAATGCGTGCCGGAAATCCGCCAGCACCAACGCGCGGACCAAATAGACTTGTTAACTGGAAGCAAGCATCAGCAGTTCTTGCAGGCATAAGCGATGGTCTTGCTAATGAAGGCGTACAAGCAGGTGCGCCCACACTTCTTGGTTTAAAAATTAGCAAAGGAGAGCCAATTTAAATGACAAAATTGACTCCAGTTCTATCTGCCCATTGGGATGAAAAAGATTCTTTTACCATTGCGGCGTACACCCGCAACGGTGGATATGAAGCCGCGGCTAAAGCGTTAAAGATGGAACCCGATGCAATTATTGCTTTAGTAAAAGATTCTGGTCTTCGCGGTCGTGGTGGTGCAGGTTTTCCAACTGGCATGAAGTGGGGGTTTATTCCGCAAGGCGATAATAAAGATCATTACTTAGTCGTAAATGCTGATGAAGCTGAACCTGGCACTTGTAAAGACATGCCTTTGCTTCTAGCAAATCCGCACGTACTTGTTGAAGGTTGCATCATTGCTTCTTATGCAATTCGCGCAAAGTATGCATTCATTTATATTCGTGGTGAAGTGACTCATATTGTTCGTCGTATGCAACAGGCAATAGATGATGCATACAAGGCGGGACATCTTGGTAAAAATATTTTTGGTTCGGGCCAAGATTTAGAATTAGTTTTACATGTTGGTGCTGGCGCATATATTTGTGGTGAAGAAACCTCCCTCCTTGATTCACTTGAAGGTTTCCGTGGGCAACCACGTTTGCGTCCACCCTTTCCAGCAATTGCGGGTTTGTATGGTCGCCCCACTGTTGTTAATAACGTTGAAACAATCGCATCAGTTCCGGCAATTATCGCTAACGGCGCCGAGTGGTACCAGTCGATGGGTACCGAAAAGAGCAAAGGCGCAACGCTTTATTCGCTATCAGGCCATGTAAATAACCCAGGACAATTTGAAGCACCACTTGGAATTACGCTGCGCGAAATTTTAGAACTTGCAGGCGGAGTTCGTACTGGGCATAAATTAAAATTCTGGACACCAGGTGGATCTTCAACACCAATTTTTACGGATGAGCATTTAGATACACCCCTTGATTACGAAAGTGTTGCTGCCGCAGGTTCGATGCTTGGGACAAAAGCGTTGCAAATCTTTGATGAAACAACATGCATTGTTCGCGCAGTATTGCGGTGGACGGAATTTTACAAACATGAATCGTGCGGGAAGTGCACACCTTGTCGCGAAGGTACATGGTGGTTGGTGCAAATTCTTCGTGATCTGGAAAGTGGAAAAGGCACTGAAGCAGATTTAGAGAAACTTTTAGATCTGTGTGACAATATTTTAGGTCGCTCATTTTGTGCACTGGGTGATGGAGCCACTAGCCCAATTACTTCTTCCATTCAATATTTCCGGGATGAATACATTGCCCACCTTACAATTGGCGGTTGCCCTTTTGACCCAGTTGCATCCACATTATTTGTTACAGCGGATAAGTAATGACCACAACAGAAGCGCTCGAGATGATTACCGTTGTAATTGACGGATTCGAAGTCAGTGTTCCAAAAGGCACTTTAGTGATTCGCGCAGCCGAAAAATTAGGAATTCAAATTCCACGTTTTTGCGACCATCCACTTTTAAAACCAGTGGGTGCGTGCCGCCAATGTTTAGTTGAAATTGAAATCAATGGACGCGCATTTCCTAAACCACAAGCATCTTGCACAATTCCAGTTGAGCCAGGAATGATTGTAAAAACGCAATTAACATCGCAAGTAGCTGATAAAGCACAAAAAGGCATTATGGAATTTTTACTAATCAATCACCCGCTTGACTGCCCCGTCTGTGACAAGGGTGGCGAATGTCCATTACAGAACCAAGCGATGAGCAATGGTCAAGGACAAACACGTTTTGAAGGAACTAAGCGAACTTTTGAAAAACCAATCAATATTTCTTCGCAAGTTTTACTCGACCGCGAACGCTGTGTTTTATGCGCGCGCTGTACTCGCTTTAGCGAGGAAATTGCTAGCGATCCATTTATAGCGCTTATCGAACGCGGGGCTTTGCAACAAGTTGGCATATATGAGAAGGAACCTTTTAAATCTTACTTTTCTGGTAACACTATTCAAATTTGTCCAGTTGGCGCATTAACTGATGCCTCATATCGTTTTCGTGCGCGCCCATTCGATTTAGTTTCAACACCATCAGCTTGCGAGCACTGTGCATCAGGTTGTGACATGCGCACCGATGTTCGTCGCGGAAAGACTTTGCGCCGCTTAGCCGGTGATGATCCAAGTGTTAATGAAGAATGGAGTTGCGATAAAGGTCGCTGGGCATTTAAGTACATAACATCTGTTGATCGATTAACTAATCCACTCGTTCGTAATAGTGCCGGAGAATTAATTGAAGCTTCTTGGCCAGAAGCTCTGGCCGCCGCCGCCGCTGGATTAAAAGGAGCAAAGGCTGCGGTATTAGTTGGCGGGCGTTCAACTTATGAAGATGCTTACGGTTATAGTAAATTTGCACGAATTGCACTCGGCACGAACGACATAGATTTCCGTGCACGTCTTTCATCAGATGAAGAGCGAGAATTCTTGGCCGCACACGTTGTTGGGACAAGTGCAACCTATCGCGATATAGATAAAGCCGATCAGGTACTTCTCGTTGGGTTTGAACCCGAAGAAGAATCTCCAATTGTTTTCTTACGTTTAAATAAGCAAGTTAAAATGCGGGCCTTGAAAGTCACCGCAATTGCAACAAAACTTTCAATCGGAGTTGAAAAGTTAAAAGCAAACTTTGTAAAAACCTCACCTGGTGCTGAAGCAAGTGCAATTGCAACACAAGGTTTAACAAATAAGTCAATAATTCTTGTAGGAGAACGCGCATCGGAAAGCGCTGGAGCACTTAGTGCAGTTGCCGCACTTGCCGATTCCAGCGGAGCCAAGATTGCTTGGATTCCCCGCCGAGCAGGTGAACGTGGTGCGCTAGAAGCCGGCGCAATTGGAAATCTCTTACCTGGGGCCAGACCAGTTGCCGATGCCGCGGCCCGTGTTGACATGTCAACTGCGTGGGGAATTTCAACGTTGCCAAGTGAAGTTGGGCGAAGTGCGAGCGAAATTATTTCAGCACTTAACTCTGGTGGCTTAGATGCCCTAGTTATTGGTGGAGTAGATCCATTTGATAACAAAGATAGTTCGGCGATGCTCTCAGCCCTTGATAAGGCTTTCGTTGTTGCACTTGAGATTGCTCCAAGTGAAGTGACAAAGCGGGCAAATGTAGTCCTACCGGTTGCTGCAATTACCGAAAAGAGTGGATCATTTCTTAACTGGGAAGGGCGCCCCCGCAAATTTGATGTCGCCGTTGATAATTCCCATAACCGAAGCGACCTGCGAATTCTTTCGATGATTGCTGAAGAAATGGGCAAGTCAATTTCACTCGGAACAGTTACTGCTGCCGCCAAAGAAATTGCATCTCTTGGAATTTGGGATGGCGCTCGATTGCCCTTTAAAACAGTTTCACAAAGTTCTGCGCCAACTTTAAATAACGATCAATTTATTCTTACTTCTTGGCGTCGATTGTTAGACCTTGGAACTTTGCAAAAAGGCGACGAGAATTTGGCTGGAACTGCGCGCCAAATCGTTGCCGTTATTTCACCAAAGCGTGCCCAAGCAATGGGTGTAACTGATGGCGATTTGTTAAAGATTTCAACTTCTACGGGCGCGCTTATTTTGCCTGCCTTAGTTGAAAATATCCATGATGATGCAATTTGGGCCCCACGTAATTCAGGCGGATCGCAATTGTTAGCAAATTTAAATGTTGCACACTTCGACGTAGTTACGGTGGTGAAAGTATGAAAACTGCAGAACTAATAGGAAATGATCCAGGTTGGCTAATCCTGGTTAAAGCACTTCTAGTCTTTGCAGTCTGTGTTGTTCTAACAATGTTGGCAGTTTGGGGAGAGCGCCGAATTGTTGCTCGCATGCAGCAACGTCTTGGACCTAACCGTGTTGGTCCTTTTGGTTTAGTTCAAGGTTTAGCCGATGGCGTGAAGCTAGCGTTGAAAGAAGATCTAATTCCTGCTGCTGCCGATAAAATTGTATTTATAATTGCACCGATTATTAGTGTTACTGCATCCTTTATGTTGTTTGCTGTTATTCCAATTACAGGTCAAGTCACTCTCTTTGGGCAGGTAACTGCGATGCAATTAACCGATTTACCAGTCGGGGTTCTCTACTTCTTGGCGGTTGCATCTGTTGGAGTTTATGGAATTGTTTTAGCGGGCTGGTCATCTGGTTCTACTTACCCGTTACTTGGCGGACTTCGCTCGAGTGCTCAAGTTATTTCTTATGAAATTGCAATGGGCCTTTCACTAGTTGCTGTCTTTATTTATGCAGGTTCAATGTCAACATCTGACATTGTTGCCGCGCAACAGAAATTTTGGTATGCCGTAGTTTTATTCCCGTCATTTGTAATTTATGCAATTTCTATGGTGGGTGAAACCAACCGTGCGCCATTTGACTTAGCCGAAGCCGAAGGCGAACTCGTCGGTGGTTTTCACACCGAATATTCATCACTGAAATTTGCGCTCTTTTTCTTAGCTGAGTATATAAATATCATTGCGGTCTCTGCCCTAGCAACAACTTTGTTCCTTGGTGGTTATCATGCGCTGCCAGGTCTTGGATTTACCGAGGCTTGGTTAGGTGGTTGGTTTACTCTGGTCTGGTTCTTTGCCAAAGTTCTACTCTTCTTCTTTATTTTCGTCTGGCTCCGTGGAACTCTGCCACGTCTTCGCTATGACCAATTCATGCAATTTGGTTGGAAAGTTTTAATTCCGGTATCTATTCTCTGGATTCTAATTGTTGCAACGCTTCGAGTTCTCTCCCTTAACGGGGCTTCCAAAATCACTCTCTTAGGTTTTGGTTCTGTAATTATTCTTATTGTTATGGCTCTAAATATCGCATTCGATAGCGCTAAGAAAAAGAAATTGGCAGAGCCGGCATACCAAGGTTCGGCTCCAACATTTGCTGTTCCGCAAATTAGAAGTGAGGTAAGAGATGACTGAGAATCTTGAACCAATCGTCTCGAAAGAGATTGATGTAAACAAGGTGGAATTTGATCAAGTAAAACAAGATGGTCCTAAATCTTTCTTTGACCAACTAAAAGGTTTCTGGGTCACCTTTGCTACCATGTTTAAAAAGGTCAATACAGTTCAATATCCTGAAGAAAATGAGGGCACCGCAGAACGCTTCAAAGGCCGTCATCAATTAAATCGCCACCCTGATGGATTAGAGAAATGTATTGGTTGTGAACTTTGTGCTTGGGCATGTCCTGCCGATGCAATTTACGTTGAAGGCGCTGATAACACCGAAGAACACCGCATGTCACCGGGCGAGCGTTATGGCGAAGTGTTCCAAATTAATTATTTACGTTGTATTTTCTGTGGACTTTGCATCGAAGCATGTCCAACTCGCGCACTAACAATGACTAATGAATATGAATTGGCCGATGAGACTCGCGAGAAATTGATTTTTGAAAAAGATGACTTACTTGGGCCGTTGCGCGCTGGAATGTTGCCACCGCCTCACCCAATGTATCCAGGGATGACGGACATAAATTATTACAAAGGTGAAGTTAAAGAATCTCATCCATCACAGGATATGAAAAATGATTAATTTAGCAATCGAAGTTGGTCAAACTCAAAATCCAGAAGCAATTCTGTTTTGGGTACTTGGTCCACTCTCTGTTCTAGCCGCGCTTGGAATGTTGCTGGTTAAGAAAGCAGTTCATTCAGCTTTGTTACTTGCTTGGGTAATGATTACTTTGGCCATTTTTTATATTGCCCAAGATGCGCCATTTCTTGGAGTCGTTCAAGTTATTGTTTATACGGGCGCTGCCATGATGCTCTTCCTATTTATTTTAATGTTGGTTGGTGTGGATTCATCAGATTCACTAACCGAAACAATTCCAGGATTGCGCCCGATTGCAACTGCTGCCGCCCTTGGTTTCGGCGGATTAATGCTGGCCCTTCTCTCTCGCGCAACTCTTGGCCGTTATGCAATTGGTTTAGAAGGTGCCAACGCAGATGGCAATGTTCAAGGCTTAGCACATTTACTCTTTTCAACTTATGTCTTGCCTTTCGAAGTAGTTTCAGTGCTATTAATTACCGCAGCACTTGGTGCAATGGTTCTTGCGCATCATCACCGAACAACGCAGCGCCCAACTCAGCGCGAACTTTCAATTAATCGCTTCCGTACTGGTTCACTTGCAAGTGCTGCCGGTCTAGCTGGACCTGGAGTATTTGCTCGTCACAATGCGGTCGATGTTCCAGCACTTTTGCCAGACGGAACTCCAGCACCAACATCAGTAAATGCAAGTTTAAAAGCTCGGGGAGATGTAATCGATTCTTCAAATTTTCAGCTAGATAACGTTGATACGAGTGCGAAGGAAGAAAAGTAATGAATGCCGCCAACTACCTTTATATATCTGCCCTTCTATTTACTATCGGCGCAGTTGGTGTAGTCGTTCGGCGTAATGCAATTGTTGTCTTTATGTGCATTGAACTAATGTTGAACGCCGCCAATTTATCCTTTGTTACTTTTTCGAGAATAAATGGAAATCTTCACGGTCAAGTTTTTGCCTTTTTCACAATGGTTGTTGCTGCGTGCGAAGTTGTTGTGGGGCTGGCAATTATCGTGACAATCTACCGTTCACGTCGATCAGCATCTGTTGATGTTGCCAGTTTGTTGAAGCGATAGCCATGGTTACTAGCAACGCCTTAGTGTATTTAATCGCTCTGCCACTATTTGGATCGGTTGTGCTTTTACTTGCCGGACGTCGCGCCGATAAATGGGGACACCTGCTTGCAACTGCACTACCAGCAGGTTCATTTGTTATTGGACTCACAGAACTGTTGGCGATGCTTGGCCGTTCACCGCAAGAGCGCAGCGTAACTCAGAAACTTTTTGAATGGATTTCAGTCGGTAACTTCAAAATTGATGCGGGCTTGCTGCTAGATCAACTCTCTATTTGTTTTGTACTTCTAATTACCGGTGTTGGAACTTTGATTCATATCTATTCAATCTCATATATGTCTCATGATCCTGACCGTCGCCGATTCTTTGCTTTCTTAAATCTCTTTATTGCTGCAATGTTGCTCTTGGTTCTGGGAGATTCTTATCTTAGTTTATACGTTGGTTGGGAGGGCGTTGGCTTAGCGTCATACCTTCTTATTGGTTTTTGGAACCAGAAGCCTACTTACGCAACTGCAGCTAAAAAAGCTTTCGTTATGAATCGAATCGGCGATATGGGACTTTCTATTGCAATTATGATTGCTTTTGCAACTCTTGGCACAGTTTCATTTGCTGGAGTTAAAGAAGGCGCACCACAAGCATCAACTGCTGCACTAACTGCAATTGGAATTATGTTGCTAATTGCTGCTATCGGAAAATCAGCGCAATTCCCATTACAGGCATGGCTGGGTGATGCGATGGCTGGCCCAACTCCGGTTTCGGCGCTGATCCACGCAGCGACCATGGTTACCGCTGGCGTCTATTTAATTACTCGCTCTAATTTTATTTTCGATGCAGCACCTACTGCCCAACTCTTAGTTGTAATCGTTGGAGCAATTACTTTGTTATTTGGTGCATTAATTGGTATGGCTAAAGATGATATTAAGAAAGCACTTGCTGCATCTACCATGTCGCAAATTGGTTACATGATTTTAGGCACTGGTCTTGGTCCAGTTGGTTATGCCTTTGCAATTATGCATTTACTGACACATGGATTCTTTAAAGCAGGGATGTTCCTTGGTGCAGGTTCAGTAATGCATGGCATGGACGATGAAGTAAATATGCGCAGATACGGCGGACTTCGTAAATTTATGCCAATAACTTTCGCGACATTTGGTCTTGGTTATTTAGCAATATTAGGCGTTCCACCATTTGCGGGTTTTTATTCTAAAGATCATATTATTGAAACTGCCTTTAATGCTGGTGGAATAAAAGGAATTATTATTGGAAGCGTTGCACTTTTGGGTGCAGGTATAACCGCTTTCTATATGACCCGCGTAATGATTTTGACCTTTACTGGCGCACCTCGCTGGGATGAAAAAGCCCACCACCCGCACGAGCCGTCAATTTTAATGTGGTTGCCAATGGCTATCTTGGCTATTGGTTCGGTCTCATCGGGTTTCTTACTCTCAAAGGGCGATGCGCTAGTTAATTGGTTAGCGCCGCTTTTTGAATACGAAGGTGGCCACGAAGTTGAATTACTAAAACCAATAGTTGTGACAACTCTGGCCCTTGCCATGGTTGCCACAGGAATTGCAATAGCGTTTATTAAATATGCGCGCGGCAACGTTGCCCAAGTAGCTCCAGTCAACGTTTCGGTATTTACAAAGATTGCGCGTCGCGATTTATTGCAAGATGATTTCAACGAAGCGGTTTTCATGCGCCCAGGCCAAGGCTTAACTGCAACACTTCTTAAAACTGATGAAGTCATAATTGATGGCGCAGTCCGTGGCGTGGCACGTTTAGCAGTTGGTTCTGGCTCATTACTTCGCAGAACACAGACTGGTTTTGTCCGTAGTTATGCAGCGCTGATATTGATCGGGGCTCTGGCTTTAATTGCTGCGATTTGGGTGGTGACTTTCTAAATGGCTTGGTTAACGCTATTAATGACGCTCCCACTTCTTGGAGCAGGGTTAATTGCAACGCTTCCAAAGAGTGATGGACTTGCGGCTAAGCGCGCCGCTTTGATCACAACTTCACTCGTGGCCATAGCAACAATTGCTATGGCCGTTGGATTCCAGCGCGATAACGTAGATATGCAATTTGTTGAAAGTTATAAGTGGATTCCATCTTTTGGAATTAATTATGCATTGGGCATCGATGGAATTGCATTAGTACTTATTTTGATGTCAACCATTTTGGCGCCGATTGTTGTTTTAGCAGGTTGGAACGAAGCTCACGGTGGTCGTTGGAGCGTTAAGACTTTCTATATTCTTATTCTTGTTCTTGAGACAATGGTGATTGGTGTATTTGCAGCCTCTGATCTCTTTCTTTTCTATGTTTTCTTTGAAGCCATGTTGATTCCGGTTTATTTCCTAATTGGTGGCTACGGAACTGGTGCCAGATCTGCTGCTGCCGTGAAATTCTTACTCTACAGTCTTTTTGGTGGATTGTTGATGTTGGCTTCAATTATTGGTTTGTATGTAATCTCTGGAACAACAACAGATGGTCACACTTTTGATATTATAAAACTTTCAGAGATACACAACAGCATGAGTTCTACAACTCAGAATTTATTATTCCTAGGCTTCTTTATCGCCTTTGCAATAAAAGCCCCGCTATGGCCATTTCATACTTGGCTGCCAGATGCTGCAAAAGCAGCGACTCCTGGAACTTCGGTTCTGCTCCTTGGTATTTTAGATAAAGTTGGAACTTTTGGAATGATTCGTTACTGCTTAACACTTTTCCCTGATGCATCCAAAACTTTCACGCCAATAATTTTAGCTCTTTCATTAATCTCGATTCTTTATGGTGCATTTCTTGCAATTGGAGAACGCGATATTAAACGCTTGATCGCTTTTACTTCGATTTCTCACTTCGGGTTTATCACTATGGGTATTTTCGCCATGACATCGCAGGGCCATAGTGGCGCAATTTTCTATATGTTCAGTCACGGTTTCTCAACAGCGGCGTTATTCCTAGTTGCGGGCTGGATGATTTCCCGTCGTGGTTCTTCAACTATTGCCGACTTTGGCGGGTTGCAAAGAGTCACACCAGTGATGGCGTGGATGTTCTTCCTTGCGGGTATGTCTAGTTTAGCTTTGCCAGGACTCTCAAGTTTCGTAAGTGAATTTCTAGTTCTGGTAGGGACATATACGCGTTATCCAGCCCTTGCCATCATTGCAACATTTGGAATTGTTTTAGCCGCGCTCTATATTTTAATTCCAGTACAACGTGCACTGCACGGACCAATAACACCAGGTAATGAAGGATTGCGTGATTTAAATCTGCGCGAGAAAATTGCGATTGCGCCAGTAATTGCAATTATTATTGCCTTTGGTGTCTATCCATCTCCGATACTAAATGTTATTAATCCAGCTGCCGCCCATGTAATTGCCAAACTTGGATTTACCGATCCGATACCTTCGGCTGGAGGCAAATAAATGAACCCTTTCATAATCCCAACGCTTTCTTACACACTTCTTTCTCCGATTTTAATTGTGCTGGCAGGTGCTCTTATTGGAGTTTTGGTTGAGGCTTTCGTTTCACTCAAACGACGGGGTATTACACAACTTGTACTGACTCTTTCAACTCTAGTGTTATCTCTATTTCAAGTCTGGAACATACGTGGTGCACAGTCGAATTCTGCCGTCATGAGTTCAGTAATTATTGATGGTCCTGGTGTTTTGCTGCAGGCATCAATACTCATTATTTCTATCATCTCTGTTTTCCTTATTGCAGATACTGACAATTTTACCGCTCTTGCCGCCGCTCTTCCGGGTTCAGATGAAGAACGGGTATCGCTGCAAAGCGGAAACCAAGTAACTGAAGTATTCCCGCTTACTCTTTTTGCTATTTCTGGAATGCTTCTCTTTCCAGTTGCAAGTGATTTAATTACGTTATTTGTAGCCCTTGAAATGCTTTCATTGCCACTCTATTTAATGGCAGGGCTCTCACGCCGGCGCCGTTTGCTTTCGCAAGAAGCGGCCTTAAAATACTTTTTATTGGGTTCTTTTTCATCAGCATTCTTCTTATTCGGCGCGGCTTATCTCTATGGATATGCTGGAAATGTTACGTTCGTCAGTATTGCCTCGGCAGTTGTTGGTGGAAGTGGCAACGATGTCATTCTCTTTATTGGAATTGCATTTCTTTCAATTGGTCTGCTCTTTAAAGTTGGCGCAGTTCCATTTCATGCATGGTCACCAGATGTTTACCAAGGTGCGCCAACGCCAGTAACGGCTTTTATGGCAGCGGCGACAAAAGTGGCTGCCTTCGGTGCTATGTTGCGCATTTTCTATACCGCTCTTGCCGAAGCGAACTGGAGTTGGGTGCCATTCTTAACTGTAATTGCAATTATCACCATGCTCTTTGGTTCATTTGTTGCAATTGCCCAAAGCGATATAAAACGAATGCTGGCATATTCATCAATAGCCCACGCTGGCTTTTTCCTCACAGGAGTAATTGCACTTAATCAAGCGGGCCTTAGCGCATCTATTTTCTATCTCTTCTCTTATGGAATCACAACCGTTGGCGCATTTGCAGTAGTAACTCTTGTTCGCGATTCGTCTGGAGAGATCGGTGATATTAATCGCTGGAGCGGCCTCGGAAAACGCTCACCATGGATCGCAACAATATTTGCGGGATTCCTGCTAGCTTTTGCTGGGATTCCGCTGACTAGCGGTTTCATTGGGAAATTCTCAATTTTCAGCGCGGCATATGAAAGCGGTGCTAAGAACGTTGTTATTGCCGGAGTTTTATCGAGTGCGATTGCAGCCTTCTTCTACATTCGTGTAATTGTTCTAATGTTCTTTAAAGATCCAATCGATGATGGAACAAGTGTTGTAATTCCATCGGTATTAACTCGTACAACTGTAATTGCCTCATTTGTCGTAACAATTGCGTTAGGTGTTTTCCCAGCACCGCTAATTGACTTTATTAACAATTATGCAATATTTGTTCGCTAATGGCTTCAATAGGGATTCCCGAAGTAGCACCTGAACTTGCTGCACGTCTCAAAGCCGCCATGGTGGAAGTCGAAGATTTATTAAATAGCCATGTTCAAAGCGACTATCCATTAGTTGCCCAAACCTCACACCATTTAATTTCAGCTGGTGGCAAACGCTTGCGCCCGATATTAACGCTTATTTGTGCAGAATTTGGGCAAAATAGCGGCCGAGAAATTATTGCCGCCGCAGTTGTTTGCGAGCTAACCCATTTAGGAACGCTTTACCATGATGATGTTATGGATGAAGCCCCACTGCGTCGCGGTGTAGAAAGCGCTAACAATCGCTGGGGAAATAGCGTTGCTATTTTGACTGGAGATTATCTCTTTGCAAGAGTATCGGATTTGGTAGCCGACTTGGGTCCAGAAGCAGTTCGCCTGCAAGCTCGCACATTTGAGCGTTTAGTTATTGGACAAATAATGGAGACGCAAGGAGCTCAAAGTGGTGAAGATCCACTTGATTATTATTTGCAAGTGGTTGCAAATAAAACCGGATCACTTATTGCAAGTAGTGCACGTTTCGGTGCGCTGCTATCTGGTGCTAGTTCTGAAATTATAGAGACAGTTACTGCCTTCGGTGAGAAAATCGGTCTGGCTTTTCAATTAGCCGATGACGTTTTAGATATTGCAAGTGCCTCCAATGAATCCGGTAAAACTCCGGGAACGGATTTAAAAGCAGGTATTCTAACTTTAGTTACTTTAAATGTAATGAAATCAACGCGCAAAGAAGATGCCGAATTAAAGAAAATTCTCAAGAAACCAATTTCTGATAATAAAACTCTAACGCAGGTCCTAAAAACGCTTAGAACGCACCCTGCTATGGATCAGTCTCGAGAACAATTATTTCAGATTGCTAAAGATGCCCGCGCAGCCCTTGGGCAACTGCCTGCTAGTGATGCAACAGGTGCGCTATTTTCCTTGTGCGACGCCGTTGTCGATCGCTCTACTTGATTTAAATAGATCAACTGCAAGTGCGATAAGGGCAAGCCAGATAATAAGAAAACCAACCCAGCGCGCAGTCGGCATTGCTTCGTGACGTACCAATACTCCAATTAGGAAAATGAGTGTCGGAGTGATGAATTGCAAGAGTCCAATAGTTGTATAAGAAAGGCGAATAGCGGCCCCATTAAATAAGAGCAACGGGATAGCAGTAATAATTCCAGCGGCCATAAGAAGCGAAGTTAAGCCAATATTTGAGCCGAAGTGCCCACCACCATTTATTGTTAGCCAGATTAGAAAGAGCGCATAAAAAGGCGTTGCGATAGCCGTTTCAATTGCTAAGCCTTCCAGAGCGCCAAGGTTGATATGTTTTTTGAGTCCGCCATATGCTCCCCACGAGATTGCAATGGCAAGTGCGACCCATGGCAGGCGCCCGTAATCAAAGGTAAGCACCCCAACTCCAATGGTGGCAATGCAAACCGAAAGCCATTGCAACTTTCGCATTTTCTCGCGAAATATCAATAGGCCAATTGCAATCATTATTAACGGAGTTATGTAATAACCAAGTGCAGATTCCACCAGGTGATCATTATGAGTTGCCCAGATAAAAACAAGCCAATTTACTGAAAGAAATGAAGTTGTAAGAAAGAAACGGAAGAATATTTTAGGATCTTTAATTAAGATAAAAGTTGCTTTCAATTTATTAGTCAACGCCAAGGCAATAACACA
>Ga0209702_10000592_pt1 | contig 76279 bp, 51 predicted proteins | sample FRY01_FD_187210 | JGI IMG/M metagenome (GOLD analysis project Ga0209702, IMG submission 187210) | Freshwater microbial communities from Lake Fryxell liftoff mats and glacier meltwater in Antarctica - FRY-01 (SPAdes) (version 2) | ecosystem: Environmental > Aquatic > Freshwater > Ice > Glacier...
CCGGTTCGCGTCGCTGCCAGCGGTCGAGAATCCGTGGAAAGGCTCCCAGCAGGAAGTGCCCGGAACCACAGGCCGGGTCGATCATGCGGAAGTTTTCAGTTGGCAGTTGGCAGTCGTCAGTTGACGAGGCGCTCTTGCTGGCGACTGACGACTGACCGCTGACGACTGGCCGCAGGCCGAACTCATCCAATGCCGGATCGAGGGTGCGGTCGAGGATAAATTCTTCGACGAATTCTGGGGTCTGCAGCAGGGCGTATTTTTTCCGGGCGGCTTCCGACAGATCCTGGTACAGGTCGCCGAGGAAACGTGTGTCCAACGTAGCAGGCACATTCCATGTGCCGTCCGCCGACACGCTGGCTGCGGCTCCTGCTACGGCACTCGGAGAGTGCCTGCTACTGTCGGTAAAGTCATGCCGAATGTCGCCGGTGTCCGGGTTGATCTGCTGAAAGAACTTCAACAAAACTCCCGCCGCGTCCGGGCCCAGCCAGTTGGGTAACTCATTGACCGGATTGTGCCCGCCAAAGACTTCTTTGACGACTCCGCCTTTCAGGTCTCGGTAGGTGTGAAACACGTGCAGCAGATAATCGCGATCCGTCAGACCCGGATGCTGCCGAAAGAACAGTTCGCGTTCGTCTTTGGCTCGTTGGAGACGATTGTCGGTGGCTTCAGGGGAATGGGATTTATGGGAGTCATGGGATTTATGATTCCCATGATTCGCATCATTCCCATTGACCGCCTGACCGACAGGCCCGGCGATCAGCGGAGTTTCATACAGCCGATTGTCTTCCAGAAACCGCACAAACACACAACTGAGCACCCAGGCTGCGGCAACCTGTGTGGCATAGTCATCCAGCCAGTCGGTGTAGTTCTGAGCCGTCCGTTTAGCCTCCGACGCTTTCTTAAATTCCGCCTGCAGCCATGCACCCACCTCCGGCACATCTTTCGACGTGCTGCGTTGAATCAGATCCGCCTCCAGTTGACGGAGCAGGGATTGGAGATCGGAAAGAAGAGCAGCTCGGTTGATCATGGTGTTCAGTTTTCAGTTGGCAGTCGTCAGCGTTTTAAAAAAGGGGTCGGGAACCAATAGCCAAATGGCCCGAAGGGTGCTGCGCACTATTGGTTCCCGCCCCCTTTTTTAAAACCCGTGCAGTGTAACGGGCATTCAGCCGATCAACAGCGTCATGGGCCTCCCCCGGCAATTCCGCGTTCGACCTCGGCGATTCAGCTTATGCGGTATTGCGGCAGGTTTTCACTTGAACAATGCGTGAATACGCGATGGGTCGCGGATTTCTTCTTCGTTCAAAATGATCGTCAGCTTCGCCAATTTCTTTGCTTTGGCGTTTGGGAATTTCGGCCCACCCTGAAGCGGATTTCGGATGCCACAATGCCCAATGTCACCTCCGGTGATCGGCGAAAACTCGACTTCGAATTCGAATGATTGAACATCGCGGACCAGAAAGGCACAAACTTGCCAGCCAGTCGGGTCAATCTGTTGGCTTCGGAGATGTTCCAATAGCTCAATTGGCGACGTTAATCGAAGCAGCGAGCATGACAGGGCATCTTCATTGTCCCGCACCGACATTATTGATGATGCGGCGCGAAGTCGTCCAGTCCCGGTCGGTGCGACTGTCGCAAACGAATCGGACGATGGAGGAACTCTCCGAATCAGGATGTCATCACTCAGAATTTCCTGCGTGGGCTGCGACATTCGCCACCCGTTAAGCCGTCGTTAGTAACACGGCAATTTGTGCTGGGTACTGCGTGAATCCCTGTTGGTCGATTTTGGGATTTTCATCATCGGAGAAACAGTACTGCAATTCTCCAGTCGGCAGCATTTCAATTTCCAATTCACGGGTGCCGCTTTTCCAACTCCACGTTAACGCGGCATGGCCGCTCGGGGTTGCAGACACAGCAGGCTCACAAATCCCGGTGACGCCAGCAAGCTCACTTACAAGCTGGAGCGCTGTTTCAATGGAACCAATATCCACTGGGTTTGCCCCGTAGCTATCCCAACCCACCTTCAGATCTCTGAGTTTCAGAATCTTACTCCTGGTGGCGTTCAGCCACGATCGACTTTCAGTCCGCGATAGCAAATACAGTCCTTCCGTATGCTGCACGCTGAATCTTTCTGCCTGGAATGCAGCTTCTTCCCGAGTCCATGCTGTTGAAGGTTGCATCATTGCTCTCCCCATCGCTCTTTCCGAGACTTCTCGGTGGTCAGACTTACGAAACTCTTCACAACCCATTCGTGTGCCAGGTCCAGGGCAGGTGGGACATTCCCACAGATCGTTCTTGCCGTAATTTTCAAAACGACTGCGTCTCTTTGGTCAAAATTTACAATGTTCACTTCGACATACAGACGGCCCATATTTGACCCAATGGGAAATGTCCGATTGAATGATATCGTCTCCGGCGGTTGCGGTAGCCAGCCGTCAGCGGAAACCCACGTCAGACCAGCAAGTACTGCAGAACAACATTCCGACGGCGATTCACCTTCATTCGGAATGATGTGATTGATGTACGATACTTCACACAGATTTGGAACGACTTTTCCTAGTCCAGATTGTTCAGCAAAGTTGCAGAACTGTTCAAAACGCCCGATAAACTCCGGACGATACGAATTGTACTGAGGGTACGACTGTCCTTCATGCTTGCACCAGTTCAGGGAGAAGCGATCTGGCTGAAGTTGTAACATCAGCGGGCTTTCACTGGAAGTACGGTACCAAACACGATCCGGTTCCCCGCCTGCCTGCTGAAACTTCAATCGTTTCATTTGAGGAATTGCAGGAAACGATTCGAAAATCCTTGGCAATCGCGGCCTGTCCTCTGACAACGGAAAGTCCGGCGAGATCAGGGAATGGAAGTGTCCAAAATGGACGTTTCGGAATTTTTCCAACTCCTCGAACTGCACCGAAAGCACAGTTTCAATCACTGGAGGACTGTGGAAAGACAGGGACAAAACGGAATCCTTAATAAAGTAAACACGCAAAATCAGTACGGCAAACGCTGCGCTTTAGAGGATGGAAAGTCGTGAGAATCTGAGGTTTTGTCAAGCGACACTTAATATTCTCCCAAAGTGTGACAGTCGTTCCATGGGGTTGCACTGTTAACGGCGCACCCCAGGCTTTGTTGTGAAACCTCGTTGAAGTTCGAATCGCGACATTGTCCCCGCCCTTCAGATCAATCCAAATTGCTTTAGTAGCATATTCCGATCCAGCTCAATCGAGTCCGACGAATCATCGCGGCGGATGATGGCGTAGCCGTCGATGTTGAGGACTCGCTGGATAACAGAAAACATAGTCCTCAAGCGGGACGGGGTGATCTCGATAGTGCGGGCGAGGGCAGCGGAGGTGACCTTGCCTTTGCGGTCTTCAATCGATTGCAGGATCTTGCGGAAGTCTGCATCAGATGGCACGGCTCGTCCTGCCACCTGCTTCTGCATGGCAAAGGCCGGAGATGACAATAGTAGGTCAATCCACGTGGCCGCTGATGGGGCCGGACCGGTTTTCGCAGCGGCGAGTTTAGCTTCGTCTTCATCCGGATCAAATAATCGTCCAACGGCTTTGCGTCGAACGGATTTGAGTTCTGGCATTTCGTCCAGTGAAGATTCCGGAGCAACAGTCCACCAGTCTGGTTTATCAATGGCGATTTCCGAAAATCCTTCCGGCCATGGTTCCGCAGTGGCCAGCACGGCTATCGGGACAACCATTTCCTGCGGTGTGAGACCTCCGTGGTAGCCGTTGGCTTTGGCCGTGTATCGCAGTTTTTCGCTGGTGGGGGCGATCATCCGCCGTTTGTCGGCACACAGAATTCGTTTCCCGGTGATCAGCAGCTCTTCTTCATCCGGCTTGCCGTCGTCGGTCCGGAAGCGGCCTTCGTGCTCCTGTTCAGTTTTCTTCTTGGATCCACAGTCCAGCACATGGCCGTGATCACTGAGCAGCACCACCGTGCGTCCCGCTTGCCGAGCTTCATGCAGCAGGATCGGCAGACTGTGGATGGTTTCCCGAGTCCACTGCGTGTCGATCTGGTCGCCTTTGGCGAGGTGATCATCAATCGCATTGATCACGACACCGACGACGCGCGGACCATCCGGACTGATCTCCTGACGGACAATGTCTGACAACGTGCCATCTGTTGATCCCTGCAGTTCGCCTTTGTGAAACAGACGCGGGGCGGGTTTGTTCTTGCTGATTTCCTTTAGGCCCGGATGTTCAGCAAAGCCGGTGGATTCTTCGTGCTGTCCGCCAACCTGCAGTTTGCCGGACAGCAGACTGGTGCGGGACGCTTTGGTGATGCTGGGAACAGTGGCCAGTCCCGGCAGCAGCCCGTTGTCGCTCGGTGCCAGCAACTGCCATTCATGCGAAGGCATATCACTGAGCAGTTCCTGAAACACAGCGACGCTCATCCCGTCCAGCACGATCACAAGAACAGGGCACTGTCTGGCGAGCGGGACGACAATGCGATCGAGTATTTGTTCCACGGGGATGATCTCTGCAGGCGATCCGTTGTCTTTGGTCCATGTCGCCAGCAACCGAGCGAATCGGTGAGACTGCTGCATCTGACGGGCCGACACTTTTTCGAACAGTGTCCGACAGGCTTCCGCGAGTTCACGCACGGGATCAGGGGCTCGCAGACAGTATCGAGCCCAGTCCACGAATCCACCTTCCAGCAGATGATACCGGGCGGCATCGGCCAGGGTTCGCGTTTCCGGAGTTTCCGTAGACAACCACTTCACCAGTCGCAACGCCATATCGACACGCTGCAGCCGCCGCGTTTCGGATTCCCGCTGGTCGTGATGATGCAGGTCTTCACGCAGTTCCACAAGATGTTCGGTGCTGGTGATCTTCGCGGATGCCAAAGTGTTCTTCAGAACCTTACCAAAGCGGGCCATTCGCTGGTCAAAGCCAACCGGGGACGTGTCGCTCAGGTAGCAATATTTTTCGGCGTCCAGTTCCTTCAAGATCTGGTCGGCTCGTTCGAGCAAATGCCGCTTGGGGCGTGACGGTTCAAACTGCATCCGAATCACATGCGTCGCGGCCGCCGACCACGCCCGCAGCAGTTCCTGTGACGGACACTGACGATTGAGGAATCGTTCTTCCATGCGAATGGCGGCTTTGGCCAGTTTGTCGCTGCTGTCCGGATGAAAGACAACACCGGCGACCAGTCCGATTGGAAGGGCATCAGGCACTTCCGATCGCAAAACGCATTCCAGCACGACCTGAGCCGCTGGTCCGCATTGGCGAGTGAGCCAGTCGATCACGGCTTTCTGAAAGTCCAGGCTGCTGCGTCGGAGTCGTGCCACATGGTCGGCATCGGTTGACCATTTCAGGATGGCGTACAGGTCCGGTCGGTCCCCGTCGAATTTCAACTTTCGTTGCAGCAGGATTCCCCACACCGTTTCAGCGTCAAGAAATCCGCCCGGTGCAACTGGAAATCCACCGACAGACAGGTCCGTCAGCATTGACGCCAGCCAGGCATATTGTGACAGCCGTGGATCAATGGCTTTGGCCTGAAAATGGGATTTTACGATCTCCCAGTTATTCAGAATGATGATGCGATCCGGTTTCAAACGAACTAATACGTCGGCTCCAACGTCGCGTTCGTCCAGATTGGTCAACAGGACTCGTGTGACATCCACTGGGCCTTCCCGCAGAGCGCATCGCATTGCCAGCGGTGACTCACAGTAGCGAACCAGATACTGTTCTTCGCCGTCTCGCTGATGCGGGTCGTCCGTCCAGCGCCCCGCCACTTTGATGGCGACGGCCCGTGAGTCCGGATACTTGCGTCGGACTGCGGCGACCTGTGCTTTAATTTGGCTGAACGTGATGGACATGGGGAGAGAGTTTTCAGTTGGCAGTTTTCAGTTTTCAGTTTTCAGTGTTCAGTGTTCAGTTGGCAGAAATCACAAAAGGCGAGCGGCAGGGCGTCAGCCCTCCGAGTGCGTTTGAACCCCAACGGGGTTGTACAACAAAGCCTGGGGTCGCCGTGATAACGGCGCACCCCAGGAAATGATTGCAAAGCGTCAATCAACCCCAACGGGGTTGTACAACACGTCGCCGCATTGTGTTACCGAATTCATATATGGTCAGTTTCATTTTGTAGAACCCCGTTGGGGTTCATCATCGTGTGCTGGTCGTGACCTGGGGTGCGCCGTAAACGGCGACCCCAGGCTGTGTTGTGGAACCTCGTTGAGGTTCGAATCGCGAGATGTGGTCATAAGGATTCTCATTCGATCGTCCAGGTGATTGTGATTTTTGCCTTCTGGCCTTTCTTCAGATCTTTCTGAATCTGCTTAAGTTCATCGATTGCTGTGGCCGGGGAGAGATCGGCCTTTGTCTGTTCAGTTGTTGTTGGTGCGGCCGATTTTCCACCTCCTGTTGCTGTTCCTGTCGATCCTGATGGCGGCATGACCGGAGGAACAGATCCAGGCGGTGTGCCGGGCCCGGTTGGCGGTAAAGTCTGCGGTGGCACAACGGCGGTCAGCAGTCGAAGGGCTCGCCCCTGGCACTCATCCATCGTATCGCCCAACGGAACCACGTGTTCGTCGGACGCCAGAGCTTCCCTGAGATCCGCCAGAATCTTTTCGGCGTCTGCCTTGCGATGATCCTGAATAGAAATCAATCCATCGAACAGCTTCCACGCCTGCTGTGACAACGACTGGCGAAACGTGTCGGCCAGTTTGATCGCGGTCCCCATCGCCGAGTCACTGGTTTCAATCCTGGCAGTCACGAGCTTTGCAATAATGTCGGTGTCTTTTGCATCGACAAGCGACTCAATCAGTTCGGTGGACGCATGCGCTGTCTTCAACCGATTCGCAATTGTCAGATCCACCGTCAGATCAACCAGGCGTTTTCGCAGCAAGGTGTGGTAGTCGTTGACTGGAGCGCGTGCAGCTTTCGCAGCTTCCAGCAGTTTGCCACTGAGCTGCGAGACATTTGTTCCATTCAACAGTGGAGAGATGTTAATGCCGAACAGTCGAACAGCCTGAACCACAGCCGTCTTCCAGGCAGCCTCGTCGGGCAGAGACTGTGCCTTCAAAATCCATGTATTGCGGATCTTGTTCAGGGACGCATCTTCAGGGGCATTGTGTTCCATGAACGTGTAATTGCCCTCTTCTGCAAACAGCATCAGAATCAGGTTCTCAGCTTCGACCGGTAACCCCATCGCCTTCGGCTCGTTGAGCCAGCCACGAAGCCGCTCTACTTTCAACTCCCCGCCAGCCTGGTGAGATTTCCGTTTGAAGTGATCCGACCAATGGCTGCTCGGGAGAAAATGTGTGGCATCGTGTCGCATTTCTCCCAACTGCAGGGGCTCCGCCAGATTTCGCAGCAAACGACGGTCGCTGTTATCGACCGAAATTCGTTTCTCACCCTTCTGCAGTCCTCCTGACAGGATCGCGTGTATCTTTTTCAGCAACGCGGGTTTGAGTTCCTCACCAAACTCAGGAGCTGCCGGAAACTCGGCACTCAATGCCTGATTCAGCAGTTCTTCCATCGCCTGTTTCAGATTGGCGGCTGTCGGCGGCTGCAGGTCTGTGCCGGGGATCAGAGACGTGAACTGTTCATGCGGATTCAGATCGCGGGACGTATCGACAGAATTGTCGAGCAACGCTTCCAGCCCATAGACGGCCTCCAGGTGACTGCGGACACGTTGCCGCAGGGAGTTTCTCTGTTGTTCCAATACCGTCCGTGCGGACTGTCGGTCCTGTGGTGACAGATGACTGGAATAGTCGCTGAACCAGTTTCCCGTGAAGATATGCTCCAGCTTCACCAGCGTCTTCAGATCGTTCTCCGCCGCGTTGCTGAAGAATCGCGGCAGCCACACGATCGTCCTGGCTCCATCTGCATGTTGTTCGATGAATTCATGAACTTTCGCCAGGTCATCACGTGGACCGTAGCCAGGGTCATCGATCGGATAATCGATAATGAGCCGCCAGTTATCCTGATCATTCTCAAATGACGACGGCGGAAGTTCACGGACGTTGGCGAAAATCAATGTGGCGTCGCGACGAGTGTTCCGCCAGAGCCATGTATAGTACTTTTCAGTTTCCTCCTGCCCTTTGACATCCAACATTTCATAAAGAATTTGCCGAATCAGCCGGACGCGGTTGCCGCGACTGTCGTAGGATTCCGCGTTGGCCAGGATTCGTTCGGTATCGACGCCCGACAGTTGCAGTGAAATCGAGGGATTGGTTTCTTCGCCGATCCTCAGTTCACCGACTTCTCCGCTCCATTTGCGGCACCTGGTCAGCACCATCTGCACTTCACCACCGGGAATCGGTGATTTGATCGTCCCATGATTCAGTGCCGCCAGACGTTCAGCGTTCAGACCTCGCAACGCTTCAACTTCCGGCACCAGGGCTGCCAGCAGCAGAGTCTTCATCAAACGATCATCGTTGCGAAATCCGGTGCGTTTGCTGTCGTTCCACGCAAGTTTTTTCAGGTCCTCGCGTCGCCCGTATTCTCCTTCAAGAAGTGGCAGCAGTTTGCGGTGGTACAGGCGTTTGGCATTGTCGAAATGGATGGCCATTGCCGGACTGAAGGCTTCATCACCGTGCGCGATCACATCAAACAGATCACCAACCGGAATCAATCCACCAACTTCCAAAGTCTCACGCTGATCAACCAACAGCTGCACCATGACTTTCAGAGCTGTGCGTTCCCGCTGCAAGACGCTGGACACCGCTATCAGAGTTTGTACCAGAGCGGGACTGAACGGATAGACCTTTCGGAATTCCTCCAGATTGCCTTCTTTGGTCAGCAGCGTATTCATCACGCTGTCTTTCATGCGGGCAGTCTTGTTAAACGCCGCAAGGAGTTCATCACGGGCGGAATCACTTTTGGGTTTCAGGATTCGCTTTTGAGCGATCTCCGGAAGGTTTCTGTCTTCGAGAGTGATCTTGTGAAACCGTCCTTCCCAGTGCTTCAGGGCGTCGGTGAAATTCAGTCGATCAGCGCCGGGGACTGACTCCCCAATCAGTTCGCTCAGATCTCGCTGACGGGCGATAAACGCAACAATTGGCACAGGGCGATTCGCATTCTGGTATTCCACCAGCTTTACTAATTTTTGCCCCTCACGATGTACAAATCCCAGATCTGTGGCTCGTCCTGCCAACCAGAGAATCAATTCGTCGAGGAACAGGATAACGCCATCGTACTTCAGACTCTTTGCATGCTGACTGATGACCGCCAGCCCCTGATCCAGTGGCAGGAACTCATCAGGATGGCCGCTGGCCTGGGTCGCATAGGAACTGTAGAACTTCTGCACCAGGACGCTGATCAGTTGGGATCGTTCTTCCGCTGCCGGAGGAGCTGCGATGGCCGCTTCAAATCGGCTTGCACTCCAGGCGGCGTCCAGATCACCCCAGCCGGAGTCGCCAGTCGGCCCTTCATTCAATGTAGAAAAAAACTGTTCATCACCCATCCGGCTGCGCAGTTTCTGGGCATCCTCAAACATACTCTCCGCCCGGTACACGCCGGGTATCGGAGCTTCAGGGTGAAGTCCACGGATATGCTGCACATATCCGCTGAAAATTCCTTCTTCTACACTGGCCGCACCCAACATGTGATATGGCACCATCAGGAAGTTGCGTCCGCGCAGCCATTCGGTGTTCTTTGTGACAACCTCCTCCATGTTCTCGATACCAAGGGCCGCCGGGTGCCCTTCGAGAATCAATTGCAGGACAGCCATAAAATGGCTTTTCCCGCTACCGAAACTGCCGTGCAGATAACTGGCCTTGCTCTTGTTCTCAATCACAGCCCCTTTGATAAATCCGAGGGCATTGTCAAAGGCTTTGACGAGCTGATCCGTGGCGACGTAGGCCGAGATCGTGGCTTCTGGTTGGACTACACCCTCCGTCAATTTGAGGACGAACTGTCCCGTATCAAGATGTTCTGGGATGTCAATTAATTCTTTAAGCAGTGTCATTGATGAATCCGAATGCCTTACGATGTTACAGCATAAAATCTAAGTTAAAACTGTTTCAGTGTTCAGATACAGAAGAGTCTTGAATCAACGCGACACGGTCATCGTTCCCGAGCCAACTGTTCGGCACCTGTACCTTTTGTCCTGGTCCGATGATGGGCACCGGTTGCCCATCCATTGCGACCTGTTGATCTCCCGGCAACAGAAGCCATAGGCCCTTCATACCACCTTTTCGACCGATACCGTCCCGCAGTTTTTCGAGCAGTCCCAGTTGCCTGTAACGTGCCAGCAAGCCGGGATAAACCATCAGCACGGTCTTGTCTAATGACAGCAGTTGCTTTTCAATCTCCGGCATCACTCGATTTACCAGCATCATCAGTTTGGTCCAGTCTCCGTGATCGGGTCTGGCATCCGTCTGAAGAACCAGTTGCCAGTCAACCTTCAGCTGCCCCGCGACTTTTTGCAGCTTGTCTATGAACAACGCTTCAAAGTCCAGTCGAGTCACGTCAAATTTTTCAGAGATCAATTTGTCCGCCATCTGGTAGTTCCGAGGCGATACCAGCATCACCTGAAAAGAACCCTCCCGGAGTCCTCGCTGAAGTCGTTCTGCAAACTGCCGGGCATCGGCCTGTTCTTCGGTCAGTGGTCCTTCCAGCGGAATTGTTTCCGAAGTTCGTTTACGGCGGATGGATTCACTGCGGCTGGTTACCGACAAAGTGTCCTTCCATGTGCTGACATAGGCACCACCGGCTGACGCAGTGGGATCCCACTGGAACGGCAGACCTGCTTCAGACATCAGTGCATCCAGAGCCGGTCTTCCGGGCAGTGGTTCCGCTTCCGGATAACGGCCAGTCACACGATTGCGAATCTGCTCGATGGTCAGGCAGGTAACGCCATACAGAGCTCCCTGAGAGAGACGTAACGCACGAACTGGATTCAGACCGCGAAGATACAACTCCTGCCGACTGGAAACTGCCGACTGTGTCGATGCTGCTGCAGCCAGTCTCAGCAAACGTGATTCGGTAAGGATGGGAAAGTCTTCCGGGAGCGGTACATTGCGCAAAGCCTCGATGGTTCTGACCGGCGGGACGAGTGGATCCTCGGCTGCGATTTCATCCGCCACATCTCCGAGACGACTGGCGTAAGACGCAAATCGATGCTGCTGGGCGATCAGCACGCGATGAGTATCGCGACGAACGTGAAACCTTGGTTCAGCCATACAGCGTTCGGCTTCGACGGCGGCACGGCATACGGCCAGGGCTACCTGGCTTCGCATTGGCTCTTCATGGACAGACCCTCTCGCTGCCAGCAGTAGTGCGGACAATTCACGAATCGACGCGACGCCACCAGCCGACTGAAGCAGTTCCTCAATGGTCGTTCGCAGCCGTGTGATCGCAGAATCCTTCTTCCAGCGTCTTTGCGTCTTCGTCACGAGCTCAGCGATTCGCTCGCGCGCCAATCCAGAAATCTCTGCGACATCCAACTGGCTCGGCCAGAATCCAGCGTCTTCCGACATGCCCAGCAACAGATTCAAAACCCGCTGCCCTTCGATGCCATCTTTGGAGCCTGGTTTCAGGATCTGACGAGCCAGCGCATCAACACTCAGCGTACCAGGATGCTCAGAGACGGAGTCAGTTTGCGACGCCGGTATTGCGACACCTGAATCATCATCTTTTGCACTAATTCGTTTGCGAAGTATCTTTGCTGCCGCCAGAATCTCTCGTCGAGTCTGGTGGCTGATTCCCCGCCAACGCTGCAAGGACCGAGGTGTCTCTTTGACCAAATCCAGAACTGTCAGAACATTGGAATGGTCCATGGCGTCAGTCGCCGCCGCCGATAAACCAAGTTCTGAGGTGTGCGTTTTCTCGGTGGCGAATTCGAGTCGCTTCTCCAGTGCCCCTTCGTCCTCAAACGGCTGCTCACCATCAGGCAGGCGAACGTGCTTAAAACATTCCCGCCATTCAAGCAGCATCTGCTCAGCATTGTCAAACCGTTCTTTGGGATTCCGCCGAAAGGCGCGTTCAAAGAACCCCGACAGTGGTTCACGGATGGATGCATCCAGTAGGTCGGCATGTAATGTGGCATCACAATCCTGAACAGTTGGACTGGATTTTACATCCCCCCAGACGGGATACGAGCCAGGGCCAGTTGCCAGTTCATATAGCGTGACTGCAGCAGCATAGCGTTCAGCGTGCAAATCCCAGCGAGGCGGTTTTCGCTCTTCCAGAAATGGTTCAAGGTAATTTCGTGTGCCAGCACGAATCTGATCTGTTGGCACCCGCGACAGCGAAAAGTCGAACAGTGTGAGGTGGAGTTTCTTCCCACTGCCCACGTATCCAATGGCAATGTTGTCCGGCTTGATGTCGCGGTGGTTCACTCCCTGCTCTTCGAGGAACTCCAGCACGCCCAGCAGATCTTCGCCAAATCGGGCCAGCAGATCGATATGCAGTTTCCCGTCACGTCGCAGCCGTTTGGAAAGGGTCTCTACCTGGGGCTGGTCCTGAAGAGTCACCAGAACAGGAACGAGCAGTATTCCTTCACGACCGCTGATCTGCACGCGTCCTCGAAACCGAACCACATGCTGATGCTGCAGCTTTTCAATGACATCTGCCTCTTCCGCGATCCGCGTGTTGTCATCGGGCGAGTTTGCAATCTTAAGGACGAACTGTTCGTTGTTTCGTTTCACCAGCAGAGCGGTCGCGCAACCGCCTTCGCCCAATCGCTTGATCACTTCGAATCCGCCAGGCAACATCGTTCCCCGCTGTGCCTCAGCCGGGTTTTCGATGCCGGAGTCGTCCGGCGTGGTTAATTCTTCCTCGACCAGATCCAGAGTGTCGAGAAATTCTTTGAGTGTACTGGTGCGATGTCCTTCAACCAGCGGATGAGTTGCATCAGCAATTAACGTTTGCAGCCATTCTCCGGCACCATTCAGTACATCACTAATCTGCAGTCCACTGGAATGGCGAAGTTTTTCGGCCAGTTCCATGCGATCACCAGCCGGAATCTGTCCGGAGAAAACCGTATAAGCGATGGCCCCGATGGAGAAGATGTCCAGATGTTCGCCGACATCGACTCCTTCCTCCGTCGCCTCGGGTGCCATGTAGACGGTGCTGGAATCTTCAATCAGGTGATCGATATGCGATGTTGCTTCGACGAAACTGCGACTCGAATTCTGGCTGTCGGAATCGATTCTTGCTCCCTGCTGCCAGTTGAACACACGAATTCGAGCCCGACCGCCCGGCAGTGGCTGAACGAGGATACTTCGCGGGCTGAGGGCACGGTGAAAGATTCGCTTCTCGTGAGCAAAACTCAGAACTTCGGCAATCTGCCGTATCAGGTGAAGTCTATCATCGACGGTCAGCCGATCCTGATTTATTCGGAGATAGTGATCCAGCCGAATCAGTGAGGTATCATGCTCAAAGATCAGTGCTGGCCCCAGTTCGTGCTGCGTCAGTCCCTCGAATCGAAGGATACCGGGATGGCGTAATTCATCCAGAATCTGGGCCTCGCGACGTGCGGCTCGTTCCAGATTCTTTCGTTGTTCTGCGGTGGCACCGGATGCAATGTTGTAGATGCGAATCCGGCGAACCATGGAATCCAGTTTGCTGTGCTTCGCTCGCCAGTCCTGATAGAACGGGCCTTCGTCAATGAGTTGCTCAAGAACGTAATCGGAAACGCGGAGGCTCCGCTGCGATGGCCGTATTCCGGCTTCACCCATTGCCTTTGCAATTTGCCGAGACGTGGGGCGATCAAACGTGCCTTTCGGAAAAGGCTCCATTCCGGGACAGCGGCGTTTGAGAACAGCATCCATAATGCCGGGGCGTTTTCCGCCGCCCTGTTCGTTATCGCGAAAACAAATTCGATATCCAGCAGTACCCGTCAGATCACTCTGTATTTGCTCTGCCGAACAGAATACAAGCGCCTCAAGAAACGGCACACGACCTTCTTTTCGAAATGTTTTTGTCCGCTGTAGCAGGCTGCTGAGTTTTTTTGCCTTCTGGTTGGCAAGGAGCAGCGGATTATCGACAGCGAATGTCGAATCGCCTTCCCACTTCCAAGTGCCCGCATCACCTGAGATTCTGCCGGGGCGACTTTTGATTTCGATCAGAAAGAATCCCTGCGGAGTGAAAATCAGCTGATCAACTTCATTGATCGACCCGTCAGACGCGATGAATTCAAAGTTTGACCATGCGAGGTATGGTTCAGCAGACGGAAACCGTTCCCGAATATACGTCAACGCATCTCGTTCCCACGAGAAACTCGATTCGGTGACGGTAATCCAGTTGCCCTTACTATTCATTGGGGGAGGTTCTACGAGGTCTAAAAGCGGTATTTCGATTCTGTTTTGCTCAGGAAACGTTGATTTACCTGGCAAAACTAACCGGTTTGAACCTCAACAATCGCTGACATTGAAATTCTGAGTGCCAAAGTGTGGTCTAGCTTACGTACGGCGATTCGAGTTCTCAATCGACTGGATGTTCTGTTCTGTACGAACTGGCAATTCATCGTGAGTTTGTCACATTCTAAAACGCTCTTGAGATACCCGGATGAACTCCCGGACCTGTCATCGCTGACACCGGAAACCAACTCAAAACCAGGCGGCGTGAATGAGTCGTACTTCGCGAAACGGATGCGTGGAGAACTGCCGGACTATTACTTGGAATGATTTCCTATGGAGTTGCTTGAAGAATCGGTATAACTTTGGCAACTTCGACTGACGTTGATGGTTGTGCGATCGACGAATTAATGTCAATGACTGGTCTCGTTTGAAACTCCGCTGAAGTGTTGCGTAACGAGACGATAGACTCCTGTCAGTAGTGTTTTCGCAGCACATTGAATTGGGTGTAATGATCGGGCAGGTGCGAATATGACCGTTTTCGAATCCGCTAGACAGGCTGTCGATGCGTACTCAGAAAACGCTGAAGCGTGGAAACCAGACCACGATCTGGCGATGGGCTGCGTGCAACCAGAGGATTTACTGTTGGCTGGTATCGAATCGCTTCGCGAGATTACGGCCTATCATCAGGGCTGGCAGGAACAAGTATTGTCCGGTGTGCATCGTTTAGCATCATCCAGCATCGACACTTCCAGATACGACGACTGAGATTCGCGTGGTTGGAAAAGCAGCCCTGACCGTCGGTACGATCGTGTATGTGGAAAATGTACATCCGCCTCAGGGCGGCGAGGCAAAGGATCGCCGAGTTGTCATCCTGCGTGCTCCGACTGCTGACGATAATACTTTCACATCCGCTGTCATCGCTACTCTTCGCGGTTCGAGCCCGGCAAATGTGCAGTGATAATTCCATCGGCTCAAAAAAACGCTATGCTTCGGCCTTCCACCGTTTCAATTATTCTGTGAAAAAGTTTTGTATTCATGCTCACACTCGATCGATTTTCTTTTGGCGTTGGTGATCGTTTTGCGCATCAGGCGAAGGCTCATTTAGCGGCGTTTCAGATGCTGGCGAAAAATGGCGTTCACGTGGCTCCTGTTTGGAATAAATCGAACCGCGAACATACGTTTATTGGTTCAGAACCTCAAAGTGTATTCGACGCTGCTCAGGCCGCTGTGAAAGAGCTTGGCTGGACTGAAAGTTGGCACATTGATGCAGATCACATCAATTTGAATACCGTCGATCGATTTATGTCGTGTTCGGATTTCTTCACGATCGACGTTGCTGACTCGATTGGCAAACCCGCCGCTGGCACGGACGTTCAGGCATTCATGAATCGACATCCCGAACTCGTCGGAACTCTCAACGTGCCCGACGTCAGTTCGCCTATCGCGACAACGCAAGCGGAAGTCGAAAGAGTAGTCTCAAAGTATTTGTTGGCAGTTCAGGATGCAGGCAAAATCTATCGCCACATCGTTGCGGCGAAAGGCGAAGACAAGATCATTGCCGAGGTTTCTATGGATGAAACGGATCAGCCGCAAACTCCGCCTGAGTTGCTGATCATTCTGGCATTGCTGGCAGATGAGAAAGTCAAATTGCAAACGATCGCTCCAAAGTTTACCGGCCGATTTAACAAAGGTGTTGACTACGTTGGCGATCTGGTGCAGTTCGAAAAAGAATTCAACGATGATCTGGCCGTGATCGCATACGCAGTCAAACAGTATGGTCTACCGGCGAATCTTAAGCTCAGCGTCCATAGTGGCAGCGACAAGTTCAGCATTTATCCGATCATCCGAAAAGCTCTCGCCAGAACTGGTGCTGGTCTGCATCTCAAAACAGCGGGGACAACATGGCTGGAGGAACTCATTGGGCTGGCCGAAGCTGGCGGCGATGGTCTGGTTCTGGCGAAAGAAATCTATGCGTATGCTCTGGAGCACGTCGATGAACTCTGCGCTCCATATGCCAGCGTGATCGATATCGATCGCAGCAAGCTGCCAGACGCCACAACTGTGAATGGCTGGACAGGCCCGCAGTTGGCGAGTGCATTGCGACATATTCCCGGTCACCCGGAGTTCAATGCAAACATGCGTCAATTGTTGCACGTGTCATTTAAGATCGCTGCAAAAGCCGGGAAACGCTACACCGATCTGCTGAAGTCGAATGAAGCCATCGTGGCAAAACAGGTGACAGAGAATATCTTCGATCGTCACATGAAGCCGCTGTTTCTGTGATAACGTCCTTATTCCAACGATCCATCCTGCAAAACAACAGTGGAGGCAGGAGCCTCCGGAGCAGTGCGTTCCAGGGCTGGAGCCCAGGAACGAGTCATCACACAACGAAAAATATCACATGCAAACTCGTCTACTTGGCAAAACAGGACTTCAACTTCCGATCCTCAGCTTTGGTGCGTCGTCTCTGGGGCAGGAGTTTCGTAGCGTTCAGCTCGACGAAGCGATGGAAAGCGTACACGTTGCTCTGGAGTGCGGGCTGAACTTCATTGATACGTCACCCTTCTACGGGCGTGGCATGAGTGAAGTTATGCTTGGGATTGCACTACGCGGAATTCCGCGCGATAGCTACACGTTGTGTACTAAACTTGGTCGCTATGATCTGCAGCATTTTGATTTCAGCGCGAAGCGAGTTGCGGAGAGTATCGATGTCAGTTTGCATAGACTAGGCACAGATCATTTGGACATCATTCTGTGTCATGACATCGAATTTGTACCGATGCAACAGATCGTCGATGAAACAATTCCAGCGCTGAAGAAGATTCAGCAATCCGGTAAAGTCAGATTCATCGGCTTCAGCGGATATCCGCAAAAGATCTTTCCGTTCATCTGCGATCAAACAGACATCGATTGTGTGTTGTCATACAACCAATACACGCTTCAGAATTCGCGGTTCGTCGATGAATCTGTGCCATATCTGAAAGCCAGGGGCGTGGGTGTGATGAATGCAGGTCCGTTCTCGGCAAGGCTGCTGACAAACGCACCTCTGCCAGCGTGGTTGAAGGAGCCAGAATCCGTGAAGGCCGCCGCCCGAGACGCGGCAGCGCTGTGTTCAAAGCATGGCAGTGACATCGCGAAACTTGCATTGCAGTTTTCGTGTGCTCATCCAGACATCGCGACGACCGTCGCTGGTAGCGCGAATCCAGTCAATATCCGCAATTGGGCCAAGTGGCTCGCAGAACCGATGGATGAATCACTGCTGAAGGATGTGCTGGCGATCTTTGAGCCCGTAAAGAATCTCGGGCACCTCGAAGGCTTGAAGGAGAATAACTGAGAACGCACGTAGCAAAAGTCGTCAAGACTCTCGGCCATTTCACTGAGAACACACGTAGCGAAAGTCGTCAAGACTTTCGGCCATTTCACCGGACGTCCGAAACTCTTGACGAGTTTCGCTACGCCATAACAGCAAGATGTCAGTTCTTGTGGAATTCATTCCAGCGTCGCCAGGCGTAGCTCCATTCCATCCACATTCGCATCATCGACCACAGCACTCGCATGCGTTCAAGTTGCTCGGCGGGCAGACGAGTCTGCAATGCCTGTGCTTCGCGAGCGGCCATGTCGAGTCCCCAGCGACGGGCCAGCAATCGGCAAAGACTGTCGGCTGATAAATCGGTGACGGCACTTTCTTCATCGAAGCCATCAAAGACTCCGACATTGCTGTCATCGGCGATCAAGCCTGCTTCGTCAGCGGCAACGAATAAACCGAATAGTTGCGAACGAGCCGGATCGATTTCCAGCGGCTGAGTATTCTTAATGGCATCTAGGACCAGACGTTCGACACCATCTACGATGTGCGATGCCAGTGACGGCTTGAGCGCGTCGCTTGACGCACGGCTGTCATTTTCAGTCGTTTCAGATCGATTTTTTTTCGACGATGTCATTATTTTAAGGTACCAAAAGTTTCAAATCTGAGGTTTATCGTAGTCAATTGCCAGCATTCTATCCTATCAGAACTGGATTGCCATCGGGCACGCATCAAGGCTGAGGCTGTTTTACCCTGACGCTGTGTGGAAATGTCCGGTATACTTTGTTGCGATCAAGGCGAAAAAGTTGCGATCGTGACGAAAGAATCGACAGATATTCAGGGCCTCACTGGGTAATTCATCAGACATGCGCAAGTCGTTGATAAATCTGCAGGTTCAATGCATATTCTTGATTTGCAGCTTGCTGGCCGGTCGATCGGAGAATTGCTTTGGTCAGCAACCTCAAAGAGCCAAACCGTCCGATACACACAAACACGGACAGGCGGAAATACTTTCGCAGCAACTTATTCGAGACCGGCAAATGGAATTGCTGTTCCGATCCGCTGAGAGTGCTGAAATAAGCGGCAACGCAGGTCGTCTGCGGGAATCGTTGCTGGGAATTTTTGCTCATGAAGTCGACGTGTTCGATTTTGATTCCGATGCTGGACTGGCGCGCAGCGTGCGTAGCCGGGCGATGGCGCTGCTGTTGCGAAGTTCTGTACAAATGCAGCGTGCCTGGCTTGATGGAAATAACGCGATCGCAGGGCAGCAATTGGAAACAGCAATTCGCAACAGTGATCGGCTTGCCGTCGCCCGCGTCGCGCGCGAATTTCCTTTGACGGAAGCCGGCCTGCAAGCTCATGTGGTCAGACTCACCAGCGTGTTACTCAAAGGAGATTTGCGACAAGTTGCGGACAATGTCCAGCAATTGGAAGAGATGTACTCAGGCACCTTGCTGCAGAATCAACTTGAACGGCAATTGCGGGCATTGAAAAAACAAGTGGCAGAACTGGAACTGAATCACGACACCAGTGATGACATATCGCGCGTAGCTGTGCTGTCAATTCCAACTGCTGCGTCGAAGGGTTCATTATCGCCGCCCTGGCCAAAACCACTGTGGTCTTGGCATGAGAAAATCTGGAGTTTTCCTGGTGCTGCGCAGCCTGAAACTGGCACTTTGCTGTCAGGTTTTGAGCCCGAATCCGAAAATCGGATCGATGCTTTCAACAATTGGCGACCAGTCTTCTGGAACAACACGATCGTATTCCGAACACCGTTGCGAATTGTGGGCCTTGATCGATCTACCGGAGTGGAACGATGGTCGATTCCTACCGACACGTTCGAGCGTCAGCGAGATTCGACGTATGACGATCTGGAGCCGGAGGAAGAGAGGCGAAACCAGCGGCAGTATTTTCCGGCTTACACTTTACCGATCAGTGGCATGGCTGAATTCGGACTGCTGGCGACCGATGATGACTTCATGTTTTTCGTCGATCGATTTGCACTTCTGGCAGACTCCGATCCGTTTGCAGATAATCCATTGGGACGAATCATTCGGAATCGCAATGGATTTAATGTGATCGAAGAGAATGAGGATTCCATTCGAACCGCCGTTGCCAGCCGATTGATCGCCATTCATCGCAGCAATGATGCGTCTCCGCCGAAGATCGCGTGGCAGGTCGGCGATGGTCAGCCGTTTCAGTACCAGCCGGTCGACAAGGTAGATGCGATCCCTGCGGACCCAACGCTGCAGACTTCACAAGCTGTTGAAGCATCAAGAACGGACGACGCTGGCGGCAACGACGTCGATTCAGTGCAAGACGAAACGTGGACAGGCCACAGATTTTTTTCGCCGCCTACAGGGCAGGGATCGCAATTGTTTGTGTTAACTCTCAATGAGACACAAATCTTTCTGAATTGCCTGCAGCGCAATAATGGTGCGTTGTTGTGGAGGCAGCCCATTCTTTTCATTGACGAAAACGCAATTTCTTTCATCGATACGTCAGTTTTTGCCAAGCGAACCAGCACTTGTCTTGTGGCTGGCGACACGGTTGTTTGCAGTCTGGCTGATGGAATCCTTATCGGGGTTCGCGCCACGGACGGGACACTGTTATGGGCGACAACCATTCGTGAGCAGCTTTCCGCAGTGCCAAGAGCCCAATTCGGCTCACCGTTTTCGACGGAAGAGTCTGCGATTACATCGCCGTCGATACTTGTGCCTTGTATTTCCGAAGAGATCGTTGTCTGCTGCAATCATGCCTCACCATTCCTGTACGGATTGTCGCTCAAGAACGGAGAGATTCTTTGGAAATCCTCGCGACGAGCTTTCGGAGCGGGCGATGTCGGCGGCAGTCCTGACTATTACGTCGCAGGGATTTGCGGAGATCAGGTGATTCTTATTGGTGATCGTCACTGTCGCAGCGTGGGTTTGAAGTCCGGCGAACAAAACTGGGTTGTTCAAATTCCTGCCAGCAGTGGCCGTGGAGAATGCCGTGGTGATCGCTGCGTAATTCCCGTTCGCGAAGGTCAGGCTCTGCTTGTGAATCTCTCAAACGGATCGTTGATCACTCCGTCGTTTGTGGATTCTCCCCAAGGCTCTGTCGATCAATACGGTGCGATTGCCAGCGACGACGAATTGCTCAGCGTTGCGACACCCACCAGTATCTTTGTCTATCCACGTGTTGACGCACTGCTCAATAGCGTTGACCAATTGCCGGCATTGACGGCGAATCCAACGAAGCAATTTCTGATTCGGGCTCAGGCCCACCTTATTAACGGTGATGTCGATGCGTCACTGGCATTGCTCAAAGACGCCGTTGCGGGCAGAACATCAAATGCATCAAAGAGACCTCAAATCGATGAATTCCTGGCGGAACTGATTCTGAAGCAATGGGGCAGTCGAATTGCCGCTGCCCGTGAAGCATCGCAGAATCAAGATTCGGCCATTGGCACACAAAAAGAAGTCGCTGGTTCGGCGGTCGATTTGATGCCTCCCGACGCGGCGTTGCTGTCGGAATTACAATTGCCATCAGATGTCCAGTTTCGAATTGGTGCGTTTCGACTTCTGTCAGATTCCTCTGTGGATCAAAGGCAATCGGCGTTGAACGAACTTCAGCAGCGCCGCGAATGGCGACTGCCGATCAGGCTCACGAATCTGTGGAGCGTCAGGCCGGAGATTCTGTTTGAGCTGTCTGGGCTCGGTCAGGTTCCCGTTGAACGCAAACTGGACGAGTTCTCGATCGAAGAATTGAGGCAACTGGCTGACCATGTTTTGCTGCATCCGGATTTGATACCGGATGATGCAAGTCGCGAACAACTCATCGGGCAGCTTGTCCGGCACGGTGAAATCGCCTTTGCCGAAGTACTTCTCATCTGCTGGCATCAGGCTTCCAGTGATACACGTGCCGCGAATGTGTCGGAAAATCCAAACGTCGGCGTCACAGCACAAGATGAGGCAGGACTTCAGCTTTTGAATCGGATCCGATCGGCTCATTTTGGAATTCAAAACGTATCGCAAACTGCTGGAGTTACGTCCGAAGTTTTCGAGCCGCTGACTTTCGAATTGCTGCCGGTTCTGCAGAATCTGGACACGAATTACGAGACTCTTCGTCGGTATACCGGCGTCAATGTTTTGCCAGCTCAACACCAGACCGAACTCTATCTGTCGTTGGAATCAGAACTCACTGGAAAGCTACTGACGATCGACACGACCGACGGATCTACGCGAGATGAAGTGCTTTTGCCGTTTTCCATAGACCGTGTGACGGGGTCGTATGCACCGCTTTCCAGCGGAGAGCAGACGCCTGGATTATTCCCCGTCTGCGGCACCGATGAAATGGCGATGATGTCCTGTCCGGTTCCAGGCAAAGCCCGAACTCTATGGACTAAAAAATTCCGCAATGGGGAAAAAGACGCTCGACGTGTGGAATTTGGTGCTCTGGGGGCTGATCACTTTGTGTGGCAGTTTGCTGACACACTGCATTGTGCAGATCCGATGACAGGTGAAGATTTGTGGACACGCCAATTGACACTTTCCAACAGTGATCAGGCAATTTTGCATCGTGCAGTCAGTTCTGCTGTTCGTCGCATTGCCGGCGACCGGCTGGCAACTCTTGTCATGGGAAGTGACTCTCGCAGTTACGAATGCTTCAGCACTCACGATGGACGGCGGCTGAGTTCCGGACGACTGCCGATTGGTCGATCAGAGTCCGTGGTGGCGGTCGGTCGATGTTTGTTGTACACCGATTCCAACGCGAGGTTGCATCTGTTCGACAGTGCGACAGGAAAAGATGAACTGGAAGACGACGAACCGATTTCTCCGCTGAGTCGCGACGACAGAGCCGTCTGCCAAGTATTACAGAACAATCGTGTGTTGGTCGTATCTGCGACAATGGAACTGATTTTGATTGACGTCGATCATGGCCGCGTTGTTTTTCGGACACCCGCATCGAAGTATGTTTCATCGGGATTTGTGTATTCTTTTTCGGCTTTCGAACGACACGGTCGATTGTTTGCCGCGCTGAGTTCCGAGGCGCGAATCGGCCGATCAATTCAACAGGCATTCATGCGAGGTGTGCCGTACTTGTCAAACGGACCGTTGCTGAGTCTTGATCCGTCATCAGGCGAGATTCACTGGGGCGTGGACGTTGATCAGGGAGTCTTCCCTGAGATTCAGGGTGATCCGACCGATCTGCTGGTTTCATGGTCATCGCCAAAGCCTGACCTGGAGGCCAATCTGGGATTCGAGCCGGAAGATAAGCTCATCGTCCAGGTTTTCGACGAGACCACGGGCCAGTTGATCGCCAAATCGCCGGTCTATTCAAGTCTGCCGCCAGTGCGATGTGTTCATCTGGCGGAGGAGGGGCTGTTTCGACTGACGACACCAAACGCCACAATTTCCATTCGCGCTCCTGTGGAGTAGCTCAGGCACAGTCCCGAAAAGTGCGTCAGGCTTTCCAGCCTGACATGAAGCAAAACAGGTCAGCCGGGAAAGGTTGACGAACTTAATTTCCAGACGATTCATAATCATGCCTGACGAAATTACAGCATTTCACGAAGCGGGACACGTCTACGCGGCGATTTACGTAGGAGCCAAAGTACTTTCGGCGACGATCGAACCCGACAACGATGACGGTCCGGAGCGATCTGGCGATACTGTTGTGGTTTGGGACCGTCGCCGGTTTTCTCAGCGGGAATTGATGCAAAAAGGAGCATGGGTCTCACTGGCCGGGCCTGTGGCGGAGATGATTCACTCGCAAAATCCTTTTCATCCAGCGACAATCGCCGAATGGCGTCAGGACTGGGACGCGGCATTCGAATGTCTTTCAAATGTCAGCAATATCCAGCACCGAATCGCTCAACTGGAGAAAATCACGATCGATCTTTATGAAGCTTTTTCGCAGGATCACCATTGGGCAGCCATCGGCGCAATCGCCGATAATTTGCTCGCACATGAAACGCTGGATCAGGAAATGCTCGAAGAAATCGTCGAACCGTGGATCATGGATTCCTGAATCTGCGCCAAGGTGGGTGCCGGTGAACAAGGTTCTGTAAATAAATTGTCGATCAGGAGTTTACACGTAGCGAAAGTCGTCAAGACTTTCGGATTCGCCTAGAATCGCCGAAAGTCTTGACCACTTTCGCTACGATCTCCGGGATTTGGCAAAGTTAACCAGTAGCCCCTGTCGAAGCCATTAGATGGTGGCTTCGAAATCTGAATCGGTCCGTGTAGAACATTCTGGCCCGGAATAGAAAATGCACAGTTCGGCTGTGACATTTTGCGACCGAAAGACGTCTAAACGGTGTTGAAATGTGGAACCCACGATGTGGGATGTCTAAAATAGAATATGTATACGTTCCTGCGTGATGACTGGCCGGGGTGAAAACCGGTTAGATGAAAGCCCGAAAGGACTCAATCACTCAGGATTAAGTGCGGTCAACTGCATTGCCGGAGTCGATAATGAGCAAGTTCTCTTCACTGTTCCGCTGCCTGTGTCTTGCCAGTGTTCTGGCATCGGCCATGACCTTCTCTCAGCAGGCAACCGCTGCGGATGTTGCTTCAGATCTACAGCAGCGTCAGGCTCAGTTATCGATATCAATCCAGAAAGTCCGGGAAGCCGTCGTCGGTGTCTCTGATGGATTGGGAGTTGGCAGCGGTGTGATCGTCAGCACAGACGGAATCGTGCTTACTGCATCGCATGTAGTGACATCGCGAAATAAAAGGTCTCGCAACGAAGCTGCAACCATCACAATGGCCGATGGCCGCCAATACGCTGCGACCGTCTTAGGAAAAGACCGCGACTCAGACGCCGCAGTTCTGCGAATCAACGACCTGCCACGAGACAAAGCCGGATTTCCATTCGCTGAAATGGGGCGAACGTCCGAATGCAAAGTCGGCGATCATTGTTTTGCGATGGGACATCCGGGCGGATTTCGTCGCGAACGAGAAGCCCCGTTGCGTTTCGGCCGAATCCTGTCGGTCGGCAACCGTACGGTCGTTTCAGACTGTGCGATTCTGCTGGGTGACTCCGGAGGACCGTTGTTTGATATGGACGGCAAGGTCATCGGTATTCACAGCATGATTACCAGCTTGATTACCGAAAATCGCCATGTGGCAATTGATAGTTTTCATCGCGACTGGGATCGATTGCTGGCTGGCGATCGCTGGGGGCATTTACGTTCTACGGACAACGATCTGGCTGAATCAGGCTTCTTCGGTGTGCATCTGAAGTGGAGAGATTTCGTTCCTGAAGTTGCTCGAGTGATTCCAAATACACCAGCGGAAAAAGCAGGATTGAAAAAGGGCGATGTGCTGGTAACTGTGCAGAACGGAAAGATTGCCGATCGTCTGGACCTGAGCACCACACTGGATCTGCTGGAAGAAGAGCAACGAATTGAAATTGGAATTCTAAGAGACGGCAAAGAAACGACCGTTGAATTGGTGACCGGGGACGATGCCGGGGACGTTGGAAGTTACGACGAAGATTCTCCGCAACCTGATTCGCGACGAGCACAAGATTCGGACCGCGATCAGGAGATCATGGATCAGTTGAGCGAGAATCGAAAGATCGGCACGTTTGAAAAACGGTCAGAAAAAGAACTGAGTCTGTATTCAAACGTTGTAAACCCCAACAAAAACAGCGTCGTTTCAATTCGTGATGGCGGACTCTTGATGTGCCTGGGAACAGTCATGTCAGCCGATGGTTACATTCTAACCAAAGCCAGTGAAATTCAGGGAGCGATCGATCCGGAAGTCATTCTGCCCGATGGTCGTCGCTTCAAGGCACGGGAACTGGCAACCGACTATTCGTTTGACTTGATGTTGCTGAAGATTCAGGCCACAGATTTGCAGCCGGTTTCTCTGGAAGTTGATCGCCCCTCGTTCGTGGGCGAACTCGCCATACTTCAAAACGGAAAAGGCGAAGCACTCATGCCGACGGTCATTAGTGTTAAGACTCATACCACAGAAGGCGCGAACAAGGCATTTCTTGGCATCCGCATGGAGATTGATGAAAATGGTGTCAGGATTGAACGTGTATTGCCCGGCGGCGCTGCACAACGCAATGGTATGAAAGAGGGCGATGTGATCATGTCGCTGAATGGCCGAGCTGTCGATCATCCGACGACATTGTCTGCTGCCATTGGCGCCTTCAAGCCCGGTGACAAGATCTCCGTTCGCTTCATGCGAGACGACAAGATTCGCACAATCGACATTATTCTGACGTCCAGGTTTGTAAACGAAGATGCAATGCTTCCGTTGTACAAGGATGAACAGTTTCAGGGACAATTCGCCAGCACTCACGCCGGCGGGTTTCCCAAGGTGATTCAGATTGATGCAGACGTTTATCCTCGCCAGGTGGGAGGTCCGCTCTTGGGAATCAATGGCAAGGCATTGGGAATTGTGATTGCTCGAGCCGACCGTTTTCCGGCGTTCGCTATCCCGTCAGATGCCGTGGCGACTGTGTTCCAACAGCTGAAAATCGAAGCGAAGAACAACCCAAATCCGTAAGGTCTGCTGCCGGGAAATTTGTAGGACGGGACTCCAGTCCCGTCCTGACACGAATAATTCGAATCAGGACGGGTCTGGAGACTCGTCCTGCGTAAAGCTTCTCCACGCTCGCGTTACAAAATCGCCAGCGGATTTCGTCTCGACTCCAGCGTGCCGCGCGTCACACCGACGCGATTCATGGCGTTCAGATTCCGCCAGACATGTTCTCCCGTGACAGATCCGGACAGCAACTGTTTGTACAGGGAATACAGGCGGCCGATGTGATCCGCATCGTCGCGCAAAAGTTCGATGCGGAAACGCCGCACGCCCGATTTCAGCAGTTCGGCAACGACTTCGGCAGAACTTTGAGCGACGGCGTTGAACAGTGTATTCCGGCAACCTACGTCCGCCACCAATGGGTGATCAACACCCGTGCGATCCCGCAATTCGACTTGATGCACATCGCACGGGCGACCACAGTTTGTCTTGTTCGTGCCCGGCGACAGCATCGCGCAGAAGACACAGTGCTCCATATGAAACATCGGCATGTGCTGATGCACGACGACTTCCAGCCATTGCGGCGGCACGGCTGTGACGAGATCCATCAATTGATCGCGATTCAGATCGTACGATGGTGTCAGCCATTGCAGCTTTTGATCCATCAGAAACGACGCTGTCAATTCGTTGGTCACGTTTAGAGAGTAATCGCCCACAACCGCAACGCCGTTGTCTCGGAAGAATGCGAGTCCGCTGAGATTGCGAATCAGCACGCCATCTGGCTGATGCTTAAGCATCGCTCGAAACAGCCCCATTTCGTCCGGCTTCTGAATACGAGGTGTCGCAATCAGCAGCGTGCTCGCTGATGATCGAGCGATCTGGACGGCTTCACGGTATTCGCGAATATCCTGAAAATCGGCGATCAGTCGATCCACTTTCAGATCGACGCAGGCTCGCACCTGATCCAGCGTGCGACAAAGTACGGTCAGTAATGGCGCGACGGTCTGGGATTCACGGCCAGGCAAATTGTGTCGCAATCGTTCCAGAGAGTTGTCTCGGGAAAGCACAACTTCCGGCATCGGCAACGAACGATCAAGCTGCTCAATCATTTGTTTTCGCAGCTTACCGAGCACACTCAACGGCACCATGGGCGTCCCGACAATCGTAGCATTCAGATCGAGCAGTTCGAATGTCGACCCACCGAGTCGCGACAATTGTTCACGCAGTACATCAGCCGTGATCGGATGTTTTTGCGCGACTTCAAGCGGCTGCTCTGATTCAATTCGGCATGAGCAGCCGTTCTTTGCCATGCCTTCGATCACCAGCGGGCGACCTGATTCCGCATGTACAGTCAGCATCAAAGGCACTCGACGCTTTGGATCGGCTGTTTCATATGTGCGACGCAGTTGCTGAGTCAGTCGCGGGTCATCAGTTTTCCAGACCTGTTGACCAACGTACAAGCGACTGAGTTCAACGTTGCTGCGATCAAATGTCAGATCGACCATGCCGCAATCAACGGCTTCATTGACAGCCTGACGATTTTGAAAAACCTGGAACACGCGACCGCCCTGTTCGTCGTTGTTCGCTCGATCACCATCAAACACCACACCGTCGCCAGCCTGTACGGTGTAAATAAGCTCCACCGTTACGCGATCAAAGTGTACGGTTACGATGCGTCCCAGCAGTACGCCGCGTTTCGCAGAACTCGTTGCCGGAACAAGCATCTTATGGTCGCAACCGTTCAGCCATCCCGGTGAAAATCCCCGTGAGAACGATTGCTCCATCTGTTGTATCTGACGCCGCGAAAACTCCACGGGCTCGCCCGCCATCGCGCTGTCGATGGCTTCGCGGTAATGACGCGTGATGTTCGCGACATACTCGGGTGTTTTTAGTCGGCCTTCGATTTTGAAGCAACGTATGCCGGCCTCAATGAGTTGTTCCGTCAGTGCGAATGCCGCCAGATCCTGTGGACTCAGCAGGTATTTTTGATCGCCGTAGTCTTGTAACTCGCCATCGCACAGCAGTTCGTAAGGCAAGCGGCACGCTTGAGCACACTGGCCCCGGTTTGCGCTGCGGCCGCCGAGCGATTCGCTTGTCAGACACTGGCCGGAATACGCCACGCACAGCGCGCCATGGACGAAGGCTTCCAATTCGACACTGGTCTTTGCGTGAATCTGGCGAATCTCATCGATCGAAAGTTCGCGCGGCAGAACAACTCGCTGGATGCCCAGCTGTTCCGCGACCGCGATACATTCGGCACTTGTCAGAGTCATCTGTGTTGAAGCATGAATGGCCAGATCATGCGTGATCTCGCGAATCATCCGTGCCACGCCAAGATCCTGCACCAGCACGGCGTCTACGGGGGCCAAAGCCAGTCTGCGAATGATGGTCTGCAACTTCGGCAGTTCATCCGAGAATGCCAGTGTGTTCAGCGTGATGTAGCCTTTGACACCACGTCGATGCAGAAACAGCATGATCTCGGCGATATTATTCAGATCAAAATTCGTCGCTCGAGCCCGCGCGTTGAAGCCATCTTCAAGGCCAAAATAGACGGCATCGGCTCCATTCTCCACCGCCGCACGAATGCAGTCCCAATCTCCAGCGGGAGCGAGTAGTTCTGGTGTTGGTCTATCGGAGATCATAAGGGTCACAGGTTGATTCGAGAGGCAATTTGCTGATTCCTGCCAGTCGATGGCAGTTACGTAGGCGGATTGTAACAAGTTTATTCGCTGGGGGGATTTGGGGGTGGCCAGATTTCGGGAATGGACAGTTTGCCGGTACACAACTACTTCGCTATCGCGCAGGTAAATTCCGAGATGTTACCGACGGCCTTTCGAACACAATTGCTGTGGCCGAGCGAGGTGGGAAACCCATTGACCTTTTACGAGGCAAACCGCACGTCACTCCTTACAATCCAAACGCAGATTATCCAGGTCAAATTGGTTGGTCGGCCAGCAATACGTTTGCGTGGGCGATAAACGATCATCAAGTAGGCATCAATCAGTCGAACTCGAAGGGAATCTACTCTCTGCACTCGGGTGGCGCCTTTGTTGCGATGGCTGATGGCTCGGTGCGATTTCTCTCGGAATCCACAGGCTATGACGAACTGGTCCGGCTATTTAGCCGTTCTGGCGGTCCTGATAAATAGCTGAAGAGGTTGGCATAACAAAGATCGGAATAGTGCGCCGACGGTATTTCCAGCAGTGGCAGGACCATGAGGGGCAGGACTATTTTGAAACACAAATTGCATTTTCAACACGAGGACGCCGAGGTAGCCGAGGAGGCAAACAGCAACATTGCGATTCTCTGCTCCCTCTGCGTCCTTCTGTTTGATACTGCGATTCATAATTCTGCCCGCATAGCCTACTGAAACTGCCATGAATGAAGCACGATTGGCTCTTCAGACGCCTTTGAATATACTTCTCGCAACCAAAGGAGAGGAATCGTATACTCTGTTCATGCCCGCAAATCAACGTGTCCATCTGGACCATTCAACGAAACATGCTGCTACGATGAGTACCGCACGCCACCTCCAGCCGATCTCTGTTGCCGATTATCTCAGCGGCGAGCAAAACGCCGTCCATAAGCATGAGTACGTCGAGGGTGTCATTTATGCGATGGTCGGTGCTACGAATACTCATAATCGCATTGCGACCAATGGGACAGGTTCACTGCATGCTCAACTTCGCGGAAAGTCGTGTCAGGTTTTTAATTCGGACACGAAGATTCGTGTGCGACAAACTCGGGGAACTCGGTTCTATTACCCAGATCTGTCCGTTGTTTGTCGTGTGAATCCGGCGGGTGACACGTTTCAGGATGAACCGGTCGTGATTGTCGAGGTCATGTCCGAATCGACTCGACGAACTGACGAATACGAAAAACGCGAATCGTATCTGTCAATCAATTCGGTGCGTGTGTATATCCGAGTTGAACAGTCTTCGGCAGCCGCAGTTGTTGACCGTCGAGTCGATAGCGGATTCGAACGCGAAGTGTACATTGGTCAGGATGCCGTGATTCCATTGCCGGAAATTCAGTGCGATTTAGCGTTGGCTGATCTTTATGAAAACGTCGAATTCCTGCCTTTGGAGGCGGATGACGAATCTGAACAGAGCAATCATTGAATACTGCCAAATTACAGGATTGCGGAAATGGGTTCGCCGTCGCAGATTTTGAATAGGCGGCCATTGATGGTTTTTAGTTCTGCAGAACGACGCGTAGCCGCCTGGAACCGCCATGAATGAAGCACGATTGGTTCTTCAGACGCCTTTGAATATACTTCTCGTAATCAAATGAGACGAATCGTATACTCTTTTCATGCCCGCAAATCGACGTGTCCGTCTGGACCATTCAACGAAACATGCTGCCACGATGAGTACCGCGCGCCAACTCCAGCCGATCTCTGTTGCCGATTATCTCAGCGGCGAGCAAAACGCCGTCCACAAGCATGAGTACGTCGAGGGTGTCATTTATGCGATGGTCGGTGCTACGAACACGCATAATCGTATTGCGACCAATGGTACTGTTGCACTGGGCCAGCAACTTCGCGGAAAGTCGTGTCAGGTTTTTAATTCGGACACAAAGATTCGCGTGCGACAAACTCGGGGAACTCGGTTTTATTACCCCGATCTGTCCGTTGTTTGTCGAGTGAATCCGGCGGGTGACACGTTTCAGGATGAACCGGTCGTGATTGTCGAGGTCATGTCCGAATCGACTCGACGAACTGACGAATACGAAAAACGCGAATCGTATCTGTCAATCAATTCGGTGCGTGTGTATATCCGAGTTGAACAGTCTTCGGCAGCCGCAGTTGTTGACCGTCGAGTCGATAGCGGATTCGAACGCGAAGTGTACATTGGTCAGGATGCCGTGATTCCATTGCCGGAAATTCAGTGCGATTTAGCGTTGGCTGATCTTTATGAAAACGTCGAATTCCTGCCTTTGGAGGCGGATGACGAATCTGAACACAGCGATCATTGAATACTGTCAAATCACAGGATCGCGGAGATGGGTTCGCCGTCGCAGATTTTGAATGGGCGGCCTGCTCGAAGCCAATTGAATTGAGCCTGAGGCGCTCGCCTTAGACGCTCAGAATCTCTGCAATCGACGAGAACTTAACGAAGTTGGCATCTGCAAAATTGTCCGTCCTGGCGGTTTGATTTGTCAAGGTCGTGGCTGGTGTCAAAGGCGTTGTCGGTGCGACGGATCCAGTCTGCACAAACGTGTCGAGCGTCAAGCTGGTGTTGCTTTGGACAGACAGGACGCGGTATGTGTTACCGCCGATTTGAATCCTGGATCCGGTGCCTGGACCATTGCCCGTCACGACTCCATTGAGTTCCGTGAGAAACCGTGTTCCCTGGCCAGTGACCGTCGTGCTGCCTGCGGTTGTGGAGACCGTTCCAGTGAGTGTTATAGAGAATTGAGTGAAAGTTGTAGTTGTCAGCGGAACTGTATTGAATGGCCCGTTTGATACAGGTGGTGTCGCGGTCTGACCGCTGGCAATAGATCCGAATCCCGTGATGACATTGAGATCGGATGTCGTCAATGCCGCGATTCTATCGACGACCGTCATCCCGTTGCCGATAACGCGACCAAAGACCGTGTGGCCACGGCTGTCCAGACTGTTTGTTCCGATACTATTGTCAGCCGTATTGATAAACCACTGGCTTGTTCCACTGTTAGTGTTCGTTGACCCATCCGCATTGCTGCCCAGGGCCATCGATATTGTGCCTCGAACATTCGAACCGCCATTCAGCGGTTCACCCGGAGTAATAGGCGCGTCAATTGTGATTGTTGAGAGCTGATTATCCGCCAAAGTAAACTGACCAGCCTGGATCACAAAGTTGCTGACGGAACGCTGCACGATGGCGTTTGTGTAGCGATCACTGTAGTTGAGGAAATTCTCTACTGTTCCTGGTGCGATTCCATTAAATAATTCGACTTCGTATGTGCCCTGGTTGGTAACGAACTGGGCGATCTTGTTCGCTGACGGCACGTAGTCCACATCGATTTCACTGTCCGTAGTTCCAAGAATAGCGTCGGTCGCACGCACTTTGATTTTGTTCAATCCGTTTAACCCATCGTTTGCTGCCGAACCCGTTGCTGTGTTGAGATCTGTTCGCTGCAGTGTAACGGTGGTTGTAAACTTGCCTGCATTGTCTGCCGTCAGAGTGCCGTTGTCGAAGACTCCGTCGTCATCGGTATCCAGCGTAACAGTGGCTCCCGGTAGTGTTGTTCCTGCAACTGTGAAGCTCTGATTTCGAGTGATAAGCGCGCCGCCCACCGAATCCGTCGTTGTGTTGGCGGAATTGTCCAGCGTTATGTCGATGCCACCGAGTGATCTGGCGGCTGTATCTGCTGCTGTTGCTCGAGCTTTCAGACCTGTCGTTGCATTATCAATGCGATCTGACAGTGCCGTTTCGACTGTCGATGTGTCGGCTTTGCGAACGCGGGAACCCTGGTTGAATACGGTCGTTGTGCCTAAGTCCACCTGGTCCCCTGTGCTGGCACCAAATCCGCTGGTTGGCCGACCGTCTCCTGCCTGGACGTGGAAGACTCCGTTGAATGTATTTGTATTCACCAGTTTTACCGCATCATTGTCGCGCCCCGTGTTGATCGCAACATTTCCGTTCACTGTGTTCGCATCCATTTGAACCACATCCGCACCCTGACGCGTTTTGATTCGCAGGAATCCGTTGATGTTGGAATTCACGATTGAAATGTCGTCGTCGCCAACACCTGTCGAGATTTTTGTCCAGGCATTGGCAGTGACGTTGTTGAACGACACTCCATCTGCTCCTGCACCTCCGACAATATTGGTTCCGCCGTTTGTCGTCGTGTTTGTGACACTGATCAGGTCATTTCCGGAGTTGCCTTTAAGTCGCAATACACCGTCCACTGTTGCGTTCTGGACGCTGATCGTATCGTTCCCGACTCGACCGTACATGCTGATAGACTGCTGAAATGTCGCTCCCGTGACGCTCAACGAATCGTTTCCGGCACCACCATCGACGAACGCATTGCCTGCAACCTTCACATTGCGGCTGAAAACCACCGTGTCATTTCCAGCACCCGTCAGAATCGTGATTTTGCCTGGTGCTGTGTCAGTGTTTGCCGCGATCACAAACAAGGCCGTCGAACCATTGATGCTCGTATTTGTCAAACCACGCAGCACCACCTGATTGTTGACGACTGTCACTTCCAGTTGATTGTCGGCCGCATCGCCGGTCACAAATAGATTTGATCCGCTGAGGCTGGCGACCACGTTTCCAGTCAGGAGCGTACGATCTTCCAGTAACTGGATGGATTCAGCCGCCTGCCGGATCTGCAATCGTTTGTTGGACCGTCGGTCGCGCCCATCCCACATTTTCCTGACCTTTCATCTGTTAGCTCAGGTCCGCCCGAAACCGAGGCGCATAATGCCACTGTTTTGACGGAGCCCTATCGTCAATATCGGTAGAATCCACCTAATCGGTAAAGTCAATTCTCGGCTATCTTGTAAAGACGAGCAAATTTGTTCAGGCTCATGGGGCAGAGTTTGGGCATCGAGGCCCCGATTATTCCATGTTTTGTCGATGAGTACGTCTCGAATTGCATTCCTGCTCGCCTCGGGGTAGCCTGCGTTCGTTATTCCCGCCCGGCGGCACATTTCTGCAGGGGGGACGAATCCGACTTTGAAAGATGGATGAAATGACTGGTCCGGGTGAAGATTCGCAGAAACAAAATCCTGAAGACGCTGCCAAATATCTGGCAGAATCATTTTTTGGTCTCAACCTTAGCCCCGCTGATGTCGGTGGCGAAGTCTTGTTTGATGACTATGACGACAATCAGCCCACGACTGCAGCGCTTAGCAATCAGCCACAGGCTTCAACTGGTCGCATCGAAGAGATTCAGGCATTCGCATTGGTAGATTCTGGAAGTTCCAGTGTGCAGTCTGTTCCAAATCCCTTCGAGGAAAATCTCGACGACCTCATCGTGTTCGGAGACGATGACGACGATGATGACAACGTGTCTGTCCGAGATGACGAAGACGAAGAGGACGATGATGAGAACTTCGACTTCGGCGATGGCGATGAGGATGACGACGAAGAAGAGGATGAAGACGACGACGACGAATTCGAAGATGATGACGAAGAAGAAGAAGAAGAGGAAGAGGAAGAGGAAGAGGAAGAGGAGCTTGATGATGAAGATCTGGATTTCGGCGCGGACGTAATCGATCCAGCACCAAAGAAGGGCATGCCTGTCGCGCGGGATTCGAGATCAGTTCGTGATGACCGAGGTGCAGACTCGCGTCCGGCACCGTCGCGTCCGGCACCGTCGCGTCCGGCACCGTCGCGTCCAGAACCGTCGCGTTCTAATGCTCCGCGCCCTGCTCGTCCAGTGGCTGAATCTCGTGAACAGCAGCGTTCTGCGGAGGGTTCTCGCGATGCCGGCCGACGTGACGAACGTCCTGCCGCTCGCAGTGATCGCCCGTCGTCTCGGGACGAACGTCCGGCAGCGCCCCGCAGCGATCGTCCCCCAGCGACTCGCGGAGATCGCCGCGATGAACGTCCGGCAGCGCCCCGCAGCGATCGTCCCCCAGCGACTCGCGGAGATCGCCGCGATGAACGTCCGGCAGCGCGTGGTGATGAACGTCCGGCGCAACGTGGTGGGCGTCCGCAGGACAGCACTGTGGCTCGCGCCGACAGCCGGGGCTCGGAACGAGCGCCCGCCACGGCCATCGACGCGGGACGTAAATCTCCACCGGGTGATGATGATTACTGGAAGGAGCTTGATGGTTGGGTTTGGGAAGATGATGCTCAGAAAAAGCCAGCGGTGTCTCGTACTGTTGTGGCCGCCGAAGATATTGATGACGAAGACATTGATGATGACGTTGTGACTGCAGCACCGGCAGCGGAATCTGATGAAGATGGCGAGTCAACAAAACCTCGTCGCGGTCGCCGACGAGGTGGCCGTGGCCGTGGTCGTGGTCGTCGTCCTGAAACTTCTGCGCCAGCATCTGACGAAACAAATTCTGCTTCTGACGCGGCAGATTTCGATGATTTCAGCGAAATCCTGTTTGAAGAAGATCAGGAAGATTTTGTCAGCGTTTCGGCAGGCAGCGTGAAAGCTCAACGTCGCATCCAGGACGAACCTCCATCTCCGGCAGCTCGCAAGCCTAAACCTGTAGAGATTGATGATGAAGACGAATCGGATGACGTTGAAACATCCGAGGCCGGTGACGAAGATCGGCCAGCTCGTTCGCGTCGAGGTCGTCGTGGCCGTCGCGGTCGCGGGAAAGGACGAGAAGAAACTCGCGAGCCGGTGCGTACTGAAGAACGTCCTGCTGCAAGTTCTCGTCGTCCAGTGCGAGACGAAGATGATATGGAAGACGACGATCTCGAAGATGACGATCTCGAATTGTTAGACTTCGGTGACGAGGATGACGACGAAGAAGAAGTGCCACGCCGCCATGACAGATCTCGTGTAGAGCCTGCTCGCGGCGAATCGCCGCGTGTAGAAGCACCGCGCGGGGAACGGGCACCGCGCGGCGAACGCCCGCAGCCTGGAACTTCGGGGCGTGGTCGTGATCGCGCAGAACGAGAACCACGGGGTGCGGAATCAGCAGATCGAACTACTCGACAGCCGCCTCGCGAGCCTCGTCCAGCGGTTGCAGCCGGAGAAGGTGAAGGCCGTCGAGGTCCGCGACCACCGCGCGTGGCTGCGGAGTTTCAGGACATCCCGACCTGGGAAGAAGCAATTGGCAGTCTTGCGATTCGCACGCCCACCGAAGAACACGCCCGACGCACTGAAAATCGTGGTCGACGTGACGGTGGCGGAAGACCTCCGCGTCGCCGTAATTAATTGGACAAAGCCAATGCTTGTGAGCCCCACGCAAAGGCACCCACTATCGCACCCACTGGGCTTACCCCCAATGGCGTGGACTTAAGCCCAAAATGGAGAGAAACACGGTTGAAATGAAACTGGGGTAGTTTGAAATGGCCTCCTTGATGCAAAGTGGGTTTGGTCTAACAAATCCACAACCGCAAGCAAGGAGGCACGCGATGATTTTAACACCGCGAAAGGCATCGGTCGAGACACCCGAAGAAGAACAGAAAAGCGAACGCGAAAGGAAAAAGCTGCTCAGCTTCGACGAAATCCTCAGGCGACTTGAAGGGCTCAAGGCGTTGGAAAAAATCCGCCTCCATCATCTGTTTCAGGAAAGGTATCCTCAGCCATCAAGTCAGAAAGAGGGGTTATAATCTTGTGCGGGTTCTGATGTGCGACACCGCAGCGGAGCTGGAAGTGCATCCCCGCGAGATCAGTTTCAGTGCGGCTCGCGACGCCTGGCTGGCGTTCCATGACGAACGTGAGACGGTCAATGATGTGGCGTGGATGATCCATTCGGCCGCATCACACTTTGTACGGAATCGCCCCGGCCGCGACGAGCCTCGCGCCATCAAACGGAGAAACGCCAAGTACCCAAAATTGAAAGAGCCAAGACCCAGCCACAGATCCCAAAGGAAAAAGAAACCAGACCCCGAAATTACACCACAAAACGCTTAAGTCCACGCCATTGGGGGTAAACCCGGTGGGGGAAAATCGCAAATCAAGGATTGAGATTCACTGTTCGCCTGTCGAGACGGCAACATCCGTCGCTTCGTCCGCGCTGAGCAATTCGTCGGCGTTGGTATCAATTCGCATAAACTGTTCCTTCGTTCCAGGAAATTCACGTGCCGACACGTCGCCGTCCTGATTGCGGTCCATGCGTCGAAACCACTCCGGCCCGGCAAGTGAATCCGAGCCCGGCAGAATTGCATCACCTGAATTCGTCCCTGCCGACGTCATGTCGCTTTGACCCGACGCTCGGCGAAATTCAGGCCGACCCAAACTGATCGCCAATACAAATTCCGTGCCCAGTTCCGAATCAGCGAACTTGTTGTCACGATTGAAATCATACGGTTTCAATAACTCAGTACCAGAACGCATTTCGCGGACTGAAAGTCTTCGGTCACTGTTCTGGTCTAGTATTCCGAACAGAGTTTTTCCGTCCTGCTTCACCGAAACCTGAACTCTACTGGCCACAGCCATCTGGTCACGTTTTGCAAAGGAAAAGACTTCGTCTCGAGTGACCATCTTATCGCCGTTGAAATCGACAGCCGTAAAATCACCTCGAACGCCCGACCGATTTAAGGCTTCCATCATGCCTGAGAACTCAGCTTCATCGAGGTACTGGTTCCGGTCGCCATCGGACATTACAAATGTTTGCCCCAAATATCCCTGCGTATTTCTTCGGTCATTGGCAGCTCCACCAAGTGCCTGGACTTTCAGAGGCAATCCATCAATCGCAAGGCTGTATTCTCCAAAAACCTGTTTTGCCACGGGCTTGCAGAATTCGGAAGCATCACGGCCAATCGCGACTTTGATAGTGCTGGTATTCGCCTGTACCGAAAGACTGACTTCCATCACCATATGAAACTGGGGTTTCTCCACGATAGTCAGCAGTTCACCAGCAATCAAACTCTTCTCCGCTGATGCAGCATCCGCCGGATCCAAATTTGTTTGACGCAACAGTTTCACTGGGACACTGCCCTCTTTTCCATAACGTTCCACAATGCGTTCAGCCGCGTGCTTCGCAGATTCGTGATCGATGACGTGAAAGAACGGCAGGCTGACAGCATCCGGCGCAACGGCGGCATTCTGGCTGCGTGGATCGCGATACGGCAACAATTCGGAAACGCTGAATGTTTCATCGTTGTCGAGATCCCGGAACCGCAACGTTCGCGAAGAGTTACGGAGCTCTTCTTCAGAGATCGCTCCATCGTGATCGACATCAACCAATGACGCCAGCCGCACGGCATCGTCAGCGGCTTGCGGTTGAGCAATCAGATCAAAGGCACGGGGAATGTGGTTGCGCAGCCATTCAACAAAATCTTCCACAGCAACATCTGCAGGCGTTTGATCAGAAGCAGTCGTATTCGCCGAAGACGCATGCATTGCTTTCAGAATGTCCGAAGCATCACGGACACTAATCAACTGCTTAATACTTTCTGTAAGCAGATTCAGTTCACTGGCGTCCAGTCGTCCGGATTTATCAACATCCATATCTTTAGCTAAAAATTGAGCCACCCATTCTCGATAGGGAACCCTGCTGACCGTCAGATGCAAATCAACGAACACTGGTCCCACTGGAGCGAAGATGATCAAAGTTGCTCGATCTTCTGCCGGTGATTGTTCGGGCTGTTGACAATACGCCACGCCAGAAGCTGCAAACACAAAGTACATTGCCAGATACCATGCGATGCTGTTGGTCATTGGCTGACCGACTTGATTTTTGCTGACCATGATGGGCTCCAACACCGTATAGACAGACCTTTTATTGCATTGAGTCTACCAATTGCCAACGAATCTGTCGCGTTGTGCGGGCCAACGATGCGTTACGGCATCATATGTCGTACGGCCGAAACAGGGCCATTTCCAGTAAGCTCAAAAATCACTGATGTTTGCCAATCTTTACGCACTTTCCGCTCGTGGCATCATTTTTGTTCATACTCGTAGAGTGGTGGAACAGAAATTTTGCAAAACGCCGTCACCGGTCCCCTTCAAGACCAGTGGGCAATGATTGATGAACAATGTGTCACGGCACATTGAAGTAAAACCAGAGGTGGCACGGTGAAGGCTCTTGACGTCGCATTAATCTGCAGTGGATCTCCAGGATTCCTACGCAGTCTTGGCACCCTCCTGGCAGGGCGCTGCAGGCTGATGGAATGCTATTCGATCCCGGAAGCAACGCAGATGATTCAGTTGCATGTGCCCGACTTCGCCATCTTTGATGTTCGCGCGGCCTCGCCGCAACAATTGGCCCGCACGTTCGCCGCAGTCAGTAACATCAAGACAGGACAAGCCGTACTTATCAGCGTTCCGGGCCAACTTGACGAAACTCAAATCCCAAAAGAAGTCTTTACATTCTGCCGCATTATCGAATTATCAAATCATGATGAAAACTATTATGAACTGGTTGAAGAGATTCTTTCGCCGACGAACCACACCAACGGAAATCCAGCACAACCTGCCATCGCTGAAGACGCATTACATTCACACAGCACACACGAAACTGCGTCCGAAACAAAGCCTGCGTCGTCCAGCCAGTTGAAATCAGAAAGCCTCGCAGACAAGCCACTGGCTGCCACGACTTCCTATAAACGCGCATCGAATTCCCCCGAACTTGAATCGAGCGGCATGGCGGACCGCTTCCGGACACAAACACCTGAGCTTCGCACGATGCTGCGTCGGTTGGAAGTCGCGGCTCGCCACAATGTCACAATCCTGTTGATTGGTGAAACAGGTTCCGGTAAGACACATCTGGCACGCTTAATCCATGAACTATCAGCGCGTTGCAGCGAGCCGTTTCTGCACGTTGCGTGCGGTGCATTGCCTGGTGAATTGATTGAGAGTGAATTGTTCGGGCACGTCAAAGGTTCATTCACAAGTGCTCACGCCGACAAGGACGGAAAATTTCTGGTTGCTGGAAACGGAACGATACTACTGGACGAAATTGACGTGCTGACACCAGACCAGCAGGTCAAACTTCTGCGCGTGATCGAACGTGGCGAATTTGAACCTGTGGGCTCAAACCGTACTCTGAATGTGAAAGCTCGTGTAATTGCCGCGAGCAATCTGCAACTTCAGCCATTGGTCGAACAGGGACGATTTCGACCGGACTTGTACTATCGTCTGAATACTTTGAGCTTCACACTTCCGCCACTTCGAAAGCGGATGCCGGACATTGAACCACTGGCGCGGTACTTTGTGCATCGCTATGCATCACAGTTGGGTATCGAAGTTGTTGAGATCGTTCCTGAGTTCCTGGAATGCCTGCTGCAATATCCATGGCCCGGAAATGTGCGGGAAATGGAAAACGCAATTCGCAGCGCGGTGATTTACAGCCGGGATGGTGTCATGACGCCAGACACGTTGCCAACGCATGTGGTTGAATGCATATCGGGGCCGGCAAATGATCCGTCGGTGGCAGCATTTTTCGCGGTCCGCAAAGGGGAATCGCTGGAAAATCGCATCGAAGTCACAGAAAAAGACATCATTGAACAGGCACTACTGAATAACAATTTCAGCCGCACAAACACCGCAAAGCGCCTGGGCATTAGTCGTGTTACCCTGTACAACAAAATGCGAAAATACGGAATTCTGCCTGAACGGTAGTCTCAACAAACAACGAATTCGGAATAGTTCACCAAACCTCTTGACGTTATCTATTCTTCATGAACAATGTAACAGCCGTATTTCATATGGTGGGAATGTTCTGCATCGCACGGTGAATGGATTCGTCTTGTCACTGAAAAGGTGCTTGCTTTTCAGTCGTTTCCGTGGCACGTTTAAAACAGAAGATCGATCACTTGGCGCGTCTGCGACCGTTCGGAAAGTTGATCGTGGAATACTATGGACGAAGATTCTCGTCCAGAATAGAAAGAGGTTTCCAGATGAAGAGTATCGCAAGTTGGTTTTCGCTTAGTCTGTTGGCTCTGGTTGGACTTGTTCAGGCTCAGGAATTGGCCCCGATCCCGGACATGCACGTTCCGCAGATTCCATATTCACACGGCGATGAGATGATTTACGACCACTCAGTTGGGCATCCAATCATCGTCGATCCTTCAACTTATGTTGATTCCTCTGTGTATCTTGGCACACTGTTCACACGCGTTAAATACACGGATCTCCATGAAAAATCCCCGTGCGGGGTTTCAAAAATCATTACCGTAAAAAACCCGTGTCGCTATGACGGCTGCTGTGAGCCTGAAACCGTTTGTATCGAAATCTGTGTGCCACCGTGTGCATGTGAAGAAATAAGGTGTCGCATGTTCGGTAATCGAATTCGTTACGACTATGGCAAGTATGCCGTAGACGTTCGAATCAAACGAGGCTATATCCAGGTGGATTACCAGGACTAAAAGCTGCTTGACAGAAATCGGAATTCAAAATCGCCTGAGTTCCGTCTCAGAATGAGGTGACTGCAATTGGCAGTCACCTTTTTTCATGCGCTCCGGAATCTCGAACACTGCGCATCTTGAGCTCCACTTCTCACGATCTGCTTCAATAAAATGCAGGTATTCTGTCGTCTCCATGACAATGAATGCCGCAGCACGCTTGCAACCCGTGGCTCTGGCTTTGAGAATACGGTTTGTGCAACCTGAAAATATCAATCCATTTTTTCCCAGACCGGGAGTTATTCGATGCGGTTTCCGTATCTGTTGAACCTGTTCACTGTTTCAACTTTGTTTTTCGTCAACTCAGCTCAGATTGTTCTCGCCGCGGACGGCAAAGATCAACCAAATGAGATCGCTCAGTTTTACGGTTTCACAGGAATCGAAATCTTCAAGCTGGAGTCACGTGCTTTTAACCTTCAAGCCGGAGACTTCACGGGCGACGGCTTGAACGACATCATGGTGATTGACAATCAAGACAGTTGCCTGCGTCTATTGGCTCAGCGCAGCCAGCAGGATCAGAATGCAGCGAAGTCTGGTGGCAAAGTCAATGACCTTGTGTCGGATTGGCGTTTTGATCTAAGAGCGATCCCGGTCAACAAAGCGTTAGCTGGTATGTCGACTGGAGATTTTAACGGCGATGGACGTCTGGATGTCGCGTGTATTGGTTCGCCGGATCAATTGATCATCCGATATCAGCCGGCTGCCGGAGAGAAAGAATGGACAGAAAAATGGACTACTCGCCTTCCCGGCATTGAACCCGTCGCATGGATGATTGCAGCAGGTGATCTCAATTCCGATCATCACGACGACATTGTGGTCCTGGGGAAAGACGTCACCTATGTCATACTCCAAAATGACAAAGGCGAAATGCAGACACCAAAATCACTGATCAATACGTCTCCGCAACTGTCGATGGTGCAGATCGCGGATCTCAATGGTGACGGCCGTAACGACGTCTGCTATCTGGCCAACGAAGGCACAACTCGCGGCCTGTGTGCTCGCCTGCAGACAAATGACAATCGGCTGGGACCGGAGGTACGATTCAGTCTCCAGCAGCCGCGATCCGTTACGCTGGCTAATGTCGATCAAAAACCAGGCCACGAAGTGATCACGATCGAATCGCGTACCGGTCGCGTACAAATCTCGTCGCTTCAGCCAACAACTCTGAAAGACGGCAGTGTGCCTTCTCGACTGTTGCAATATGGCATCGGTCCTTCCGGTGCCAGTCGGGATCGAGCGATCGCGATTGGTGATGTCGATGGCGACAAACTGACAGACGTGGTGGTGACCGATGCTGAACAGGCTCAACTGCTGCTGTATCGCCAAAACGGAATTGACGGGCTTGGCATGGCAGAAACATTTCCAGGCCTTCTGGGCGTGACCGACATCGCCGCAGCGGATCTTGAGGCTGATGGGGTGCTGGACCTGATCCTGATGAGCGGCAAAGAAGGCGTGATTGCGAAAAGTCACTTTGAAGACGGCCGCATCACCTTTCCGGAGACGATTCTCAAGAAGCCCGATGGCAGCGAATTTGCCGCGATCGATGTCTTGAATTCCGGTGAGAAGGTCCAAGTTATTGTCGCTCTGACGACGGGAACCGGGGCCAGCAGTAAACTGACATTTCAGCGACTTGTTCGAAACGACACCGGAGAATGGCAACCTGTAAAAGATGCCCAGAAGATCGAACTGGCAGGAGCTGTTGGCAGTCGCGGCCTTCGTTTGGTTCGCATGGACGCCAATGGTGATGGTCGAATGGATTTGCTGTCCATTCCTACCGGAACTTCGAAAGCCGGCGTACAAGTATTGCTTCAAAAGGACGATGGTTCGCTTGAGGTCGCTCAGGATAAAACACGGCTGGATCTTGGGGTCTCTGCTGCTGGCAGAACGTTTGTCCACAACGACCGACTGTTTGTTGCCCGCGATTCATTCGCTCGCTCGATGTCGTTTGGTGCTGAGGGCTGGAAGGTAGAAGACCAATTCAACGCCGGCGAAACATCAGCCAGCCTCGAAGGTGTCGCCGTTCTTGATCTGGACCAACAGCCGGGCGAAGAAATAGTCCTGGTTGATACCGGCGTTAAGAAACTGCGAGTTCTGCGAGAGGAAGACGGAGTATACCGCCCGTGGAAGGAAGTCGATCTCGGTGCCATGCAGTTCAGTTCCTCATTTGTCGCGGATCTGAATGGCGATGGCCGCAATGACCTGCTGCTTCTCGGGGCTCAACACTTCTCCGTGCTGTATTCCGGGCGATCCGATTCGGAAATGGAAGAGCTGGCCTCTTTCGAATCGACTCGCGAATCCAGCTACCCGGCAGACGTGATCGTGGGCGACATCAACGGCGACGGTCAGGTGGATCTGACGGTGATCGACACAAGCATCGATGGTCTTGAAATTCTTAAATTCACGCCAGACAGCGGCATCAAAGAAGCGACACACTTCCGAGTGTTCGAAGAAAAACGCCTGGTGTCGTCCGATAACGATCGCGGCACGGAACCCCGTGAGGGAATCGTCGCAGATGTAACTTCCGACGGTCGCATGGATCTGATCGTGCTGTGTCATGACCGCCTTATTCTGTATCCACAGGATGCTGGTGAATTGACGAAGTAGAATAATGGCGTCTACTCTCTTTCCGGGGCTCCAGCCTGGATCGATATGCGATGGAGGCTCCTGCCTCCTGTGACAATTCGAGAGGCAGGAGCCTCTGCAGCAGTGTGTTCCGAGGCTGGAGCCTCGGAACAAGGCTCTCAAATCAGCTCGCGACGGAATAGGTCGCAATTTCCACAATACGCGAAAGTCCCCCACATGCAACTTGGATTCGTAAGTGCCATCCTTCCTGAACAATCCTTCGACCGAACCTTTCAAATCGCGGAGGAGATCGGCTATGACTGCGTGGAAGTGTGTTGCTGGCCCGCTGGAAAAGCCGAGCGACGTTACGCGGGTGTCAGTCACATTGATGTGGCTCAGATAACGGAACAGCTCATAACGCACATCCGAGCCACAACGGAATCTACAGGCGTACTGATCAGCGCCCTCGGATATTATCCAAATCCACTCAGCCCGGTGGCCTCTGAAGCGGACGCTGCTGTGGCTCATTTGCGAGCCGTGATTGAAGCGGCCTATCGTCTGGGACTCGCACACGTCAACACGTTTGTCGGCCGTGACTGGACGCTGTCTGTCGATGACAACTGGCCACGCTTTCTGACGACATGGAAACCACTCATCGATCTGGCGGAAGATCGTGGAGTCCGCATTGGCATCGAAAACTGCCCCATGCTGTTTAGTGCAGATGAATGGCCAGGCGGAAAAAATCTGGCAACGACGCCAGAAATCTGGACGCGCATGTTTACTGACATTCATTCCGATTGCTTTGGACTGAATTATGACCCGTCGCACATGATCTGGCAGCACATGGACTATCTGGCCCCCATGCGTGAGTTCAGTGACAAGCTGTTTCATATTCACGCCAAAGATGTGCGAATCGACCGCCATCGACTGGATCGAGTTGGCATCATGGCTCACCCGGCGAAATTCCATACACCAAAATTGCCCGGCCTGGGCGACGTCAACTGGGGGCAGTTTTTCTCAACACTCACTGACTGCGGCTATCGCGGCCCTGTCTGTGTCGAAGTCGAAGATCGCGCCTATGAAGGCAGCCTGGTTGAACGCATCAAGTCACTGCAGCAGAGCCACACATACCTGCGAAATTTTGTTCCAGCGTAGTCCTGAGTAGCAATTTAAGGTGTCAGCGACGAATGGTAGTGAAGTCCGGAAAGAACACATCTCAGCTTCCCCGGCACTCTGCTTACGTTGACAGGACGATTGTGGTCAGGACGATTAAAAACACAAACTGCGATTCATCGTCCTGTCCTCCATCGTCCTGTCAAAAAAACGTCCCACGCCCGACTCGTGTGAAAAGTCAAAACGTGCCACGTCTTTAATTCGCCGCATTGACACCTGCCCCGGTAAACCGACAACGGCCCTCTTGGCCCTGTACCAGTGGACCGCAGGATTGGAAACTAAACCGAAACGTCATAAACGCGACAGAGTTAGTATGGCGACTGTCCCCTCTTCCCCCCGCTTTCGATTTGCCATGATCACACATGATCCACGGGGGGGAGAGGGCTAGGGTGAGCGGGATTTAACCATTTGTTCTTCAACTTCGTTTGATAATAAAACAGCCTACCCCTTCATCCGGCCTGTCGGCCACCTTCTCCCCCTTGCCAGGGAGAGAAGGGACATACGCGGCGATCAACGTTGAAGGCATCATTCCTTACCGCGTACGGTATAGCTTGTTTGAGGGTTAGACATACAACCGTCATAGCCATTACGATACTGACCCAGGTTCAAACCCAATTTTCAAGCATCAGACAACGCATCGACAATCATGAAGATTCTTTCCGGCATTCAGCCCACAGGGCGATTTCACTGGGGCAACTACTTCGGGGCGATCCGACAATACATCGCGCTGCAAGGCAATGAGCAATCGTTCTACTTTATAGCCGATCTGCATGCGTTGACGACTATTCGAGAGCCGGAGGTGCTGCGGCAAAACGTGAAAGATGCTGCACTTGATTTGTTGGCACTGGGGCTTGATCCTCAAAAGGCGACACTGTTTCGTCAATCAGACGTCCCTGAGACAACGGAACTTACGTGGTTGCTGATGACGATTACGCAGATGCATTTGCTCGAAAAATGCCATGCTTTTAAGGACAAGAAAGCAAAAGGCGTGGCTGCGGATGCTGGTTTGTTCACGTATCCTGTTCTGATGGCGGCCGACATTTTAATTTATGACAGCACCACAGTGCCCGTCGGTGCGGATCAGATTCAGCACGTTGAAGTCACGCGCGATCTGGCTCAGCGATTCAACACAACGTACGGCGAAACTCTACATTTGCCGGAAGCCTATGTTCTGGATGATTCTGCCAAAGTCCCAGGGACTGATGGGGAAAAGATGTCCAAGAGCTACAGCAACACTATCCCGATCTTCGAAACGCCAAAGAAGCTTCGAAAAATCATCATGTCGATTAAAACAGATTCAACACCAATGGAAGCGCCGAAAGATCCCGACACTTGTTCGGTTTTTGAACTCTTCAAACTCTTCGGCACTCCAGCAGAGCAATCGATATTGGCTGAACGTTATCGCGCGGGTGGCATGGGATATGGTGAAGCGAAGGAGACGCTGTATCAGTCGGCGATGTCGCATTTTGCTGGTGCGTTTGAACGCAGAATACAACTTGAGGCATCTCCGGATCTTGTTGAAGATATTCTGCGTGAAGGTGCTCAAAAGGCTCGGGCAAAAGCGAAAGAAGTCGTGGAGCGTGTTCGTTCTGCGTGTGGATTGCTGTCGAAGCCTGTGTGAGACTTCAGAAGCTCTGACGGTTGAGAACTTTGCCGGGTTTGAGGGAGTGTGCAAAACCTTCTTGCAGTCTGGACGATCTGTGGGCAGAATCCGGTATGCTTGGCGAGATGGCCTGGGATTGTTCATCGTTGGCGTCTGCGATGAATTCTTTTTTTCAAAACACTCTCGCATTTTTTCGGTTGCGGGTTGCAGGCTGAATCCTGTACCCCAGCGCTAGGATACGTCAGATGACTGAAACTCGTCAGCGGATGCTGGTGATTGGAAAAACTGATTCGACTGTTCCGAAGATCAAGGAACTCACCGGCGAAAAAGTGGAAGTCATCTCCGCAGATGATGTGATGCTGCCGGATGCTTCGGCTGACTTTGTTGTCGTGGAGAGCTCGGAGCCGCAACTCATGTCCGACCTGCAAGTCAGCGCGATGGGGCTCCTCAGCGCGTTGCCGGACGGAATTGTTCTGCTGGATGAAGATCTGATCATCCGTTGGCACAACACGACTTTTCGACAGCTCCTGAGAACGGCGGATATACTGATTGGGAAACCGCTCCAGGACATCATTCGGCCAGCGGACGGAACTGATCTGCGACGAATTGCAGTACCGGCAAGTCCAGGGGAAGCGGCTTCACTGACGGTTCGCCGCGAAGATCGCAGTTCGCTGGGGCTGAGGCTGACCAGGACGATGATTAATCTGGAAGGCCATCACAAACAGGCCATGATCCTGACAGTGAGAGACGTCAGTACTCAGGTGCTCGAGAAGCAAAAGCAGGATGCGATCTATCGTGCCGGTCTGGAGATGGGAAATCTTACAACCGAAGAAGTGACCGCGATGAGTCACGAGGAACGCATTATTCTTTTGAAGGATCAGATTCTGCAGTTTACTCAGGAGATCCTCGGTTACGACACTTTCGAGATTCGACTGAACGACATCGAGACTCACGAATTGCATCCATTGCTTGAATATGGAATGGATCCTGAGGCTGCTGTTCGAAAACTTTACGCGCTCGAAGCCAGCAATGGTGTGACTGGATTCGTCGCGTTCAGCAAACGCAGCTATTTGTGTTCGGATACTCAAAGCGATCCTTTGTATCTGTGTGGTGCCAGGGATGCCAGAAGTTCTCTCACTGTACCACTGATGATCCGCGACACGGTGTTGGGGACGTTCAATGTTGAAAGCCCCGGGACGCTTTCGTTCAATCAAAAAGATCTGGACTTTTTGACATTGTTCAGCCGCGTTGTGGCAAGTTCACTGAATCAACTTCAGCTTCTGGCCGCCGAAAAAGTCACCGCCGAGACTGAAAACTCCGACAGACTGCGTCGTGAAGTAGCGAAGCCGTCTGATGAAATCCTGAATGCCGCGACCTGGATTCTGGAACGTTACATTGGACATGATCCGGATGTCTGTGATCGCCTGCAGTTGATCACGGATCGAGTTCGTAAAATCAGCGGTTATGTTGGCAGCGTTCCAGAAAAGTTGGATACCTCAGTTCCGTTCAGCAAGTCGCAGGTTCAACGTCCTCCGCGAAAAGCGTTAATCGGAAAGCGTGTGCTGGTTGTCGATCAGGACATGGCGGCGCGTGATGATGCTCACAATCTGCTTGGTCAGATGGGTTGCGAAGTTGAAGCCGTGCAGAACGCGACTGAAGGTTGCGCAATGCTGCGAAATTATCACTACGATGTTGTGCTCACTGATATTCGTTTATCTGATGCGAACGGTTATGAATGTTTCCGTCGGCTCCGTGAAATCAATAGCCATGTGCCAATCATTATGATGACCGGGTTTGGTTACGACGCTTCTCATTCAATCGTCAAAGCACGCCAGGAAGGCTTGAAAGCAGTGCTCTACAAACCATTCCGCCGGGCGCAGATGCTGGACGAAGTTGAAAAAGCCGTGACGACGCCCAGCCCCGGTTGATGCTTTGGATCTGTTCGCATATGTGGACGCGGCCTGATTCTATTCTGCTAAGAGTGGAAAGTTTTGCAACGCAAACATGCAGGCATTCGGCAACTAGAAGTTGATCTTGGACAGGTTCTTTGCGTAGCATGACGGCGTTAGAGGTTTTGGTAGGTCCTTTCTGCCGGAAAGGACTCTCGCCGCAAGGCGAGCCATGGCGCGATGTGAACTTACCAAACTCGGCACCGATTATGGGTGAATGCATTGAAGAATTGTCGCGGCGAGGCCGCGAAGGCCTGCTCGGCAAGCAGGACCTACCTTACGCTGCGTTGTGAACGCTGGGGCGAGACACCAGCCATGCTGACAACATCGTCAGCGTTACCGTTGCGATGACGGTTACTGCCACACATGCCAGCATGGAAGGCAGTTCGGCGGTGATCGGAAGAGTCTGGTCGTACAGCAGTCGCCGCAATCCGGCAACACCGTACGTGAGTGGATTGATACGAATCAACCAGTACAACCAACCTGAATCGCCTCCCGGAAAGAACGCTCCGGACACCAACCACATCGGCATCAGAAAGACGCTCATGACAGCGTGAAATCCCTGAGTCGAATTCATCGGCCATGCAATAATAAATCCCAGTGCCGTGAGTTCAGCCGCGATCAGCACCAGAAAGCCGGTGGCCATTACCATGCGCGAAATCGACCATGTGACTTCCATGGGTGAACCAAGTCCAACTGCGGAAATCAGCGGACCGATCAACAAGAAAAGTCCGGCTTGAAGAATGGCCAGAATTGTTCCAGCCGCAAGTTTACTCAGCACAATTGACAGACGAGAAATCGGAGCCACCATGATGCCCTGCAGGAATCCTTCGCGTCGGTCTTCAATGATGGAGATCGTTGAAAAGATTGCCGTAAAAAGCACGATCAGTACGGCAACGCCGGGCAGAAAGTATTCCTGATAACTAACAGCATGAGATAAACCATCGGCCCATGAGGGAGCCTTGAAAGAACTCCTGAGGCCAGCACCAAACAGAATCCAGAATATAATCGGTTGTCCGACGGCACCGATGACACGAGTGCGCTGACGAAGAAAGCGAATCAATTCACGCTTCGTCAAAGCCGTGACGGCATTGAATTGAGTGGGCTCACTGTTCATTTGTGTCTCCGGACTCTGAAAGTGAGCGACCGGTCATTTGCAGAAAAACATCTTCCAGCGACGGACGAGTCAGTTCCAGACTGACGATTTGATCTCCAAACGACTGCATAATCTGACGAATCTGTTCAGCCGGATTGCTGGCACGCAGCGTCACTCGATCACCCTGCAAATCCGCCTGGCCACCAACCAGCGTCCGCAGCGAATCGATGTGGCTGGCAGCATCACGCAATCGAACGGTCAAGCGTTCGCCATCCAGTCGGCTTTGCAATTCGGCGGGAGTGCCCTCGGTCACTGTGCGACCTCGATCCAGCAGCAGCACGCGGTCGCAAAGTTCAGCTTCGGGCATCAGGTGCGTGGCGACGATGATTGTCGTCCCATGAGACTTTTGTTGAGCGGTGAGGAGTTCCCAGAATTCCTGACGAGCTCGCGGATCAAGGCCACTGGTGGGTTCATCGAGCAGCAGAACTTTGGGATCGTGCATCATGCCTTTGGCAAGTTCGACGCGTCGCTTGAGTCCACCAGAAAGTGTGCCCACGATGGCCTGCTTGCGATCAGCAATACCGAATTGCTCCAGCATTTGATTGACGCGGTTCTTCAGTGTTGAGCCAGACATCCCGTAAATGCTGCCGTGACATTTCAGGTTCTCGGCCACGGTGAGACGTACATCAACGGCTGGCGACTGAAACGTGACACCCAGTTGCCGGCGGACGGCAGATTGCTGCGTGCGAACATCAAAGCCACAGACTGTGAGTTGACCCGACTGCATTGGAATGAGCGTTGCCAGCAGTCGAAATAACGTCGTTTTACCGGACCCGTTTGGCCCGAGCAGTCCAAATAACGATCCGGCAGCAACGGAAAACGTGACTTCATCCAGAGCGTTACGACTTCCGTAGCTGTAGCAAAGATTTTGGGCGGCAATCGTGATCGATGTCATGTTGGTACGTTCGGTAACGGCCGATATCAAGTCCAGCGACGCGCCGAGACAAGTCGCGACTGTCTCAAAAATCGCAGTCCTTGTTCCGAGGCTCCCGCCTTGGAACGAGAATTAAGAGCCTCTTTCCTGACCGCGTAAAGTCGAAGGTGCCTTATCTGCGATAATTTCGCCTGAAGTTTGACTTTATGGCAATACACGCCAACATTCACAAATTCCTGAGTTATGTCGCAGTCTGGATTCTCCAGAAGTTTCACAAGAGGCCGCTACTTCGATGTTCGATGAGTTTGAACAATTTCAGCGATTTCGATCTACATGGAACGCCGTCCGCATCGAACGTGCGGTGGAAGTCGGGCTCTTCACGTTTGGCGATTCTGATCTGCCTTATTATCTGGTGACGTCATCGTCTGACAAAGGCGACTCAGGCAAAAGCTCATCGGGCGAAAAGGCGTTGGTGAAAGTTCGGCGCGGGAGCGTTTCTGTCTCTCGAGCACGAATCATTACGCCGGAGACAATGCATCCGGAGTTGCGAAATTTCTTTGAAGACAATGCTGAGACCGGGCTGATCGAGTTTTTAATGTCCCGCACGGCTGCCTTTTCCAACTTGAAGCTGAGCAACGAATCCGGGCCAGAGAAAATTGTCACTGACACGGTTGAAGAGGCAGTCAGTCGATTGAATCAGCAGTTAGACGACGAAGAAGAAGACCGCGTTGCGATTCTTTCTGCCCCCGCCACCTTGGCTGGGTTTGCCGTATTTCGCTATGCATCCGAACGCATCCTGTCGAGTGCCCCCGGCAACATTCAGGAACTCCGCGAACGTGGTTTGCTGCCATAAGGCGAGCGGCAGGACGTGAGTCTCCGATTTTTGCGTGGTGGGCTCGGCGTGGTGGGCTCGGCGTGGTGGGCTCGGCGTGGTGGGCTCGGCGTGGTGGGCTCGTGATTAATTGATGAGGTTGTTTTAGATCGCAAAAGGGGGGCTTTATGAATGAGGATCCCTACTGGGAAACGATCGAAGAGCACCTGGATAGCATTTATATGGTTTACGGTGCGTTCAGGGGAAAAGACCAAATCATCGAGTTCGATGTCGTAGAGCGAAAGATTTACTCGTACCCATCAGCAGACTATATTCGGCAACTCAGTGAGCGAACGAGGGATCAAACAGCACGTCTGTTTGCGGAGACCCAAAAACAAAATCAGTTTATCCTCTTTGTCAAAGATACCGGTAATCGACGAGTTCGCTCGTATTTACTGGATTTGCCATACGAGTTTCACAATGAAAAATGAGACTCGCCCAAATTCGTCTGTGACGGATACATCCAGAACGGTCTTATAGACTCAAACATGTCATCAGATTCAACCACGAAAATCGGGAAGGTCTTTCTCGTTGGTGCCGGGCCCGGCGATCCCGGGCTTATCACCATCCGTGGCGCAGAATGTCTTGCGCTGGCTGATCTTGTGTTATACGATGGCCTTGTGAATCCCTTGCTGTTGCGTCTGACAAAAGGTCGCTGCGAACGAACCGCCAGGGCTCGGCGAGACGATATCGCAATTGTTGCCCAGGAGGACATTAATGCTCGCTTGATTCAGGAAGCGCGAGCGGGGCGAATCGTCGTGCGATTGAAAGGTGGCGACCCCTATATTTTTGGTCGAGGCAGTGAAGAAGCGGCCGCCTTGCATGATGCGGCTATTCCGTTTGAAGTGATACCAGGCGTGACTGCTGCCACTGGTGCCGGGGAGTATGCCGGATTCTCATTCACGCATCGAGAGATCTCGTCGTCAGTTGCCTTTGTGACTGGCCACGAAGACCCCAGCCGCGCTGACAGTCGCCTGAATTATACGGCACTTGCATTATTTCCAGGCACTCTGGTGTTCTACATGGGACTCAGCCGCCTGAAAGAAATCTGCGAGAAACTTCAACTCGCTGGAATGCAGAAAACAGTTCCCGCCGCAGTTGTCTGTCAGGTTTCACTTCCGAGCCAACGTGTCGTCGAAGGAACTTTGGAAACACTTCCTGCTCTGGCCGCCGCTCAGAATTTGAAACCGCCTTCTCTGATAGTGGTGGGTGAATGTGTCACGCAGCGAGCTCAGTTGTCCTGGTTCGAAAAGCTGCCGCTCTTTGGAGTCTCCATCGGCGTGACTCGCCCTGAAGAACAGGCGGAAGATGTCGCAAACAGCATCGTTCGTTTAGGCGGAGAACCTGTGCTGATGCCGATGATCGAAGTTGGTCCGGTCAATAAACATCATCAATCTGAGATCGCTCGCGTCATACGACAACTGGGGAAATTTCATTGGCTGGTCTTCACCAGTGTCAATGGTGTCTCTGAGTTCTTCCGTCATCTGCATGATGCCGGTCTGGACACGCGAAGCCTGGGGAACGCCAAAATTGCGGCGATCGGGCCCAGTACGGCCGAACGGCTGCAGGAATTCGGAATCAAACCCGATGTCGTTCCGCCCGAATACCGCGCGGAATCGTTGGCAAAGTCGCTCGAAAAGCAGGTGCGAGGAAAAACAGTGCTGTGGGTGCGTGCCAGTCGAGGTCGCGACGTGCTGCCTGGAATGCTGACCGATGTCGGAGCGCTCTTCGCGCAGCTTGTAGTTTATGAAAATTATGATATTGAAAAACTGAGCGATGAAGTTATCCATCGCCTCAAAGCAGGCACGCTCAACTGGATTGGGCTGAGCAGTCCTTCGATCGCTCGTCGATTTGCAGCGTTGATAAAAGCTTCTGGAATCACTGCCACAGATCTGACGACTCGCATCGCCACCATCAGCCCTGTCACTTCGGCCGCCTCACGCGAATCAGGTTTGACCGTCGCCGCCGAGGCAATTGAATATACCTGGGACGGAATCCTGCAGGCGATTGAACGCAACAGTTTGTAGTCATTGTCAACGCTCGCGGAAACGCTTTAACATTCGCAATTTCGCTTTTTCAGATAATTCTGCCGACCGCAAACGTGAGGTGCAATGGCGTGGACTTTGTGAGCGACAATGCTCTAGCCGCCGCTGATAGGCGCCAAGACGCTGGCAATACCGGCTGCTAACGCCTTGCCGCTCACAAAATCGTCGTTAAGTTCACGCCATTAAACTTAAGGTGGGTGGCATCCTTGTTTTCCGAGTTGCCGTAGCACAGGCTTCCAGCCTGTCAGTTTACGTATGACAGCCTGGAAGTCTGTACTACGAGCGGTACAAAACCAGCGCAACACTCGACGCTTACGGAGCCGGCGTTGCAGTAGCCCCTTGAACTGTCTGCTGAATCACCTGAATTGTTTGCTCGGTAATGTCGGTTTCCTTCATGCCTTCCGGAGTCTTAAAGATGAACATCTCGTCAGGTAGTGTTTCATTGATAACCATATTTCGCAGATCCAGCGTCACCATCGGACGATCAAACTTCTGAGCAGGATCCGGCGCACGTTTGCGATACTCAATTCGACGCGGCAGCGAAGTTTTGGCATCAATGTAGAAAACGACGTACTCCGGAATGTGTGGACGAGGATCCACCACAGCGTCGTCCGGCAGTTGAAACAACTCCTTCCGAGTCTTCGCATTCCACCGACCTCGCACAACATAGAATTCCGCATCGCTGACTTTCTTCGTTTGTACGGGAGCGAATTCCATCAGTGACTGGATTCGTGAAATCAAACCTCGCAAGCCGCCGACACCCAAATCCATCGCCACATGATCCGTATCATATCCGGCCACTTTCGAAGCGGCCTCCATGATGTCACGCAGGTTGCGGCGAGTCACACTCACATTCGCGCCGTTCTTCCAATGTGTGAACAAAACTGTTCCGTCGCTGACTTGCGTGAGTTCGCCACGCGATGTTTCAGCGGCCGGGACGACAGGCTCAGCGTCAAGTGCCAGTTGTTTCAAGTCACTCTGAACCGATGGCTGACTTGGGAAGATGCGGAATTCCACATGAACCCGGTTGCCCGATGCTTCCGCATATGTTCCGGTGGCGTTGAAGCTCATACCGGACATCATGACTGTTTCATGCAGGTCACACGTGAGTGAATCCAGTTCCTGCAACTTGCTGCGAACCTGATCCAGCAGTTCTTTGGAATTGGGAAGATCAGCAGTTGCTGCCGAAGCTGCGGGATCCGAAGTTGATGCTTCATCCGGCGATGTTTTGGCTGGATCGGCCGTCGCCGTCACTGTTTTTTCGTCGGAAGCGGAAGCATCCGCCGCTGCGGTTTTCTCATCGGCTGAACTTGCCGTTTTTTGCCAGCCAACGACGGCCAGCAACGCGGCAGCAGCAACGATCAGGGTAAGTCCAGGAAGCGTAGTGAAAGATTGCGGTTTGTAATTCATGTTCTGATTTTACTGAATTTGCCAAAGATTCGAGCTATGACGACCCGAATAAAGAGAGGAAGGACCGACGGATTGTTTGGGCGTCCGGGTCGTTGTGAATTCGAATGGTGCAAAGCTGATGGCAGCTTCGTCAACCGAAACAGCGATTCTGCTCAAAATATCCGAAGCACGCCGATCGGTTCGAGCGTGCAAAAGCAGTGTACCGTCGTCCCTGTACGGGGTCGATGGCAGAGTGCGGACAGTCGGGCACAGTGAGTTTTCCAGTAAAAGTACGGTCATCTGCGGGTTGCTGTTGGAACGAAAATTCAGCATCTCAATGAAGGGGTAGCGATGAGATATTACTTTCTGGCCCTTGGCGCCTTGGTAGTGGTGTGTATGGGCTGCGCGGGCTACGGTGGTCATGGTGGCCTCGGCAGTGCCGGCGGTGCGGGTAGCCTTGGGCTGCTGCATAACAATGAATACGTCGCTCCTCCTGCTGCCATGATGCAGCATCCGGGTCCGATGGTTGATGGACCTGGACCTGGTGTCCTGGGAATGCCGGCTCAGCCAGGTGGTTACGGTGGCTACGGTGGCTACGGTGACCCAGGTATGGCTGGACCCCAGATGGCGACTCAGATCAAATTCATCGGCCAGGACGGGATGTCTGTCGGCTGGATGTCTGGAGCAACGCTGGCACGCAACCAGCGTTTCATGCCTGGCCACGCGGACTTTCCACAGTCAGCGATCTACCAGTTGGTCTTTTCGAACATCCCCGGCGACGGTTGGGAAGGCAAGAGCCTCTATCCATCACTGGAGGTTCGATCCGCTCATCCAAACACATTCGCTTACCTGCAGCACAACACTGTGCCAGTTGAGCTGACTGACGAAGACCTGGAACACATTCGCAGCAACAACATGGTGACGAAGGTCATCTATCTGCCGGATCCACAGTTCCAGGCTCGTGCAATTGCCGGAGTCGAAACGTTGGTTTCAACAACGCTCGATGTCGGTGTTGACCCGATCGAACAGGCCGAGCGAATGGGAACGATCATGGTCGTTCTGCGTGTCGGCAACAAAGAGATCAACTTCGATGGAGGCACCGTTGCCGCAGCGGATGGATCAATTCAGACGGTTGGGTACAACGTTGCTGACGGGGATGCCGGTCAATATCTGCCACCTTCGCCACTGACGATGATTCCAACTGAGATGCCTGGTGTGCCAGGTGCCATGATTGCAGCAGGCGGTGGTTACCCTGGCCAGCCAGTACCAGTTTCCGGCATGGGTCCAACGCCAGTTTATGGAATGCCGATCACCGCGACACCAATCGGTTTGCCAGGCCCTCCTCATCTGCCACTTGGCGGACCAGCCGGTCTGAAGTCTCACACGATTCGTAACCTGAGCAACAATCGTATGCCAGAACCTGTGGATCACATGCTGATCGACGTGAAACACAATCCGGGCTACAGCGTTCCAGAACCAGTTCGCCACATCCAGTACACAGAGACTCATCCAGTCTACGGACCGGGCCAAGTTTCAACGCCTCAAGGTGGCGGTGGTCCGAACTTCTAGTACTAAGCAAACGTCTTCGTAGGACGGGTCTCCAGACCCGTCCTGCCCCTTTGATATCAGGACGGGACCTGGTTCCCATCCCATCATCGACAGTGATCTTTGACCGCGGGGGCGATTCGAAGCATCGGCTTCAATCGCCCTTGCTTCGTAGTACTCGTTTAACCCGACTCGAAGAGGAGGTATCAACAGCCTCGCCTCCTCTTCGAGTCGGGTTAAACGGACGCGATCTCGACTGCGATCCTCAACACCGGAACTTGCGATGACTACATTCCTCACATTTGTGCCGACCCAGCGAGCGGCTCTTCAGATTGTGATGATCGCCATATCGATCGGATTGAATTCGACTCTGCTCGCACAGCAAAACGAATACTTCCAGCCGCTGAACGAAAAGATGGCACCTGGATTTGTGGCTGACACGCTCGCTCGAGTTCGTCAGTACGATCCAGCATGGCTGCAGCCAGTGCGTGTTGAACTGCCAACGGCGGGGACGGTTTCTGTTTTCAACGGAACGGCAACTCCCAACGCAGTGCTGGCATCACCAGCACAGTTCTCTGTGAATGCGGGTCACATCTATCGCCTGCGAATCGCGGACATGCCAGAATTTCCAGGCGTAGAAGTGTATCCGTCCGTCGAAATTCTGGACCGTCTGCATCCGCCACATGGACGTGAATCCGACTATCCGATTCCTGTAGTGCTGACCGAATCCGACATTCGAGAAGCCATTGACGGCCATATGGTGACGCGAGTTGTCTATCTGGAACAGCCTCAACTGGCCGCATCTTTCGACCCGTTGCGTCGAGAAATTCCTCAGTCAGTCAACCCAGCAGACAACGCTCTTCAGGAAGCCGATAAGCTTGGTCGCCCCATGATCATTGTTCGAATCGGAGGCCGCACGCCATCCGGTGCTTATATGCCGTACATGTACTATGGCTCCGGCGGCGGCTTTGATCCTGGCAATTCCGTTCCGGTGAATACAGGCGTTGTCAAAATGTCAGGCAAACGCGGACCAAAATCATCAATGGCCAGCCGTTAGTATCGAGCGGGAAGTGTCCGTGCTGGTAGTGGGATTCGCCAGAATTCCATGCAGCGGCAGGATTTCTGGCGAAATCCACTACAACAATGGTTTGTCAGACTCCACATTGGCTCAAAAATACAGCAGGAACGCTCGAATGTTTTCAGCGAAACTCAAATCTTTCCGTCTGCTGATTCCCAGCCTTGCGACGGCTACATTGATGCTGAATACCGGCTGCGGCATTCTTCCTCATGCCCAGCAAAAACCTGATCATGTCTTTTCGTCTGCAGTTCCTCAGAGAATCGAAGATCAGCACGTGGATCGCTCTTCAGCCCCGGTCGCAGCCTACTATCCAGACACACTCACGTACAACACGACACCTGATCCATCGGACGGTGTCATTCGCATGAATGTCAAGCCGACCTTAATCGACGGCGACATCTCAAAAGCTGCGACGTTCGCCATCGACGTTATTGAGCCGGACTCAAATGTCGCTCGCAAACGATCGCATAACCAGATTCAGCTCGTCAGCTTTCAGACGGAAGAAGGCGAGATGATCGACGAGCGCGGCCCAAAATTTATTCCCGCTGAACCGCGCCACGCATCAGTTCCTCCTGATCAACAGTCGAACTGCATGGATACGATTGCGGCTTCACCCTACGCGGACTACTTCCCGGACGAATATATCTTCGACGGAGGCGATCGCAACGCGCCATCCGGTTACGTTAATGGCCAACGGAGTGGATTTGACACAGAAGACACGGTAGCAAAATTTGTTGATCATACGGGCGACGCACGCACGTCGGTGTCCAATCGAGTCGCCGTGTATGCACCTCGATTTGGATCTATGCGAACGGTCACAAGTCTGGTCGCCGACACGAAAGTTGACAAAGCCGTTGGAGCCCGTGACGCTCAGTCGGTTGGCAATATCAAGACCGGCAATGCAGCTCAGGAAAACGTTCACGGCACAGTTCTGTCGGGCCTCGAATCACGAAATCGAGTGGACGGAATGGCGTCGGCCACGCCACCAATGCAGGCCCGACGAACAGATTCCGTTGAACAACAACGCAAGGTTGATGAAGGTCACGAAGGTCGACAGTACTCCAGTTCCGGGGCCATGCAGCGTAACCAGGCATTCGTGTTGCAACAGCAAATTCAGAACGCGATTGCCTGGACTCGGGATGAATACCCGGTGCTGACAGCATCCACGGTCAGCGCATCAAAGATCAAAGCCACCCTTAAAGTACAGCAGACAATCGGCCTGGAAGACGAGCGAAAGACCAAGGGCCAGATTCATGTCGTCAAGCTGGCCGATCGTGACATGGCACAATCCGGCGACACGATCACCTTTACGATTCGCTTTCAGAACACCGGCGACTTCGATGTCTACGACGTCAGCATTGTTGACAATCTGACGCCGCGACTCGACTATCTGCCCGGCACCGCAAAAATCGACGGCGATCATCCGGGCGAAGTTGTCATCGAAGATAACGGCGAAGGCAGCAAGATTCTGACCTTCAATCTGGACAATGCCCTTAAAGGTCACGACGCAGGTGAAATCACCTTCGAAGCCCGCGTGCGGTGAGGCGAGCGGCAGGAAATCCACTTGATGTAGGACGGGTCTCCAGACCCGTCCTACGGCAATACAGCATCTGCCGATCGCCCAACACCAACATCGAAACAACGGGATATTCGCTAAAGTTCGAACAATTGCCAATGTCGGCGTCCTTTGCCGAAATTCGCAGGCTTGCCACAACTTCGCTGGCAATTTATTCAAGTCTCATTCGATGAGCACGCCCGTGGTTCAATTACGGGTCCGCTTATCAACGAAAGAGACGCCTCACATGCGTAAACTTGTCCATAGCCTGCAGGAATTCAGCATTCCGCTGATTGCCGGTGTCATCTTTGCAATGTTCTGGGCGAACTTCGGCCCCGAGAGCTATCACAATCTCGTTCACACGCCGATTTATAGCCTCGGTACCATCTTCAGCCACCATGCCTCCGGCGATGCCCATGCACACTCAAGCTGGGATCACTATTTCACGCTGCACTTCCTGGTCAATGACATCTTCATGGCTCTGTTCTTTGGCATCGCAGCTAAAGAAATCACTGAAGCCTGCCTACCTAACGGCGCATTGAATCCGATCAAGAAAGCTATCAACCCGCTGTTCGGAACGGTCGGCGGAGTGGTTGGCCCCATAGGAGTGTTCCTGTTGCTGAATACTGTGTTCGGAAAAACCGAATGGCAGCGAGGCTGGGGCATTCCGACCGCGACAGACATCGCACTGGCATGGCTGGTGATCAAACTGCTGTTTGGTGCTCGCCATCCGGCCGTGAGCTTCCTGCTTCTGCTGGCCGTCGCGGATGATGCGATCGGTCTGGGAATTATTGCTGTTGGATATCCTGACCCTGCTCATCCAACTGAGTGGTTCAACCTCGTATGGTGCGTTCCAGCGATTGCGATCGCATGGGGACTACGCCGAGCCAAAGTTCACAGTTGGATTCCTTACATCGCCTGCGGTGGCACCTTGAGCTGGTGGGGCCTGTACAGCGCACACCTTCACCCGGCATTGGCATTGGTCTTTATTGTCCCATTCCTGCCAGGACCAAAACAAGACCTTGGTTTGTTCGTTGACGACGAATTTGAAAAACACGATCACAAACACAGCACGCTGGAGAACTTTGAACACAGTCTTAAGCTGATGGTCGATTGCGGATTGTTCTTCTTTGCACTCGTCAATGCTGGCGTATCATTCGGCGAAGTCAATGGCTTGAGCTGGATTGTCTTGTCAGCACTGGTCGGCGGAAAGATGCTGGGCGTGACACTGTTTTCATCGGCTGCACATGCGATGGGCTTCTCACTTCCAGCCGGGATGACACATCGTCATCTGATCGCATCAAGTGCTGTCGCCGGATTAGGACTGACAGTTGCCTTGTTCGTTTCCGGACAGGCATTCACTGATCCAGCACTTCAAGCTGCTGCCAAAATGGGAGCGGTGTTCTCCGTCGTTTCAGCGCTTGTCGCATACCTCGTGAAAGTTGTGTTGCGAATTCGACCTGAAGTTGCCGCTGCGGCGGTTGCTGATTCCAACGAACCAGAAGCACAACTTTTGGCCGAAGTTTTGGAAGTTGACGCATCTGTTCGAAACATGATCAGTTCAGGGAGCGGCCAGTCGAGAGACAACTTCGCAGGTCATTCGCATTCCAGGTAATGTCGGCTTCACAGGACGTGGCGAGCTGAGAGCACACGAAACCGTGGCTCTCACTCGCTCACAACAGTCATCAAGCAATACGGTTCTATGAAGGCGCATGATCTGCAAAACAAAGAGTTCCCACTTTGAACTCTTTGAGACAGTCAGCGAACGTCAATTCGTTGAGGCACCTGCGGACTTCAGCTTTTTCGCAACCTGAACAACTGCCAGCACGCACACACCAACGATCACGCCCAGCACAGCCTGACTGGCCATTTCGCCGATTGTTGCCAGTACTGGCCCCACTCCGTCAATCTGTTGCAGACGCAGTTTCATCGCTTCAATCAGGTGATGTGCAGGGGAAATTCCGTGAGCCAGAATTCCGCCGCCGACCAGAAACATGGCAGCCGTGCCCGCGATGGACAGGAACTTCATCAGGTAAGGAGTGCCAGCCACAATCATCCGGCCAAGCTGATTTTTCAGCCCCGGCTTTGATTTACCCGATTTACCCGATTCGTCTGTTGACGTTTTCGACAAATGCAGACCCACATCGTCCAGTTTGACGATTCCAGCGACCAGTCCATAAACGCCCACCGTCATCACCATACTGATCATGCTGAGCACGCCTAACTGCGTTGCAAAGGCCGATGTGGCGACCGTTCCCAGAGTAATGACGATGATTTCTGCCGACAGAATAAAATCGGTGCGAATCGCGCCTTTGACTTTCGATTTCTCAGCCACTACCAAATCCACTTCGGGATCGGCGACGTTGGCTACGTGTTGTTTTCGATGTTGCTGATCAGTCTTGGAATCCAAAAAAGCGTGAGCCAGCTTTTCGCAGCCTTCGAAGCATAGAAACGTTCCGCCGGCAATCATCAGCGGCTCAATCGACCACGGCGCGACGGCACTCAGCAGCAACGCCGACGGAACCAGTATTAATTTATTGACGAACGAGCCCTTCGCAACGGCCCAGACAACCGGCAGCTCGCGACTCGCCTGAACCCCACTGACCTGCTCTGCGTTCAGCGCCAGGTCATCACCAAGAATCCCGGCTGTCTTTTTGGTCGCAACTTTTGTCAGCGCAGCCACGTCGTCTAATACGGTTGCGATGTCGTCGAGTAACATTAGCAGGCCGCTGGCCATGATATTTCCTGGTCTGAGGTGTTCTTTTGTGTCTGTAAGTGGCGGACTGCCTATTTTTATACAACGAAGGACTTCTATACAACAATGGGCTTTCGCGGTCACCGTGAGTTGCATCCAAAGGCAGTTCCACCAACAACCTGTTCGCTCACGACGGCGACCGGTGGAATTCCGCTGGAAACAAATCGCATTGAAGATCCGAATGTGAGCCAGAACTGTATGTTGTGTTGCTGTAGATCGGCAACCGCTAGATGTAGCATCGCTAATAGTTTTGAAGATCAACTATTCGATGTAAGGTGAATCAATCCATCACTTTACAGAATGTCTTATCGCGGAAACCAGAGGTCGTGTCACGCCGGTTTTTGCCGAAGCACGGCTGTCGTGAGTGATGCCAGAAACTCATTTTGAAAATTGCAAAAATCGATTTTCCCAATCGCCTGACTGCTCTTCCGGCTCCATCTTGACCGCTGACAGCGGTTGCACAAAGAAGCTTCGCTTGACGCCAGATTTTTGACGGCTAAATTGCTGCCCAGTGGTGGTTTGTGGGGAGAAGTGGGAGGCCGTGTGGGCTTTTGCTGAAACCTGCGGAACATCGGGTTGTTGAGTCTTCTGAATGGCACTCACGGGAACATACGAACGAACGATGGATGACAAGCTGCGGCTCGCCATTCCTCGACAACTTCGGGACGGTTTCCGCGATGAAAGTTCAGAAGAGTTGTATCTCGCGCCGGGTAACGAGGGTTGCCTTTCTGTTTTTTCGAAGGGTGGTTTTGAAGCCTTCGCGACAAAGATGGCAACTGTCTCAACGGGGCGAGTTCAGGTAAGAAATTTTCTCAGACTTTATTACTCGCAGGCGGAATGCGTGCAAGTGGATAAGCAGTCGCGAATCCGGATTCCGGATCGACTGGTCAAAATGGCTGAGTTGAAACATAACGTGGTCTTAATTGGTGTTCACGACCACGTGGAAATTTGGGACAAGGAACGGTGGGATTCGTTTCTGTCTCAGAATGGTTCGCAGTTTGATGCCTTGACTTCGGAAGCTTTGGATCTGCCGCTGCCTCAGTGACAGATTCGGTTTGCGACACAACGCTGAGAATTGCGATCAGCGGTTCATGGAAGAGCCGCTGCAGAAAAGCTCGCGACATTCGTGAGTTTCTTGGTGCCCGGCGGCGAAAAGTCGCTGAACACTCTTTACAGTCGGAAACTGCCGCACGCTTTACCGGGCTTAGCGGATTTCGACGATAACAGGGATTGTGATTCGTCTCAGGGACGGCCTGAAAAGGCCGCAGCCGTCTGTTTCCCGCAACCGGAATGGAAGCCGGTAGGAAACAGGCGGCTGAGCTCCTTGGGAATCATTTTTTCCCATGACTCCCGCTATCGGTTGAGTCCTTCCAACGGCACCAAAAGTAGGTCCCCTCTGCCGGAGAGGACTTCGCGGCCTCGCCGCGACCAGCGACCCAACAAGTTGCCACATCTGACTCAGGCCGCCGTGAGTTAAGTTCACGTTCACGCTCGTCCGATGCGCCGAACTGTTTCCCCGCATACGGTTCGCCTTACGGCGGAAGTCCCGCTCGGCAAGCGGAACCTACAGGCCGCATGCGGCGAAGAGTACCGTAGGCCGACTTGTTAAGGTAGCCGTGATGTCGCAATTCCAACCGGAGACTGACGACTACGGCTCGCGAATGATCGTTCGATAGCATAGTGTGCATTCACTTGCCCGTGACTATTCACAATTGCTGTTTGGAAAGAAGTCCCGCATGAACTGTAACTCTCTTTTTCTTGCTTTGGCGTTTACTTTCAGCGTTACCATTTCATCCTCGTTGCATGCCGACGAAACCCACGGAGCTGTTTCGTGGACGTATGATGCGGATGTATTTAAACCGTTCTGGCTGGGTGACACCGTCGAAGGTGAATCTGTGCTGTTCATTAAAGATCCGGTAACCGGCGAAGCGAAGGCCGAGGTGCTGTTTCCGGTGGAAGCAATCGTCAACGTGATTCGCGCAGTGGACTGGAAAACGCCAAACGGGATTTCATTCGAAAACGGCCGAGATTATGTCTACATGCCAGGCTCGCGGGAAATTACGCTTCCGAAAGACTCGCGAATTCCTTCTTACACGGCGGATGCTGTGCGACGTCCTGCTGGATCGCAAACGTACAAGCTGACTCATCGCGATGGCAACGGCGAGATCCTCTTCGGCGCGACCGATGAATATCATCAGATGCAGGTCTGCATCACCTATCGACACAAAGCTGAAGCATGGCCGTCGGCTTTGCCATCGTTCGATGAAAATGCCTTGCCGCGGACCATTAAAAAACTGCAGAACAAAGAAGCGGTTTCCATCGTATTGCTTGGTGACAGCATCTCTACTGGCTGCAATGCATCGGGCTGGGCGAACGCGGCTCCGCATCAACCGCCGTATCAGGATCTGTTGCTGCGGCATTTGAAGGAAACATACTCGCCAAATATCACGCTGACTAATCTGGCTGTCGGCGGCACTTCAACGCCGTGGGGCATTTCGCGAGTGCCAGATGTCGTCGCAGCGAAACCAGATCTTGTCATTCTTGCATTCGGCATGAACGATTCGTCTGGTCGATCGGCTGACGAATACAAGTCCAACACGGCGGAGATGATCAAAGCGACTCGCGAATCTTCGCCTGAGACCGAGTTCATTCTTGTCGCTACGATGCTCGGTAACAGTGACTGGGTGACTCTGAAGCATGATCTGTTTCCACAGTACCGCGACGCGCTTGCGGAGCTCGTGCAACCAGGTGTAGCTTTGGCGGACATGACATCCCTCTGGACGGAAATGTTGAAACGCAAGAAGGATTGCGATATGACTGGAAACGGTGTGAATCATCCCAATGACTTCGGTCATCGCATTTATGCTCAGGTACTGACAACGTTGCTTGTTCAGCCAGGGAATGCTACCGCGGCAGCTCCACTTCCCGAGGAACCCTTTGCTGTCAGACTGTGGCCTGATAAAGCACCGAATGGTGACGGTACGTTCGAATCATCCGAAGCGAAGATTACCGTACATTTGCCGAAGAATCCTGGTGGCTCGGCCGTCGTCATCTGCCCTGGCGGCGGCTATGGTGGATTGGTCACCGGCGCTGAGGGGCACGGTATCGCCAAATGGTTGAACTCACATGGGATCGCCGGAATCGTCCTGGAATATCGACTGCCTGCGGGTCGTTCCTACGTTCCGTTATTGGATGCTCAGCGCGCCATTCGAATGGTGCGATCGAACGCGAAGGCGTGGCAGATCAATCCCGTGCAAGTTGGCATTATGGGATTCTCTGCGGGAGGACATTTAGCATCCACGGCGGCCACGCATTTCAATGGCGGAAATCCCGATGCTGCTGATGTTCTGGATCGGCCGAGTTGCCGTCCTGATTTCGCAGTACTTGTTTATCCAGTCGTCACGATGGGCGAGAAAACTCATGGAGGCTCACGAACCAATCTTCTGGGGGTCAATCCGTCTCAGGAAATGATGGACTTGTTCTCCAATGAAAAACAGGTCACCGAGAAAACTCCGCCGATGTTCTTAACGCATGCCATCGACGACGGTCCAGTCCCAAGTATCAACAGCAAGCAACTGTTCGATGCCTTGCAGTCCGCAAAGATCCCGTCGAAGTATCTCGAACTCCCCTCCGGCGGCCACGGGCTGAACGGTTACAAAGGCCCCATGTGGGACGCATGGCAAAAACAGTCCCTTGAATGGCTGGCGGAACAGAAGCTTATTTCGATTCAAAATCAGCAAGAGTGACAGTGTTCACAACTGTGAGATAGCTGTTTGATAGCTGTTTAAATGAAGCACCACCTGACCAGCGATTTCATATTGGCAACGAGCGTCCCAGGAGTGATGCCCTTTGTTATTCGACCGGTTACAGCATGGTCTCTCTTCTTTGCCACGATCAATACCCCTGTTGCTGCAATTCAACAAGAGTGTCATCGGCGCCTCGAATCGCCGTTGAACAAATTCAATAACGCAGACGGTCCGGCTTGACAATGAAGATCACGTTTTCGTGATAAAGGCGGACGACTCGGATCGTCCGGAGTGATGCAATAGCCTCGTCATAAATGAGCTTCTGCAGATGCTCCTTGCAATCCGGCCCCAGCCATTCGACCTCTGGTTCGTCTCCAAAGTAAAAAGGCTGGCAGATCATTCCGTCCAGGAAGACTGGCTCGGCGGGACGAAGGTTATCGTAGATCGTGCGCAGCATTCGGCGATACGCTGCAGAATACGCATCCACCACCGAACGATCGGCCGTCTCTTTTAGCAATGATGATTTGTGCCCAAGGCGCACATATGGAGCCATGTGATCCAGCAAATCGTCAGCAAGAATTTGTTCCCAGTCGGTCAACTGTAGATCGACAGCATCGTTTTCAGGACAGTCAGGAACAGTCCCAAATTAAAGTACGTCAGCCTTTCCAGGCTGACCCGTTCGACATTGTGTCAGGCTGGAAAGCCTGACGTACTTTTTGGGTGCAACTCTGAGCGGCAATGTTTGCCGGTTTTTGTTGGTCTGAAACGCTGACGGCATCAAGACTTCTCGCAAATTTGATCTTTCTCTAAAGTTGCCCCTCGCGTACGATACCGGTCTCTCCTTTGGTCACTGTCGTGCCACATAGATTTTGTTCGGCTCGGCTCGGCTTGGCTCCTTTCTTACAAACTACCGGAAGGTCGGCTAATCGTGGCCGACGTTGTTTCGACGGGCTGGAATGCCCATCCTACTTTCAAATCCCTCCAAATCCCTCCAAAACACTTATGGCTTCTGCTGATCATCGTCCGGTTCACGTTCCGGTGATGCCTCGTGAAGTGCTGCAATGGCTGCAGCTCAGCCCGGGCCTCACGGTGCTTGATGGAACGGTCGGAGCGGCCGGTCATAGTCAACTCATACTCAAGGCTCTTGGCAAAACCGGGCAGTTGATTGGACTCGATCGAGATCCCATGATGCTGGCGATCGCGGAGCAAAAACTTCAACCTGAAAACAATACAAACTGTCGGCTCGTTCGATCCAGTTATGCGGAAGCATTCAACGTCCTGCAGACGCTGGATATTGTTGGTGTCGATCGAATTCTGCTGGATCTTGGATTGTCATCGGATCAACTCTCCGATCGGCAGCGTGGATTTGGCTTTGATGCAGGTGGTCCGCTGGACATGCGATTTCATCCGCATGAAGGGCGACCGGCTGCGGAGTTATTGCGAACTCTGGACGAGAAACAACTGGAAGACATTTTTCGGACTCATGGCGAAGAGCCAGCGGCCACGAAAATAGCTTCTGAAATTGTCCGACGTCGGCGACTGGGGCAACTCATCACGACGGCGGAAGAACTGGAATCCTGTGTGTGTGGTGCAGTTGGAACTGCTCGTGCATCAGGAGGTCGTAATCCGGCAACTCGCGTGTTTCAAGCATTGCGAATTGCCACGAATGATGAATTGCAGCATGTGGAACGGATGCTGATCGAAGTCCTGCCGAAGATCATGAATCCCGGTGGCATCGCGGTCATTCTGACGTTTCATTCGCTTGAAGACCGAATTGTTAAAAACGCGTTCAAAGGACACCAGGGATGGCAAGTTCTGACAAAAACGCCGCTCGAAGCGTCGCCGGCGGAAATTCGACTCAACCCACGCAGCCGATCAGCAAAGCTGAGAGCAGCGCGGTGGCAGGACAACTGCTGAACATACTCAAAGGCGGCGGAGCCACGCCCGCGGTCAGCCACGAAGCACGATTGGGAATCATGGTGATCACCATTCTGGTGTTTGCTTTTGGTTTTCTCGTGTACCACAAGATGGATATGCACCAGCGCAAGCTGACTCAAGCGTCGATCGCGCCCAACGGAAGCGTTCAGCTCGAGGTGCCTGGCGAGGAACTGTCGGCGGGTTTGCAGAGTCAGTCAGCGGTCGCAGTTGCCAACGATCCGATGGTCAATATGGAAGATCTGAGTGACGGTTCACCGTTTTCCGAGTCTGCGACTGCAACAATCGAATTGACGCCTGGCTTTGATTCCAACGATGAACCATTCGCGTCTCTGAATGAACCTTCATCGACTGAACGTGCGTCCGTTTTTGATGAACCAGCGCCACTTGAGAAACCCGTTGCAGCTGAAGAACCGATGATTGCAATGGCCGAGCCATCAAGATCACAGGATAACTTTTTCCCGGATCAAGACGCACGGGAACAAAAGACGTTAGCGTCGCCAGAAGCTGTTGAACCAACTCTCGAACTCGAAAATTCGTTCTTGTCATTGGACACCGCGTCCGACGCGCTGATTGAAATTCCTGACATTCCATCTCTTGAAGTTGTGGAACGTCCCTCCTTTACGACCAGCGTACCAGATAGCGCATTCAATCTTTCAGTTCCGGAACCTGCCTTTGAGCCAGCGGATTCGGTTCAGAATTCAGTCGAAGAACCGGTATTGCTGGCAGTGGCGGAACCACAGCAAGGGAATGAATTTGGGGATGGTTTTCTTCTGGATGAAACCGTAGGCGGCGAATCTCCGAAGCCTGCAATTGAAGAGCCAAACGAGTTTCCTGCTTTTTCAAATCCAGAAGCTAAATCAAGGCCAGTCGCCAGCCAGCAAAGACGCATGCCGGAATCAAGCGGCTTCAACGCGGTAAAGAATCCGGGCGGCAGAAAAGACGGCCACACGATTCGTACGGCAGCCGGATCAGGCTCGGACGGAAAATTCAGTCTGGCTGCCTTCAACTATCAAAACGAAGCATCTCAGGCAGCACCGGATGACGGATCAACATTTGATTCGATGGTGGTTCAAAACGGCGACAACTACACAAAGATTTCGAAGCGAGCCTATGGGACAGTGCGTTATTTTTCTGCACTTGCCGTCTTCAACCAAAATCGAATTCCGGAGCCCAAAAATATGCGTCCGGGAATGGTTGTGCTGGTCCCGAAAAAGGAAGTGCTGGAAGAACGCTATCCTGAACTGTTTATTGACTCACAACCTAAGGAAGTAGCGACGGCTGAATTCCTTTTGCTCGAAGATGGCTCGCCAGCGTATCGTGTCGGTGAACGCGAAACGATTTCGCAGATCGCAGAACGCTTCCTTGGGCGGTCATCTCGTTGGATTGAGATTTATCGGCTTAATCAGTCTGTTCTGAAAGATCCGAATAAACTGAAAGCCGGATTGATTCTGGCGCTTCCTGCCGATGCGGTTGAGGTCAATGTGGTGCCGTAGCCTGATGGTGTTCGATGCAACTGGTAGTTCGTTGGCTATGAACGGGACCAGTTGTGTACTTTCGATTTGCTTCAGGACTCATGCTCGTCGTTCTTGTTTCTATGGCCGGAGTCTGGCTGGAGAAGCAAACACTTGAGATGCGCCGATCGGTAAGCGTGCAATACTACCAGACCGACGTACTTCTCGATTTGTTGGTACGGTTGCGACTGGAAACTCAGCAGCTAACCGCGCCGGCTCAAATGGCAGCGATGCAGGATTTGCAGCAACGCAAACCTGCGAAACCGTCAACGAGCACGCAACGCCGCACCAGTCGCGTCGCTGAGAGAAACGAAGACGCTTCCGAAGCATTAGAATCATCTGGCCAGCGATTGCCATTGTTGCGATTTCAGAATCCCTTCAATCCTGAAGGGATCGATTGATGAACGCTCCGAACGAAGTCCTGGAGTCTGATGATGAAATGGAAGATGCAGCGGCGAGTCGTGCCTCTGCCTCCGAGGCATCGTCAGAAGGCGATAACGATAACGATGTAGACACTGGCACGAACCGGGGGACTGACATCCCCCGCTCGCCGCGCGTAGAACGCTCGTGGCGATTTTCATTGATTTCGGTGTTCATGGTTCTGGGCTGGGCGGTGCTTGTGACGCGACTGATCCAATTGCAAGGCGCGCAGCGGCAGTTGATGAATGATCGCGTCACGCGGCAGAGCATTTTCAGCGAATTGATTCCCGCTCGTCCGGGTGAAATTCTTGATCGCAATGGTCAAGTGCTGGCGATGACGATTCCTTGCGATAGCTTCTTCGCTGTGCCGGAGGAAATTGAAGATCCATGGGGCTTCGCCTGGCAAGTTGGCCCGATTCTGAATCTGAATACGGACGAGCTTTACCATCGTATTGCTGATAATGCTGACAAACGATTCGTCTGGATTCAACGCCGTATCAGCGATAAAAAAGTCTCCGCCATCCGAAGTCTGAATCTGCCAAAAGAAGCATGGGGTCTGCGTCGTGAATATCAGCGGCAGTATCCTCAAGGCGGCTACGCATCGCATGTACTGGGCATTCGAAACATCGACAACATCGGTCAGGGTGGACTTGAACAAAGTCTGCACGATGTGATTCGCGGTGCTGACGGAAATCGCGTGATGACTCGTGACGCGAGAGGCAAAGTGATGGAAGTTGCGGCTGAGCGATCCGAACCACCAACGCATGGTCAGACAGTAATCTCGACGATTGATCTTCTGACGCAAATTGAAACAGAGCGTCAGCTTGATTTGCTGGTCGAGAAATGGCAGCCTGTCGGAGCCTGCGCGATTGTGATGGAGCCGCATTCCGGTGAGATTCTGGCGATGGCGTCCCGTCCGGCTTTTTGTCCTGACGCTTTGCTGAATGTTCCAGATGCTGCATGGAAGAATCTTTCAGTCTCGGCAGTGTTTGAACCTGGTTCGACATTCAAGCCGTTCATTGTCGGCTGGGCGATCCAACACAATGTTCTGGCATTTGATGAAATGATCGATTGCAACTTCGGCGTCTATCGCATGGGCCCGCGCGTGTTGCATGACCATCATTCGTATGGCGCGCTCAGTGTCGAAGATGTGCTTGTGAAATCCAGCAATATCGGCATGGCAAAGATCGGCGAACGCATTGGATTGGAATCGCTTTATGAAGCAACGCGAGCATTTGGTTTTGGACGGCGAACAGGAGTTGAACTACCGGGCGAGCTGTCCGGATTGCTGAGACCTGCTTCGAAATGGGACGTCTATTCGATCGGGTCTATTCCAATGGGGCAGGAACTTGCCGTCACACCTTTGCAGTTGATCACCGCTCATGCAGCGCTGGCTAATGGAGGTCGGCTGATCCGTCCCCGTCTGTTGAAGCGAGCGAAATCGTCCGGAACCAATACGGTCTCAGATCAACAGATTGTCGAACCCGGAGCTGACGTGCAGTCTGTGGTGCTGGATGCCGACATTGCTGAGTGGTTGGTGCGTGAACCAATGAAGCAAGTTGTCGAACGTGGCACTGGGAAATCGGCCAGGATTCCCGGCATGTCGATGTTTGGAAAGACTGGTACAGCTCAAAAGCTGGATCTGCTCACGGGCACCTATTCTGATACGGCGTGGGTTGTATCGTTCGTCTGCGGCGCTCCGGCAGAGCATCCGGAAGTGCTGGTGCTGGTCATGGTCGACGAGCCAACTGCTCCCGGAATTCACTATGGTGGAACGGTTTCTGCCCCAACGGCTTCGCGAATTTTGCAATTCGCCGAAACGCGAGTTCACAGTCTGGCGATTTCGCGTTCTGGATCTGACGACCAATCATCTGGAATCAGCGAATTTCGCCGCTGATTTTGCACGTATAACTTTCCTCACGGCCCTTAATCGAAATGATCACATCCTCGGCGAATTTGCCTGGCGAGTTACCAGGAGCGGTGAACTCAAGTTTGATGATCTGCAGTTTCTTTTCTACTTCATCAAACTTTGCGTTGATGGAACCCTGCATTTTCGGGCAATCAATACCAGCGACAGCAAATGGCTTTGTGCCTTGAACGACGACCTGAACAGTTTTAATTTCACCAGGTTTCAACGCTCCGAGGCTAAGGCTGTCATTTGCAAGTGTGATATCAGACTTCACGATGCCTTCGACCATCAGTGGTACATTTGGACTGGCCGCATCATCAGTCACAATGGTGACAATTTCACGAATCTTCCCTGCACTCGCATCTGGCGACAAAGTCATCGTGAGTTCAAAATCTGCCGTTCCTGCGCCAGGATTGCGTGCGACCTCTTTGAGAACCGCATTCAGATTCTTATTCGTATATTTGATGTCCAGGATTTTCCAGTCTGGGCGGCCAGCGTAGGCGATCTTACAAATCACTTCGCCGCCGACTCCAAGTTCTTTTGAACCGAAATCAATCTTGCCTGGGGTGAAGACAACGTCGGTTCGAATGTAAGCGGTCACTGGGACTCGCACGGACGCCAGTTGAGGGGCGTCGAATGAAATGGTGAGATAGGTGTCCCTCTGTTGCTTGAATGAACGAGTGTTCATGCGGACTTCAAGCGTTGCGACTTCGCCGGGTTGCAGAAGACTTTGCGAAGGAATCCCGGGTATCACGCATTGGCAACCTGGCGCTGTGCCGCTGATGTGAACGCTCGTGTTTGTCGTGTTCTTGATCATAATCTGACGGACAGATTCTGATCCTGTCGCGATGACGCCAAAATCGATCTTTTTAGGTTCGACAAGCTGGTCAGCCCAAGATTGAGCTACCACCGATGAACCGGAAACGCATAGGGCAAAGATAGTCAGACTAATGGTCGCAAGTTTCCTCAGCATCATGACGCATCCGATGAAGACAGTTTTTCAAAACGACCTGATACCGTTCAACGCCGTAAAGGACGTTTTTGATCAGGTTCGCCACTTCAAATTCGAAGCCAATTTTCGATGGCCCGTGCTTCGATATCGCCCGCTAGCAACGGAATGATAGCAGGCGCTGGGAAACGGATGTAGCCCGACTGAGAAATTCCCTGCTGGCGCGGTTGTTGAAAAAGGGAAGTCTTTGAACGCTTAATGCCTTGTGACAGTGAGGATACATAGATTATTTATGGATTTCTGTTAAGCAGGTGTAAATGTGGCGTTTAAGTTGTTCTGTCCGGTGAGTGTGCAATGCCGATTGAAATTTATTGGTTGGATACTCGGCAATGTAGGTCCTTTCTGCCGGAAAGGACTTTGCAGCTTGCTGCAACCTGCGACCAGAACCGCGTTGATTGGATCGCAACGCATCGCCGTTGAGCGGACATTCGCTCTTGGGTTCGCCTTACGGCGAAAGTCCAGCCCGGCAGGGTGGACCGACGTATGTATTTTCTGCCGGAAAGGACTTTGCAGCCTGCGGCAACCTGCGACCAGAACCGCGTTGCTCACAGGATAAAGTGCCGACGTTGAGCGGACGTCCGCTCTTGTGGTTCGCCTGACGGCAATTTGAAAAATCCTCCTCGGCAAGGAAGACCTACAGGATTCGGCGACTGCACCCCAGCGTCTCAATGTGGAACGGCGGAAGTTGCAGAGTTCGACATGATTCGCCAAACTACGCCGTTTCCTCGATTTTTCAACGCTGTATTATTTTCTAAAGGCAGACAAATTCTCCGATGACAACCACTGAAGCTCTTCACAACAGCCGCTTTATGAAGGCAGTGCGCCGGGAGTCTGTTGATACGACTCCACTTTGGATCATGCGTCAAGCCGGCCGGTATCTACCGGAATATATGGCGGTTCGCAGCAAAGTGACATTTATGGAGTTGTGTAAGACTCCTGAACTTTCCTGTGAAGTGACCATCACGGCTCGACAGGTGCTGGGAGTTGATGCGGCGATTCTGTTCGCTGACCTGCTTCCCATTCTGGAACCGATGGGCATAGATCTGGAATATCTTAAAGGTGAAGGCCCTGTCATTCACAATCCGCTGCATACCAGTCGCGATGTCGATCGACTCCATGCGCTCGATACCATGGAAAGCGTTGACTATGTCTTTCAAGCAATCCGCTTGATTCGTCGAGCGCTGCCGAATGATATTCCGCTGATTGGTTTCGCTGGAGCGCCGTTTACGCTGGCTTCGTATTGCATCGAAGGTGGCGGTTCAAAAAATTATGTTCGCACCAAGTCGCTGATGTACAACGATGAAGGCGCATGGAATGTGCTGATGAGCCGCCTGGTTGATACCGTGGTGTTGTACTTGCAACAACAGATTGCGGCGGGTTGCCAGTGCGTGCAGGTGTTTGACAGTTGGGCTGGCTGTTTGTCGCCATCCGATTATCGAAGGTACGTGCTCCCCCATACAAAACGATTGATTCAGTCCGTCAAAGATCACGCACCGGTGATTAATTTTCTCAACGGCAATCCGGCATTGCTGCCGTTACAGCGTGAGGCCGGTGGTGACGTGATGGGAATTGATTGGCGGTCTCAACTGGATGAGGCGTGGCAGACATTGGGACACGATGTTGCCATTCAGGGCAACATGGATCCCGTTTCAATCTACGCAGACTTGCCTGTATTGAAGCAACGTGTGGGAGATGTTTTGAAATTGGCTGGCGGACGTCCGGGACATATCTTCAATCTTGGACATGGTGTGATGCCCGACATGAATCCTGATCATGTCAAAGCGGTGGTCGAATATGTACACGAACTGGGGAGTCGCAAGTGACGGAGGCTGAGTCAAGTTCCGGACGAAAGCTGGTACGCCGCGTTGCGGTGATCGGTGGCGGTATCACCGGACTGGCGGCGGCTCAGCGGCTCGTTTCAACGTGCGAGAATATAGAAGTCGTGATCATAGAAGCCTCACGACGGCTCGGCGGCACTATTCGCACCGAGGTGGCTGACGGTTTCCTGATGGAACTTGGTCCGGATTCCTTCATCACAAACAAGCCCGCCGCGATTCAGCTTTGCGAAGAAATCGGATTTTCCAGTCAACTGATCCCAACGGACTCGAGCTATCGGCGATCATTGGTGCTGCGAAACGGGAAGCCGATGCAGGTTCCTGACGGCTTCATGTTGATGGCACCAGCCAAACCTTCGGCCATTCTGACAACTCCGATTTTATCTCTGGCCGGGAAGCTGCGATTGCTGAGTGAAGCCTTGATTTCCCGCCGTCCAACTGACGACGATGAAAGTCTGGCAAGTTTTGTTCGGCGCCGATTTGGTCAGCAGGCGCTTGAGCGACTCGTGCAGCCATTGGTCGGCGGAATTTACACAGCCGATCCGGAATTGTTGAGTCTGAAAGCCACGATGCCGCGCTTTCTGGAGATGGAACAATCGCATGGCAGCGTGATCCGCGCAACCTTGGCGCAGCAGAAGATAGATCGCAGTCGGAATTCAAGACGTGGCGGCAATGATGAGTCCTCCGGCAGCGGCGCGAGATATGGTTTGTTCGCAACGGCTGCTGGTGGGTTGAGCGACTTGGTTACGGCGATTGAGCAGACATTGCAGAAGTCCGGCAGAGTCACCGTGCATTTGGGGACCGATGTGACGTCCGTTGAAAGAACTTCAGAATGTCAGCAGCAAACATCGCGAGGCACAGCCTGGACTGTACGTTCGCGTGATCAGCAGCCAATGGATTTTGATGCCGTGATTGTGACGCTGCCGACATATGCGGCTGCGAATATTCTCAAAGGTGCTGTCAGTTCCGAATTGCTGACGTCGTTGAATGCGATTCAATATGCTTCGAGCGCGATTGTGGTGAGTGGTCATCAGCTATCGGATTTTAGTCATCCCATGGATGCCTTTGGATTGGTTGTGCCTGCCATTGAGCAGCGAAAGATTTTGGCGGTCAGTTTCTCCAGCCGCAAATTTCCTGGCCGAGCCCCGGATGGGCAGATACTGTTGAGGACTTTCGTCGGTGGTGCTTTGCAGCCGGAACTGCTGGCAAACGACAGTGATACGATACAGGGGTTCGTGAATGCAGAACTTCGTTCCATTTTTGGAATGCAGGCCGACCCGATGTTCAGCGAAGTCATTCAATACAAGAATGCGATGCCGCAATATCATGTCGGCCACCTGGATCGTGTCGCCACAATTGAGTCCCTGCTGATGAATTACCCCGGGCTCCACCTGGCCGGCAGCGCGTATCATGGTGTGGGGATTCCAGACAGTATTGCCAGTGGCCAAGCCGCAGGTGACAGGATCGCAAACCCCGGCGAGCGAATTCGGTGTTTGTGACGTTCAAGCGATGGTGCGAACTTCGCAGGAATTGAGGTCAGACGCGATTAAGGCGGCAATGCCGCATGTTCGCGCCCGGATTTGTCCCCAGTGAAACAATGTGTGCCAACTTCCGGCATCTGTTCATTCTACTTGTGAACGATTCCAATGAATTGTGATGGCAAAATGCTGTTTTTCACATGCACGGCAATATTACCGGTGAGCAACACCTTTTCACTCGCCGCATTTTTGTCAAGGACTTCAACGATCATCTGCCCAACGCTTTGGCGGAGCACTTTTACTTCCAGCCAGTCGACCGAAGGTATTATTTCAATTCCTTCAGGTAGTGTTCCTCGGGCTGAACGAACGACAAAAGATGCACGAGGACATCGCGGCGCAGATAGCACAAGACTTGTTGGTAGGATTTTGAGATCGTGCTTGAACAAACATCTTGCAGTTGCAACGAATATACCCGTATCATTCCCTTGCTGATCCCCCAAGCTTAACAATATCTGATTCTGCTGCTCAGTACATTTTGTGAATTGCATTTTCACCGTAAGCGTCCGGGGAAACCATTCTTGCCAGGGTCGGTAGTCTTGGGTCCGGTGTAATTCCGGACTCTGGACTTTTTCTGGCGAGGTGAGTTATGAGCGAACGGGAGCAGGTTTGGCGTGAGCGGATTGAATGGCAGCAGTGGTCGGGGCTGACGGTGGCCGAGTGTTGCGAAGAGGCGGGCGTTTCGGTCGCCTCATTTTATCGGTGGAAGAAACTGCTGACGGAGCCGCAGAGTCCCCGGCGACCACGATCGACGCGACGAAAGAAAGTGCGGGCGTCAGATCCTGCAAAGCGAGCG
>Ga0209702_10000593_pt1 | contig 76272 bp, 62 predicted proteins | sample FRY01_FD_187210 | JGI IMG/M metagenome (GOLD analysis project Ga0209702, IMG submission 187210) | Freshwater microbial communities from Lake Fryxell liftoff mats and glacier meltwater in Antarctica - FRY-01 (SPAdes) (version 2) | ecosystem: Environmental > Aquatic > Freshwater > Ice > Glacier...
GGGCGGGCATGCGAAATCGACTTCCTCGGGCCATATCCACTTCTGCCCCTCCGAACCCAAAATGTCCAGCACTTTATCCTTAACACATTACTTTAAATTGATTGGGGATTTGCAAAAATCCGCCGTGGGGTAGGAAGTCCGCCCATGGCACGGTATCGACATCCTCCCAAAAGAACGTACACTCAAAGCCTAAATTCCAACCCCCCACCCCATGAAAACGACCCTGCTTTCGATCCTGCTATGCCTCACCCCGGTTCTGGCCACCACCTCCCGGGCGGAAGAGGAAAAATCCGACGCCCCACGCGAGGAGGAAAAAGAGGAAGCCAAACCCCGCGAACGGATGCGCGAGGAACGAGCCCGGTTTCAGGAAGAGACGAAAAAGCATATGCAGGAGGCGATGAAAAAGGCGGCCCAGCTCGCGGCCGAAGGCAAACCGGACGAGGCCGAGGACGTCCGCCGGCAGGCCAAGGAGAAAAGACAGGCCGCCATTGAGGAGCGCCGGCGTGCCATGCAGTCGAAAATGCGGGACAGGCACCCGCAGGCCGGGCCCGGGCACCAGGGGGACCGGATGGAACGCGAGCGCGGCCATCCCCTAAAACGCGAACAGCGCGGGGCCGGCCCCGAAGGACCCGTCCGCCCGCGCCCGCATCCCGACGGCCCGCCCCGGGGCGAGATGGTTGGCAAGCTCCACCACGTCCAACAGGCCATCCGCCATCTTCGGGAAGCCGGCTTGCCCGACCCCGCGGAAAACCTTGAGCGCCTCGCCCAGCGCCTTTGCAACGCCCTGCACGATCACGACGGCCCGCGGCCGGAAGGCCCCCGCCGGGACGCGGATCTCGACGCGCTGCGCCGCGAGGTTCAGGAGCTGAAACAAGCCGTCCGCGAAATGTGCGACAAAGCGTGCACAGAGGGCACCGAGCACCCGGAAGAAAAAGAGGACAACGAGAACAAGCACCATTGAGCGGTCTTCGCCATCATCGGCCCGGCTTGGCCGGGTTCTGCGGTTGGGGGTTTGGGCCGGCCTCCGGCCAGCAGGACGTTCTCGCAGCAGGCGGAGGCATATATCTCAGCCAGCGTTACGCCGAGCCGCGACGGGCTGGGCATTTCCCATCCAGCGCGTCCGAACCACAGCTGGTGGGGCGTAACCTCCGCGATCCACTATTTTCGCAGCGGAGCCTTTGGGCTTTTGGTGGTAGACCACATCCAGAGTCCGGAAAAAATCAAGAAGAGCAGCGCGCTGCCAAGACCCAGGCTGTGGACAACCGATCCATTTTCTCCAAGCCACCCTCCGGCATGAAGGTGCAAAACTTTCGCTCCAGTTTCCTTCGACATGCCAAACCAGGCGCGGCCAATCCGATAGATAAGTCCAGTGACACTAATGAACAGAATCCATGGAAGCACCCACGGAGAAAGCTTGCGATGAAGGATACGAAGAGTTGCTTTTGAGCGGCATGGAGGCTATTTTATACAACATCCGGCCTGAATCTGCAAATTGATACGCCCGATATGCAGCCAAAAATTCTCCACATCATCATCAATCCAAAAATCATTATGTCACTTGGAACCATACTCCTTATTATCCTTCTGCTCGCCTTGGTCGGTGCCCTTCCCACTTGGGGCCACAGCAAAAGCTGGGGCTATGCGCCAAGCGGCGGCCTTGGCCTCATCCTACTGATTGTGGTCATCCTGTTGCTGCTCGGCAAAATCTAGCAGGAACGGATGATTCGAGGCTGCACCACGCACCTCAAACACCGCAGCCTTCTCCGAGTGGAATCTGGTGGGCTTCCGACTGCCTACCGGCACCGGCGGTGCCCGTACCTCTCCTTGCCTGAACCAAGCCAGTCCGCCACCTGAGGCGGCGGACTGGACATCATGCTGGTCCAACGGTTTACGCCGCTGCCGCGACATTCACCTTTGACTCGGCGATCTTCGTCAGGGCCTCGTCGGCGTGCGCTTCCTCATCCAGGGTCAGGGTGAGCAACTCCACCGCTTTGGAGTGGTCCATGCACCGCGCAAAGGCCCGCAGGGTCCCGTAGGTGGCGATCTCGTAATGTTCCACCTTTTGGGCGGCGGTGATCAGGGCGGCGTCGAGGGCGGCGGTGCCCGCATATTCCTCCTGAAGCTCCTCCGCCTCCTTCAGCAGCCCTTCCATCGCTTCGCACTTCTTCGCGCGGGCGGACAAGCCCAGACTGGCAAAAATGTCCTTGAGCCGGACGACGTGGTTTTCGGTCTCGACGAGGTGATCCGAAAAGGCCTTGCGCAGTGGGGCCGAATGGGCGGCTTGGGCCATCTTCGGCAGGGCTTTAACCAAGTGGTTTTCAGCCCAGAGAATATCCCGCAACTGATCGACAAAAAGATCGTGCAGGTCGTTGTCCATCGGTTTTGGCTTGGCGTTTTGCATGGGTGTAACAGGGTGGGTGGTGGAGCGGACGGCGGCCGGCTAGAGATCGGCGATCACTTCCCGCACTTTTTCCTTGGTTTCTCCGACGCGCTGCTGGATGCGTCCGAGCATTTCTTCCTCCTTGCCTTCCTCAAAGAGAAGGTCGTCGTCGGTAAGTCCCGCGTATTTCTGCTTCAGCTTGCCTTTCACCTCATTCCAGGTGCCTTTGAATTCGAGTTTGGTCATGGTCGGATGGGGGTGGGTGTCATGAGTGACGGGGAACGAGGGAGCACGGGACATGCCACCGGAGGGCCGGGGCAACCCAACCTTTCATCGTGTTGCGGTTACACTCCATCATGCCGCCGGATAGGAGGGCCGGGCGACCGTCCGTCCGGGCATCGTGCACGACCGGCCATCGGGGAATCAGGCGAAGTGCATGACGGGCAGCGAAGCCGCCGACCGATCACATCAGCAACCGCGGATGGTCGCGCATCTGGAGCGACAGGGCGACGCGGGCTCCGGCCTGGCGATGGGATTCGAAAAGGGCGCACATCATTTCCACGATTCTGCGGGTTGCCGCGCCGGATGTGGGCGAGCGGTTCCCGGTCGATCCGGAAATCGATGACGCCGGCCGTGCCGATCAGTTGCAGGCCGAAGGCGGCGGCCTGGTCGCCGCGATGCTGAATGGAGTCGAAGTGGAACGGGGTGCCGTCGCCCATTTTGAAGCGGGCGTGGACCTCGTTGCCGGCAATCGGACCGACTCCTTCATCCCCCGCCCGGACATGCTCGCGGGTGCAGGGCCGGCCGTCCGGATAGAGCATCCCGCTGCACGCCACCGGCGGACCGGCGAACCAGGCCGCAAGGTTGAACGTGTGGCTGCCGAGAACCCACGCATCGAGGGCACCGCCGCGGTGGTCCTCCTTGCCGCGCGAGCGCATTTCGAGAAGCGTTCCGATCTCCCCGGCCTCCACCAGCTGCCTGATAACTGGCGAAGCCGGGCGCGTCCCCCAGCCTCCTGCAGGCAGCCGCGCGTCCGGCGGCATCCGCGTCGGCCACGGCGACAATCCCGGTCCGCGGGATCGCCTGCCACATGACGTCGAACCCATGGCGATGTTAAAATCGCACCCGCCGGCACCTCCGATCCGCCAGCCGGCGCAACGACCGGGTGCCGACGGCGGGTTCCATGGCCCCCGGAGGAAAAAGTCTTTCCGCCCGAACCGCTTCCGCCGACAATGAAATACCCCGAATGCCCATGTCTCACTTTTTTCCGCCCCGCTGGATGCTGACTCCAGCTGCCATGTTGGCGTCCGCCGTCGCCCTGCCCGCCGCCCCGATCGCCTGGGAGACGCCCTTCAATCTCACCGATGTCTCCGGTCTCGACCCCAGCGGCACGCTGGTGCGGGCGGTGAACGCGACCACCGATGCGGAAAGCCCGGTCGTGACCGCGGGCGCGGAATCCATCGCCTTTCAACCCGAAAGCCTCGGACCCAGCGGAGTGGGCACCGGCACGTATTTCACCGGCGACGGCGGCGACACCGGCGACGTGAATTTGAATGCCGTTCTCAACAGTCATGTGTGGAGCGGCGGGACTTGGGACTTGACGGCGGCCGGACTGACCGAGGGAAAGAACTATCAACTGCAGCTGATCGGGGCGGGCGACACGCGGTCATGCTGCTCAGAACGAAATCAACGCGCCGGCGACGGCGAAACGCCGGAGTCGGTCAGCGATGACTTCTCGCGCAGCGGGGTGGGTTCGGTGATTGGCGTCTTCACGGCGGACGGGACGACCCAGACGATCCGGATGCTGCCCGGTCTGGTCAATGGCACCGACCCCGGACTGAGCGGTTACATTCTCCGCGAGCTCTCGCCGGCCGCAGCCCAGCCGCCGACGGACATTGCCTTGACGAATGCGCTGATCGCTCCGGGTGCGGGCACCGGCGCAATCATCGGGACGCTGACCGCCGCGGATCCGAATGCCGGCGACACCCATGTGTTTTCATTCGCCGACGCGGCGGGTTTTCCGGACGCAGCCTTTTTCACGATCGCGGGCCACGAAGTGCGGACGGCGGGGCCGGCCGGGCCTCCGAGCCGGACGTATCAGGTGCGGCTCCGCGCCACCGACCCCGCGGCCCTCAGCTTCGAGAAAACATTCACCCTCACCGTCCAGGCCGCGGAGGGTCCGGCCGCGGTGACCTTTTCCGCCACCACCCTCCAGGCGGCCGCGGTGCCGGGGGCCCCGGCCGGCACCTTCTCCACCGTGGACGCCACCATCGGCGATGTGCATGCGTACACTCTGGCCGCCGGCGACGGCAGCACCGGCAATGCCAGCTTCGTCATCGCCGGAAATGAGCTAAGACTCGCCTCCCCGCTGCCCGCGACCGGCGGATCGATCAGCGTGCGGGTGCGCTCAACCGATTTGTCCGGGTTGTCGGCGGAAGGCGTCTTCGTGCTCGCGGTCATCGATGTCGACCTGCGCCTCAATGAATTTTTGGCCGACCCGACCGGGGCGACCCTCGCCGACGAGGATCTCGACCGGCCGGACTGGATCGAACTCCACAACCCGTCCCCCACCGCGGTCGCGCTGGCAGGCTGGCGGCTCACCGACGATCCGCTGGTTCCAGCCAAATGGACCTTTCCGGCGGTGACCATTCCCGCCGGCGGCTACCGGGTCGTGTTTGCCTCCGGAAAAGACCGCGCTCCGGTCACCGGAAATCTGCACACCAACTTCAGGCTGTCCGCGAGCGGCGACTACCTGGCGTTGATCTCGCCGGCGGGGGCGGTCGTGTCTGAGTTCGGCCCGGCCGGCGCTCCTTTTCCGTCCCAGCGCGCGGGTGTGAGTTACGGCCTGTATGGCGCGCCCCTGCAGGTCGGGTACATGCGCACCCCGACGCCCTCCGCCGCCAACAATGCCGCCAGCGGGGTGCTGGGGTTTGTGGCGGACACGAAGTTCAGCGTCACCCGCGGTTTCCACGACGCCCCGTTCGAGCTGGCCATCGCCACGGCCACGCCGGGCGCCACCATCCGCTACACCACCAACGGCTCATGGCCCAGTGAGACCGACGGCACCCTGTACAGCACACCCATCGCCGTCAACCGCTCCCAACCGGTCAAGGCCATCGCCTCCAAAGCCGGGCATCTCTCCACCAACGTGGACACCCACACCTACATCCTGGTCAACGAGGTGGCGACCCAGACCCCGGCGAGCGTGCAGAGTGTCAATGGCTTTCCCGCCCGCTGGAACGGCAACAGCCCGTATTACGGCATGAACGGCAACAGCACCGTGGTCAATCCCGCTACCCATCCGACGCTGAAGGACGACCTCAAGACCGTGCCCTCGCTCTCGCTCGCCATCGAAACCAGCGACATGTTCGGAAGCAGCGGCATCTATGCGAATCCAACCAGCTCCGGCGCCGCCTGGGAGCGCAAAACGTCCATCGAATTGATCGACCCCGCAGCCCCGGACGGCAGCCGCAACTTCCAGGAAAACTGCGTCGTCCAGATTCAGGGGGGTGCCTTCCGCGATTTCGGCCTGACCCGGAAAAAATCCTTCCGCATCACCATGAAACCGGACTATGGCACCGCCAACCTCCCGACCGGAGGACCGGGCCGGCTGAACTTCCCGCTCTTCGGACCGAAGGCCGCCTCGTCCTTCAACACCTTCACCCTGCGCATGGAGTCGAACGACGGCTGGCAGTGGAGCGGCGCGGGCGGAAAGCCGCAGTATGCGCGGGACCAGTTTGCGCGCCGCGCCATGCAGGAACTCGGCCAGCCGGCCTCCGCGGGGCGGTATCTCCACGTCTATATCAACGGCGTGTACTGGGGGCTGTACAATGCCGTCGAGCGTCCCGATGCCGGCTTCGCTGAAAGTTACCTCGGCGCGGACCCGGCGCTCTGGCAGGGGCAGAATTCCGGCCAGCCAATCAATGGCGCGACCAACCTGGCCGACTGGAACGCCATGCTGGGGGCGGTCGACGACGTCAGCGCCGCGGCCACGGCCGCGACCCGGGATGCGGAGTATCTCCAGGCGTGCGGGTTCGGCCCGGATGGATCGCGCACTCCAGCCGCGCCGGTCTGGATCGATCCCTCGAATTTTGCCGACTACCTGTTGGTGAACTGGTATGCGGGAAACAGCGACTGGCCGTTCAAGAACTACTACGGCGGCCGCGCCCGCGAACCCGGGAGCACCGGGTTCAAGTTTTTCATGTGGGACTGCGAGTGGTCGCTGCTGCTCCAGTCGTCCCCGACGACGAACCGCACCGGCGATTTCTCCGGCATTGCCGCGCCCCAAAACCACCTCGAAAAAAGCCCGGAATACCGGCTGCGCTTCGCGGACCGCGCCTTCCGTGCGCTCCGCGCCGACGGGCCGCTCACCCCGGAACGCGCGCGCTCTCTCTACGACGAGGTCACCGCGCAGCACCGCTCGCTCCTCATCCCTGAATCCGCCCGCTGGGGGAACCAGCATGGCGGCCGCTACGGGCTCGCCCAGTGGCAGGCCGAATACACCAACATCGTTAACACCTGGTTCCCGGTCCGGACCGGGAATTTCCTGGCCCAGCTCCGGGCGCGCGGACTGTACCCCGCCCTGGAGGCCCCGCTCTTCAGCCAGAACGGCGGCAGCGTGCCCGCTGGCGGCGGCATCACGATGACGGTCCCGGCCACGGTCTCGAAAATCTACTACCAGCATGGCAGCGGCGATGCCGACCGGTCGGACTACGAGCACTCGCTCGACCCGCGACTGGTCGGCGGCGGCATCCATCCCGAGGCCACGCTCATCGAACTGGGCGACGGGGGAGGCGGCGGAGGCCCCGTCACCACCGTCTTCATCGGCACCGGCGCAGTCTGGAAATTTCTGACCGATGGCAGCGACCAAGGCACGGCTTGGCAGGAGCCGGGCTTCAACGACGCAGGGTGGCCCTCCGGTCCCTCGGAGCTTGGCTACGGGGACGCCGACGAGGCCACCGATGTTGGTTTTGTGGACATTGATCCAGCAACCTCCGGCACCCAGAAGAACGCGACGACGTATTTCCGTCACCTCGTCACCATTCCGGATCCGTCGGTCTTTGCCGACTTCACCCTGACCACGGTCTATGACGACGGCATCGTAGTCTACGTGAATGGCACGGCGGTGGAAATGCAGAACCTGGCCGCTGATCCGCCTCACGATCAATACACCACGACCTCGCCGGAAAACGCCACCACCACCAAGACGCTGCCGCCCTCGGCCTTCCGAGCGGGACTCAACACCATCGCGGCGGAGGTCCACCAGGCCGGCAGCAACAGCAGCGACGTGAGCTTCGACCTCGGCCTGACCGGCAATCCGCCGGGGGGCGGCGCGAACCGGACCACGCCTCCGATCGCGCTCCCCAGCCATGGCTGGCTGCTGGCCCGGGCCTACGACAGCGCAACCGGCTCCTGGAGCGCGCTCAATTCCGCCTTTTTCACCGTCGCCACCGTGCCCGCCGACTCGGGCAACCTCGTCATCTCGGAAATGAATTATCACCCCGCCAAGCCCCCCCCCGGTACCCTGTTCCCGGACCGCGACGACGCTGAGTTCATCGAACTGAAAAACGTACTCACCGCTTCGTCCGTGGACCTCACCGGAGTGCGGTTCACCTCCGCGGTCCTGTTCGATTTTGCGGACCACACCCTCATCCCGCCGGGCGGGCGGGTGGTCATCGTCAAAAACAAGGACGCCTTCGCTGAACGATACGCGGCCCAGCTCCCGGGCGTCACTTTCGCCCTGAACACCGCGGGTACGCCGGAATATAGCGGACGCCTGGGCAACAGCGGCGACCTCGTCACCCTGCTGGCGGCGGCAGCCGCGCCGATTCTCCAATTCTCCTACGGCGACGTCCTGCCGTGGCCCCCGGGGGCCGATGGCCTTGGCTATTCTCTGGTGCTCAAGCGGCCGTCCGCTCCGCCGCCGGACCACGGCCTGGCCGCCAACTGGGTGGCGAGCCGCTCGCTCGACGGCGGGCCCGGCCTCGACGATCCGACCGGCTTCGCCGGCGACCCGGCCGCGGACCTCGACGGCGACGGGTTCGCCGCGCTGCTCGAATACGCACTGGGTGCCAGCGATGGCCTGGCCGGCGATGCCGCCGCCCTGACGACCGGCGAGCTGGCCAGCTTCCCCGAGGTTGCCGGCACCGACACCTTCTTCGTGTTTCGTTTCCGGCGAAATCTGCTCGCTCAAAACATCCTGTCGCTGCAGCCCGAGGTCTCCGGCGACCTCGCGACCTGGTCCGGCGGGGACACGCTGGTGCGGGTCGGCGAGCAAGACCATGGCGACGGCACCGCCACCGTCACCTACCGCAGCACGGCGCCGGTGGGCGGCGCGCCACCACAGTTCATCAGACTGCGCGCGGCGGCCACGCCGTAGTCGACGCCCGCCGGACACCCGCGGCGCACCGAGGGCATCGCCGGCCGACCCACGCAAGCGCGTGCTGGCGCTCAGGGCCGGTGGACCGAAAGCCGATCCGCGGCGGCCCAAAATGGCGCCCCATTCCAACCCCGGCGACACGGTGGCCGCACCGCGGACGACCCGCCGGCACCGGGCGGTGCGGCGGTCATTTCGCCGGCGACGGTGACGGGACCACCGGCACCGTGCGCACCGACTCAATGACCACATCGCTCAGCGGCACGCCTTTGAGAGGCATGGGACGCAACTGGCCGTTGCCGAGCCGCCCGGCCACCTCGCGCACCCCAGTCGGCACCGCATTGATCTGGACCACCACGTCCATGCCCTTGGTCACCCGCCCGAAAACCGCATACCCGGCGGCCGCGGGGGACTGGTCGAGCATGTCGTTGTCCTTGCAGTTGATGAAAAACTGGGCGGTGGCGGTGTCCGGGGCATCCGTCCGCGCCATCGCAATGGTTCCCTCGAGATTGCGCAGACCGTTGCCAGCCTCGTTCTTGATGGCGGTCCCGGTGGGCTTCTCGATCAGCTGATCCCCCTTTTTTTCAAACCCGCCGCCCTGGATCATGTAGCCGCCCACAACCCGATGGAACACCGTGCCATCGTAGTGCCCGGCCACGACATACTGCAGAAAATTGGCCACCGTGACCGGAGCCTTTTCCGCATCGAATTCGATGGTGATCGACCCCATCGAGGTTTTCATTTCCACCTCCGTCGGGGCGGCCGGGGCGGGCTCCTTCGGTTCCTCCGTCTGGGCGGTCAGCGGCAGCACCCAGAGCAGGCCGGCGGCGGCATGGGCGGAGCAGAGCAGGAAAAGCGGAGTGGAAGCGGTCACGATGCCAAAGCGCCGGCCGAGGTCGTCCTTGTCTGGCCGATCAACCGTGGGGAGGCGCTGGCCTGATGCGCGCCGCGCACGGCACCGTGGAAGGCGGACGGGGCCGGACAGCCCGCGATCAATTTTTGCCCTCCACGGCGCTCGGGCGGACCGGCGAACCAGCCACCTCCAGTGGCTCCACCGGCACCAGCGGGGTGTCATCCGTCACCGGCCAGGGGGCGTCCATGTTCAGTCGCTTCGGCGGCTTCAACACCGTGCCGAGCCTGTCCTCGTCGGAATTGACCGTGAAAAAATTGTACGTGAGCGGGACCACCGTGAGACACAGGCTCTCCTCCGGCAGTCCGCTGATATGCAGCACCGAGGCAAATGACCGGTTGGTGTCCAGCACCAGATCATCTCCATAGTCCAGCCGGTCCTGCGGGGGCACCTCGGCCGGAAAAACGAACTCAATAGAAATGTTCGGCAAGTCCACCGACTTCGCCCGGACCACAACCCCGGAGGTGAACGGACGCTCCGGAGTCAACGCCTCGACTTTGTAAATACGATACCTTCCACGCACATACACCGGCGGGGTGTCGTCATAATTACGGATGTAGCTCCGCTTAAACAAGTCGTTCTGCACCGCGAGTTCCGCAGCGCTGAAACCGAAATACCGGTCAAAAACTTCCTTGGGGGCATGAAATTTGCCCTGCGGCACCGAGGAATCGGTGAATTTCTTCAGCGGCTGGAGCTTATCGAACTTCGCCAGAACCCGGTAGTTCTTGGGCTTCTCCGGATGGCGGAAAATGTACAGGCTGCCCAGCCAGCTGAAGGTCGTGAAGGCCAGCAGCAGGAAAATCGCGATCGTCCACCAGAACAACCCCGCATCGCCACGCGCCGGAGGGAGACTGTGGCCCGATTTCGCATACGGGCTGCGGCTTCCGCTCATGAATTCGACGTGCAGGCGCATCGGATAAAATGGGAATCAGGCCAGGGAGGGGGTGGAGGGAGGAGGCGCGGTTTCGAAAGAGGTGCCACAGCCGCAACTGCGGACCGCTTTGGGGTTGATGATGCGGAAACCCGCGTCATGGAGCGAATCCTCGTAATCGAGCTGCACGCCGTCGAGCGATGCAGCGCTTTCCGCGTCGAGGAAAAGCCGGATGCCATCCTGCTCGATGACCGTGTCCCCGACCGCCGGCCCATCGATTTTCATGATGTACTGCCAGCCCGCACACCCGCCTTTTTCCACGCCCAATCGCAGGCCCCGCCCCTCCCCTGCCGGCTGCTCGGAAAGCAGGGCACTCAGATGATGAACGGCTTCAGGGGTTGCGGTGATCACGGAGCGTTGTTAAGAAAGGTTATAATTGCCGGGAAACTTCGGCTTTGCGAACAAAATTCCGGGGAAAATTCATTCAACGGCCGACAAGTCCCCTCGCAGAACGCTGAATTTCCGCCACATCTTTCCCTGTTTTCCCGGCATTTTTTCCCCCATGGCCAAAATACGCGTATTGCCCGACGTGGTCGCCAGCCAAGTGGCGGCGGGCGAAGTCGTGGAGCGCCCCGCCAGCGTGGTCAAGGAGTTGGTGGAGAACAGTCTCGACGCCGGGGCACGGCAGATCGAGGTGCGGATTGACCGGGGTGGAGTGGCCTTGATCCGGGTGTCGGACGATGGTGGCGGCATGTCGCGGGAGGATGCGCTGCTCTCGCTCGAACGCCATGCCACGAGCAAGCTGCGCCATGCGGCGGACCTGGCCACCATCCGCACGCTGGGCTTCCGCGGCGAGGCGCTGCCGAGCATTGCCAGCGTCTCCCGGTTCAGTCTGGCCACCCGCGAGGCGGCGGCCCTCGCCGGCACGGAGGTGACCGTGGAAGGAGGCACGCTGCGCGATGTGCGGGACTGGGGGGGCGCGCCGGGCGCGGTCATGGAGGTTCGCGACCTGTTTTTCAACGTGCCGGCCCGGCGGAAATTCCTGCGCAGCGAGCATACGGAGTTCGGCCACATCGAGCAAACGGTGCGGGTCCAGGCCCTGGCCCACCCCGAGGTCGGCTTCACCCTGCTGCGCGACGGACGCGTGGTCTTTCAGCTCCCCTCCCGCGCCCCCCTGCATACCCGCATCACCGGCCTGATCGGAGCCGACTTGGCGTCCGGTCTGGTCGAACGCCCAGAAGTCGAACGCGGCGGCTTGCGCGTCCACGGCTGGCTGGCTGCTCCCGGACGGGTTCGCGGCGACCGCTCGCTCAGCCTGGTCTTCGTCAACGGCCGACCGGTCGAAAACCCGGCCCTCACCCATGCCCTGCGCGCGGCCTATGGCGACGCCCTCGCCCGGGGCCAGCATCCGCTGTGTTTTCTGTTCGTCGAAATGGACCCCGCGGCCGTCGACGTGAACGTCCACCCCGCCAAACGCGAAGTCCGGTTCCGCGACGGCCTCGGCATCCAGTCCACTCTCGCCTCCCTGCTCCAGGAATGCCTGCGGCCAGCCTCCGCTGCTGTCCCGCCACTCCCCGCCGCGGCAGCCGACGGCCTGGTCTGGAAACCCCGTAGCGAGCGCAAACCCCGCGACGGTTTCCACCCCTTCCCAGGCGAGCCCCTCCCTCCTCCCGCCTCCGTGCGTGCGATCCCCACACCCGTCCAGCCGCCCCTGGCCATCACCGCCGTCGCCCCGCCCACGTCCAGCCCGCCCACGTCCAGCCCGCCCACGTCCAGCCCGCCCACGTCCAGCCCGCCCACGTCCAGCCCGCCGTCGTCCGAGCCGGTCCGCGCCCCCGTCGCGTCGGCCCACACCCCGCCGGCCAGCGCGGTTCCGGAACCCGCCGTCGGGGGTGCCGACCTCCCCCACTTTCGCCCGCTCGGCCTCTTGGCCCAGACGTACGCGGTGCTTGAGGGCGGGGAAGGCCTGGTCTTGATGGATCTACGCGCCGCCCATGAGCGCATTCTGTACGAGGAACTGCGCGCCCACGCCCTGGCCGCCCCGAACGCGTCCCAGCCCCTGCTGGTTCCGCTCATCCTCACCCTGCCGCCGCGCGAGACCGCACTCGTCCGCGACCACCTGCCGCTGCTCCACCACATGGGTTTCGGCCTGGAGGAATTCGGTGCGAACACCCTCAAGGTGGAGGCGCTCCCGGCCCGACTGCCCCCGGCCGCCAACCCCGGTGCCTGGCTTGCCGACCTGCTCCACGAACTGGCCCGCGGGGGCGAGGGCGGCGCGCGCGCGCGGCTCGATTTCGACGCCCTCGCCGCCACCGTCTCCGCCCGCGCCACCCCGCGCACCACGGCGCGCACCGACGCCGAGGTCGCCTCGCTGCTGACCCGCCTGCTCGCCTGCGACATGCCCTACTGCGACCCCCTCGGCCGCCCGACCCTGATCCAGTTCTCCCACCAGGAACTGGCGCGGAAATTTGGCCGCAAAGCGGTCTGAAAACACCATTCACATCCCCGCAACCCCACTCACTCGTCATCCCGATGCTGGCGGTGGCGGAACGGCTGGGTGCCCTGGGATTTGTTGCGCCAGCCGGGGGCGCTCGCACGGGCACCGGGTTTGAGCGGCTTCGGAGCCTTGGCGAGTTGCTCGGCCCTGAGCTTGCGGTAACTCTCCAAACGCGAGGCGGGCAGCGCACCGGTTGCGAGGGCCGCGCGGACCGCGCAGCCCCGCTCGTGGTTGTGATGGCAGCTGGTAAAGCGACACTGGACCGCGAGGGTGAGGATGTCCGGGTAGGCGTCCTCAACCGCCTCCTTCGCGTCCCAAAGCTGGAATTCGCGCATGCCGGGCGTGTCAATCACGAGGGCCCCCCCGGGCGTCCGCATCAGTTCGCGGCGGGTTGTGGTGTGGCGGCCGCGGCTGTCCTTTGCGCGGACCTCGCCGGTGAGCAGGGCCTCCCGGTCTTTGAGAAGGCGATTGATGAGCGTCGACTTCCCCGCGCCCGAGGAGCCGACGAAAGCGAGCGTGCGGCCGGGCAGCGCGTAGGTCTCGGTCAGCGCCTTGATCCCCTTGCGCGTGTAGGTGCTGGTGATGACGACCGGCACCCCCGGCACCAGCGACTGGATCTCGGCGCGCACGTCCTCGGGCCGCTCGCAGAGGTCGCACTTGTTGAGAATGATCACCGGCTGCGCGCCGCTGTCGCGGGCCGCGACGTAGAAGCGCTGGATGCGCTTGGCGTTGTAGTTGGCGTCGAGCCCGCTCACCAGGAAGACGGTGTCGATGTTGGCGGCGACAATCTGCTCGACCTGCGCCTGGCCGGCGGCCTGTCGGGAAAACCGCGTGCGGCGCGGCAGCAGCGCGTGAATCTGCACGCGACGGCCGTTAGCGGACACCTGCACGGCCACCCAGTCGCCGACGGCCGGGTACGCGTGGGTGTCGCGGTCGGCGGCATGGTGAAACTTCCCGGTGAGCACGCCGAGGACTTCGTCGGAGCCGGTCTGGACCGCGTAAAAATGGCGCCGGAGTTCGACGACAATGCGCGCCGGCTCCAGGCCGGCGGCGCTGTGCGGAGCAAAGACGGCCGACCACCCGGCGTCCCAGCCGAAGGAGTCGAGGACGGAGACGGTGGACATCGGCCGAACCTAACCCAAGGACGCGATGGCACCAAGAGCTGGCTTCAGCAGAAGGAGGGACCCGCAACCGGCCGTCAGCCGTCGTCGCGCGGCCACGGACGGGCGTCGATCGCCAGGCGCAGCGCCCCGGTCGCCACCGCCACCAGGCCGGCCTCCGCGATCAGCAGCAGGCCGAGCCAGCCGCGCGCATCCGCCCACCAGGCAGCCCCCGCGATGGCGGCGGCCGCGACCAGCACCAGGATCATGCGCAGGCACCCGGCGCTCATGTTTTTCGCCTGTTCCGGCGGTTCAGAGAAAGGCACCAGGGTGTGCCAGAGTCCGGGCAGCATGGCAAAAAGGGGCATGGCGCAAAAACCGGGCAGCAGCAGCAGCGCGCCGCCGGACCAGCCTTTCCACACGAACAGCACGGTGCCCAGGACCACGATGACCGGCCCGCACAACAGGATCAGCACCGCCTTGCGGGTGCCATGAAACAGCGGGGCAGGCGAAGCCAGCGGGGCCATCCGAAAAATGTCCGCACCGCGCCAGTGGTCGGAAAATCGAAGCATTTCCAGCGTGTTGAAGACCATCGTGGCCGCCATGGCCCCGGCGAAGGCGACGCCAAATCCCGAGGCCTCCCCGTGGCCGTGGGTACGCCCGGGCAGGGCGACCAGGAAGACGAGCGGGTACGCACACAGCTGGGCCAGTTGCGGATAGATGCGGAGCTTCACGTCCCGGGCGCGAAGCAGGCCGGCCGCGGTCAGCCTGAAAGCGGCGCGCTCGACCGGGTCAGCCAGCCACCGGCGCACCAAGGGCAGCGCCACCAGCCGGTCGGCCAGGCGGCCGTGCCGCGCGCCGGGCCGGACCGCCGCGGGGCCCGCCTCGTTGAGCGCCATCAGGCCTTCGCCATAGGCGGCGTCCAGCCGGACCAGCGCCAGCCACGCCACCAGGGCGGTCGCCACCAGCCCCCACACCGCCAGGACCACGGTGAAGGTTGAAACCGGCGCCCCGGTCAGCACGGTCGCCAGCGCGCCAAACCACGCTGGTGGCAGGGCGAGCATCCAGCGCACCACCTGCTCGACCTCCTGGCTGTCCATCCTGGCCAGCGCCCGCGGCACCAGCTGGCCGCCCACCATCGCGCCCACCGCCACCAGCACCTGGGCCGCGGTGATGAAATTGTCGAGCCGCTCGCGACCGAACCAGCGCAGGCACAGGCCGTAGGCGAGCGTGACGAGGCCGGCCGCAAAGACGACTTCGAACACCAGCGCCAGCAGGTGGGCCGGCAGGAACATCAAGGTCCCGTGCGGGCCGAACATCCCCAACACCAGCCCGACCAGGTTCAGCGCCACCGCCAGCGTCACCCCCATGACGACCATGACCCAGACCTTCGCCCCCAGCAGCGCGCGCGGGGTCACCGGCCGGTGCAGCAGGATGTCGGCCTCCTCGGCATTAAAGAGCAGGGTGCCGCTCGAGCCCGCCATCATCATGCCGACCATCATGAGGGTGAAGGCGTGCAGGGTGGTGCTGCGCTCAAAAACGCCAAGCCTCCAGGTGCTGAGCGCGACCACGCCCATCAGCGTGTACAGCAGCAGCAGTCCGGCCAGGCGCAGGACCACTCCGGTCCCCGCCACCTCCGCCTTAGAACGCGGACGCCCGCGCAGAAACAACCGAAGAAACAGCCCGCACAAGACCCGGTGCACCGAAGGAACACGCCCCGGGCGCTCCGCCGCTGCGTCCCCAGCCTGGAGTGAGTCCTTCATGTCCCGAAGGTGCGGGCAAACGAGGCCGCCTTCTCCTCCAGTTCCATGCCCCCGGTCAGCCTGGTGAACAGCCGCTCCAGCGTGGCCTCGCCATGCTCCGCCAGCAGCGCCTCGGGGGCCCCCTCCAGCACCAGCCGGCCGCGGTCGATGACCACCACCCGGTCGCAGACGCGCTCGACCACGTCCAGCAGGTGGGAACTGTACACCACCGTCCGCCCGGACCGCGCCAGCGACTGGATCAGCGCCTTGAACCCGACCGCCGCATTCGCATCCAGCCCGTCCAGCGGCTCGTCGAAAAAGATCACCGGCGGGTTGTGCAGCAGCGCGGCAATGATGACCACTTTGCGCCGCATGCCCTTGCTGTAGGCAGCCAGCAGCTTGTCGGTGAGGGTCGCCATGCCGAGGTCGAAAAACGCCAGAAACTCGCGAATCCGCTCGCGCGCCGCCCCGGCCGGAATCCCGTACAACGCGGCCACCATCTCCAAAAACTCCATGCCGGTGAGCGATTCGTACAATGCCCCGGACTCGGGCACGAATCCGACATGGCGCTTGACCTCGAGCGGCTCGGTCCGCAGGTCGTAGCCGGCAATGACCGCCGTCCCGCTCGTCGGGGTGAGCATGCCGGTCAGCATCTTCAGCGTAGTCGATTTGCCCGCGCCATTCGGTCCGAGCAGGCCCACGATCTGGCCGGCAGCGATGTCCAGAGTCAACGCGTCCACGGCCACCTGGGTGCCAAAGCATTTGCTCAGCTCGCGAATGGTGATCATGGGGTGATTGAACGCGCTCTGATCCGTCCCCACAATCCGGACAGCGTGCCGGGCCGCGAATGAATAATGTAGGCTCCGCTGGCCAGGGCGGCCACCCCGCAGAACCAGAAAATCTGCCCCGGCCCCCAGCCGAGCACCAGGCTGAACTGCTTTTGCAGCACCGCGGCGGCGACAATTCCGATCCACGACAACCACGCCGCCGTGCCCTGGACCGCCCCCTTGCGGTCCGCCGAGGGCCGATGCTGCAGGATGGCCGCAAGCGGCACAATGAACAAGCCGCCGCCCATGCCCAGCACGACCAGGGCCGCCATAAAAACCGCTTTGGGCAGGCCCGGCCAGCCCGCCACCGCGCACATCGCGGCCAGCACAAAGGCCCCGACCGGCACCAGGCCGTACTCGACATGATCGTGGCTCAGCCGGCCGGCCAGCAGGCTGCCGAGGCCGATGCCGATGGCCAGCGCGGCTTGGAGCGTGCTGTTTTCCAGCGGATTCACCTTGAGCACATGGCTGGCGTACAGGAGCAGGTTCATCTGCACCAGCGCGGCGATGAAAAAGAACAGGGTGTTCCCGAGATTGGCCCGCCACAGGTCGCGGTCGGTCCGCATGTAGGCGCACTCCCGCCACAGGTCGCCGAAAAAATTCACCCGGAAGGGTTTGTCCGGAGCGGCGGCCGGACGGCGCGCGATGCCCAGGCTGGCGGCCAGCCCCGCCCCGGCCAGGCCCAGCAGGACCACGCCCGCCCAGCCGGGCCGCTCGGGAAAAATGGTGGCCAGCAGGCCGGCCCCCAGCGTGCCCAGGATGATCGCGAGAAAGGTCAGCATCTCGAGGATGCCGTTGGCCCACGACAGCCTCGGCAGCGGCACCAGCTCCGGCAGCGAGCCGTACTTCGAGGCCGCGAAAAACGCGCTCTGCGCCCCCATCATCCCGATGGTGATCAGCTGGAGCGTCAGGTCGCCGGCGGCCAGTGCGAAGATGGCGAACAGCATGATCCCCACCTCCGCCGCTTTGACCCATACCATCACCGAACGCTTGCTGAACCGGTCCGCCATCCACCCGCCATAGGCCGAAAAGAGCAGGAAAGGGATGGCAAAATACACCCCCGCATCACTCACCAGCTTGTCCAAATCTTCCTTCGGCAACTGCCGCACCATGACCAGGAAAATCACCAACTGCTTGAGCGTGTTGTCAGAAAACGCCCCCTGAAACTGCGTCGCCATCAGCGACCAAAAACCGCGCCGCCAGCCGGTGGCGCAAACTGAGTCAGACGAGGGCCGGGTCATGGAAATTGAAACGACGGCGGAGCGAGCCCAAACGGCCGGCCCCGCCTCGCAGCGCGATCATCCGCATTATCCGGCCGCTCGGCAACCGATTCGTTGACGGCACCAAGCGGAGGGAGGGGCTCCGCGCAGAGACGCGCCCGATCCACCCTCAGCGCTCACCGCGGAAAGATCAGAGCCCACTCCAGCACCGGTGAAATCACCACGCCGTGAACGGTGGGTGGAGCCGGCGGCGCGGCGGAGCCGGACCAAGCCCGAACATTTTGGGAGACCAGGTCTTCGCCGCCGAAAAGCCGGCCACCGCCGAACGCCCCGACGGCATCGCCGGACGGAATCCGACCCGCGCCCGCCTCCTCCCACCGGGCGGCGAACTTCCCGAACCGAAGCCCGCTCGTGACCCACGGCACCTCCGTGGCGCGCCCCTCCCCCCAACCGACCCGAGCGCCGGCAGCACCACCGGCGCATCTTCGGTCTGAAGGATGAACGCCTGCCCTTCGCCGACATACGCCTGGAAATCGGTGGGCGCGCCGCCGCCGCCCGGCGGCGTGTAGCTGCCGGTCAGCTTGACCAGCTCGCCTTCGAGCCGCGTCGTCGCCGTCAGCGGGGACGGCGGCTGCAGATCGAGCAGGCTGAACCCGACGGTGAGCATGGCCGTGCCCGTGACGACCGGCTCCGCCGCACCCATGGCCAGCCACGCCGACGCACCCAGCGGCACGGTGGTCCTGCCTGTCTGCGGCCACGGGTCGGGGCTGGGGGACTCCTCGACCGTGTCTTCGGAAAACACGAACGCCTGCGCAGAAGACAAGTCTGGCAGGCGCGGGTTTGGGGCGACCTTCCGACCGCCGTGCCGAATTCTTCACCGACGCAGATTTGTCTTGCCACCACATCCGCGACTGAATCAGTCTTGCGGCTCCATCAGCCGCACCCTTCGGTTCGATCCGTTCATCAACAACATAAGCCAGATTATGATTCGTCCGGTTACACGTGCACACTCGCCTCGTCGAGTCTTTCCAAAAGGGGCCGCGCTGATGCCGGCGATGGCTTTCCTCGGCCTCCTCGGCCTGGCCGGCTCCTCGCTCGGCCAGACGATCTTCAGCCAGAACTTCGAGGGCCTGCCCCTCGGGGCCAATGTCGATGAGACGTCGGTCGCCGGGACCGACGTCTGGACCAAAACCGCGCCGACCGGATGGACCATCGACGATACCGGCATGGCCGCCCTCGGCGTGGCTGGCGAAGGCGTCACCGAATGGATCGGCTGGAGCTTCGCCAAAAAAGATTGGTGGGTCCAGGTCGCTGGCGATCAACGCCGTGGAGAGTTCGACCGCGGCATCGGCACCGTGGCCGTCGCCGATCCTGACGAATGGGACGACAAGGGCAACCCGGCCGCCATCGGCACCTTCAACAGCTTTCTCAAAACCCCGCCCATCGACGTCACCGGCATTCGCGCCAACTCGCTCAACCTCGTCTTCGATTCGTCGTTCCGCCCCGAAGACAACCAAAAGGCGTCCGTCACCGTCTCCTACAACGGCGCGGCCGCGGTCACGGTCCTGGAATGGGTCGCCACCGAAGACAACAAAACCAACGAACACGTCAGCGTGCCGCTCAACAACCCAGCCACCGCGACATCAATGGTCATTTCCTTCGGCATGACCAACGCGATCAATAATTGGTTTTGGGCCATCGACAATATCAAGGTCGACCGTGTCGGGCCGCTTTTTGCGGAGGACTTCAACGGCCTGCCGCTGCTCGACAGCATCGAGGAGGCCAATGCCGGCACCGAGGTCTGGACCAACCTTCCGCCCACCGACTGGAACATCGACAACAGTGAGCTCTTCAAGGGGTTCTTCGATCCCGATCCCGCGCCGGATGACTTTCTCCTGTGGCTCGGCCGCAGCGAGTGGAAAGGCTGGGCCTTCGCCACCATCGAGTGGTGGCCGACGGTCGACAATCAGCGCCGCTCGGAATTCACCAAGGGCACCGGCACCGTAGCCATCGCCGACCCGGATGAATGGGACGACGCCGGCGGTCCGGTGGGCCAGGGCGGAAAATTCAACTCTTTCCTCAACACCCCGAAGATCTCCCTTGCCGGCATTCCCGCCAACACCGTGCTGCTCAAATTCGACTCCTGCTGGAGGCCGGAGTGCTGCGATGACGGCGATCAATCCAACAACCAGACCGCCACGGTCGAGGTCTCCTTCGACGGTGGACCAAAAATCAAGGTCGTGGACTGGAGCTCGAATGAGGCCGATCCCAACTACAAGGACGACAACTCGACCAACGACACCATCCTCGTTCCGGTGCCCAACCCGGCCGGGGCCAACACCATGGAACTCAGCTTCGGGCTGACCAACGCGGCCAACGACTGGTTCTGGGCGATCGACAACATCAGCCTGACCGCCGGGGCCGCCACCATCGCCAGCGTCACCCCGACCCCCGGCCGTGTGGTCATCGACATCGCCGACACCGGTGCCAACAAGATCAACACCACCACCATCGTGCTCAAACTCAACGACGTCGTCGTGCCCGCGACCGTCACGACCCAGGGCACGATCATCAGCGTCACCCATGTGCCCTCGCCCCCATTTCCGCCGGCCTCAACCCACACCTACGTGCTCACGGCCACCGACACCGCCGACGCGGCCCTGAGCTTCCCCGGCACCTTCACCACCCCGACGCCCGTCCTGCCGATCGGCCCGCTCCCGGGACCCGCCGGCACCGAGGGTCAGTTCGGCGTCCGCTATCTCTGGGGCACCGCCGCCCCAATCAGCGGGGTGGCCCGCGCGATCGCCGTCATGGAATCGGCGCCGAGCGCCGATTTCGACGGACTGCTCTTCGACACCGAGCACCCGGTCATCAATCATGGCGACGGGGCCGGCTTCATCTTCGATGACCTCCCGTATCCCGACGACGTGCTGGCCGCTGAACGCTGGACCGACGACGATTTTATCCAGCTCGCCAAGGGCCGGATCCGCATCACCGAGCCGGGAGAATACACCTTCGGGATGCACTCCGACGACGGCTTCGGACTCCGCATCTTCGGGGCCGTCTTCACGTCCGTGAGCGGGAACGGCATCATCGACGTGGGCGCACCGAACAGCGTGATCCATCCGTCGGACACCGGCGACAGCAACACCCGCGCCGTCACCACCCTGCAGGCTGGCGACTACGACATCGAATTCTTCTGGTGGGAGCGCGGCGGCGGCGACTTCGGCGAATTGTATGCGGCCAAAGGCAGCTTTGCGGCCGATGTCGACACCGACACGTGGAGGCTGGTCGGAGCCGAGGACGGCCTCGCCCTGGTCGGCCCGCCGTCGGCGGCCGCCATCCGGATCACCGACGTGGCCAAGGTCGCCGCGCCCAGTTCGGTCCAGCTCACCTTCACGGTCAACCCCGGCGAAACCTACATCGCCCAGTATTCGTCCGATCTGAGGAGCTGGACGGACACCGGCGATCCGATCGTGCCCGCCGCCGGCGCCACCACCGCCACGACCACGGTTTCCCTGGCCGCCCCGCCGCTCGCCACCGCCCCCCAGGTGCACTTCCGCGTCAAGGCCCGTCCCTGACACGCGGACCCGGCCGCTGCGAGCCGGCAGATGCACCCCGCCGATTTCCGGGCAGGGTGGGCACTCATGCGCCGCCGCACCTTTCTCCACACCGCCACCGCCGCGACCCTCGCCCCGGTCGCGTCCTTGATCGCCAAAGCGCCCGCGGCGCCGCGAATCATCGACACCCACACGCACTTCTACGACCCCACCCGGCCGCAGGGCGTTCCATGGCCGGAGAAGGGAACACCACTGCACCGCCGGGTGTTTCCGGACGATTGGGCGCAGCTGGCCCTCCCGCTCGGCGTGACCCACGCCCTCGTCGTGGAGGCCAGCGAATGGGTGGAGGACAACCAATGGATCCTCGACCTGGCCGCAAAGGACCCACGCATCGCGGGCGTTGTCGGCAACCTCGATCCGATGTCACCAGACTTCGCGCCCCACCTGAAACGCTTCGCCGCCAACCCGCTTTTCCGCGGCATCCGGAACCGCCGGCCGAATGCGGAATTGACCGGCCTGGTCGAGGCCGCCGCCTTCCGGGCGTCAATGACGCGGCTTGCCGCGGCGGGCCTTTCGCTGGACGTGAATGTGGGCGGGGCGACCGACCTGGCGGCGGTGGCCGCGCTCGCGGCCCACGTCCCGGAGCTGAGGATCGTGATCGACCACGTCGGGGGCGCCGGCGATCCGCGCCGCCTCAGCCCTGAATGGAAGAGCGGGATGCGGCGGGCGGGCGCGCCTGCCAATGTATTCTGCAAGGTGAGCGGACTGGTCGAGCAGACGGATTCCGACCCCGGCCGGGCACCCCGCGAGCTTGAATTTTACCTGCCGATCCTCGACCACGTGTGGGACTGCTTCGGCCAGGACCGCCTGCTCTATGGGAGCAACTGGCCGGTGAGCGACAAGGGCGCGCCGTACGAGGTGGTTTTCCTCCTCGCGCAGGAATACGTCGGCGCAAAGGGAGCCGCGGTGAGCGGCAAGTTTTATTGGGAAAACGCGCAGGCGGCCTATCGGTTGCGCGATCGGTGACGGGGTGCCGCTCGTTGCGCGCCCCCGGGATCCGCCCATGATGACCGACATGAGGCTCTCGATGATCGTCAATCCTTTTACCGAAAGGAATCTGCAACTCGCCGCCCAGGTGGGGGTGAGCGACATCGTGCTCACGTTTCCAGGGCTGGATCCCGCCGCCTTCCGCCGCGCCCGGCAGATGGTGGAGGCGCAGGGAATGAAACTGACCCATCTGGAACGCAAAGTCCCCCATTTGAAGATGGTCCACCGGCTCCCGGGCTGGCAGCAACAAACGGAGGATTTCAAAACCCTGATCCGGCTGATGGCCGAGCAGGAGATGAAGGTGCTGTGTTACAACTGGATGCCCGATGAAGACTGGCAGCGGACCAGCAGCGAGGTCGCGGAGCGCGGCGGCGCGCGGGTCACGGAATTCAACGCCGAGCACGTGGGACGCAACGTGACCGATGCCGACGGCCAGCCGCCGGAGCCGACACCGGCCCCGCGCTTGTGGGAAAACCTGGAGCGGTTCCTGCACGCGGTGCTGCCAGTGGCCGAAGCGGCCGGAGTCACGCTCGCCCTCCATCCGGACGATCCGCCCCTACCCTCGCTGCTCGGCCAGGAACGCATCATCCACAGCAACGCCGCGCTGCGCCGCGTCGTCGAACTCGCCCCCTCCCCGGCTAACGGCCTCTGCTACTGCGTGGGATCACTGCATCCCGCCGGCGAGGACGTGGTCGCGGGCCTGCGCGACCTCGCCCGCCACATCGCCTTCGTGCACGCCCGCAATGTGCGCGGAACCGCCAGCCACTTCGTCGAAACCTGGCACGACAACGGCGAGATCGACATGCCGGCAGTCGTGCGCACCCTGAAAGAAACCTGCTTCCTGGGCACCATCCGCCCGGATCACGCCCCGAGCATGGCCGGGGAAACGAACGACTCCCCGGGCTACGAAATGCTCGGCCGCCTCTTCGCCGCGGGCTATCTGCGCGGATTGATGCAGGCCTCGTGAACCCACGAACCACGACGAACCAAAGACTGGAGGAGCGCAGGAGGCTCGTCGCATTGCTTTCCAGGCAACGAGTCACCCACGAACCCGCCGCCGCCAGTAGGGTGAATAGGGTGAATAGGGTGAATAGGGTGAATAGGGTCCTGCGGGCCCAGTGCCCGGTTGGGCTAGCCGCGGAACCGGCATAGGCCCGACCAATAACCCAAGGACATCTACTATGTTGATCCCATCGTTCCCCACCATTTCGCTAAGATTCTCCCCGCCGGCTTCACCGATCGGATCTCGATTCAGCCACTTTCCACCCAGATTGGCCGTCCAAAGTGCCAATGGAGTATTCAGGAGCCTCGAAAGTGGCGTTAAAGAAAAATTCCTCTCCTCGACTGGATGCGAAAGGAAGAATGCACCAAGCGGTGATCATCACCCTGGCTTTATTTATGCGGCAACGCCCCCCGCAACGGGGATCGCGATTGCCATTGCCAGCACACCCGCTTTCAAGCCAGTCTGCGGCATGAGCACCCCCGCCCTGCCCCCGCCGTCGCCGCGCCGATCAAAGATGTGGCGCCGCCTCGCCGTCCTCCTCCTCGCCCTGGCGGCCGGCGGGTTCATCCTCGTGCGGGTCCGGATGCACGGACCGTATCGGGAGTATCGCGTCGACCTCACCTTCGACTCGACCGCCGGCGGCAAAACCACCATGGCGCCGCTGTCGGTGGGCGTGGCCCAGCGCGACATCACCCCGGACCTCGACCGCTTCGATCCATGGCAGGACCGCGACGGCAACAGCAAGTTCGAGCCGGAAAAAGGAGACACCTACGAAGACCGGAATGGCAACGGCGACTTCGACTTCATCTGGCTCGGCGGCTTCGACAGCAACCGGCCGGCCCAGGGAGTCAACGACCCGCTCTGGACCCGCGCCATCGCCTTTCGGCACCACGCGACCACCGTGGTCGTGGTGAGCATCGACTGCGTCGGCCTGACTCACGAGCGCTTCATCCAGCTGCGGAAGTCGATCGATCATGCCGCGCATGGCATTACGTACATCGTGTTTTCCTCGACCCACACCCACAACAGCCCGGACACCATGGGCATCTGGAGCCAGCGGCCCGTGTTCGGACGGTTCAATGAAACCTACGTCGATTCCATCCTCGCCCGCTCGCGCGAAGCCATCCTCGAGGCGGTCGCGGCCCTGCAGCCGGCGGACGCCCTCCTGGCCACTGAAAAACTTGAGGCCCAAGGGTACGTGCGCGATTCGCGCCAGCCGCTGGTTTACGACCATCAGCTGAATGCCGCCCGTTTCGTCAAACAGGGAACGAACGAGACCATCGCCACCCTGGTGAGCTGGGGCAACCACCCCGAGGCGATGGGCGCCAAAAACCCGCTCCTCAGCTCCGACTTCGCCCACTACTGGCGCGAAGGCATGGAGACGGGCGTGCCGGCACCCCATGGGGCGGACGGCCTCGGCGGCACCTGCGTGTTCGTGCAGGGCCCGGTCGGCGGACTGATGACCCCGCTGGGGCTCGACGTGCCGGACAAGGACGGCGTCACCGTGCACACCGAAAACGGGGTCGGCAAAACCCGCGCCCTGGGCGAGAACCTGGCGTTGCGGACGCTCGCCTTGCTGAAATCCGAGCGGGCAACCCGCATGACGAATCACACCATCAGCGGCGTCGCCCAGACCATCTTCGTGCCGATCGACGGCCCCTACCGCCTCCCCATCATGCTGGGCCTGATCCACCCCGGCTGGTACGGCGGCAAGGCGAAATCAGAGGTCAGCGCCGTGCGCATCGGCGATCTCGAAATCCTGGCCATCCCCGGCGAGGTGTATCCGGAAATCGTTGACGGTGGCGTCGAAGCCCCCGCCGGGGGCGACTATCCGGGCACCCCGGTCGAGGTGCCGCCGCTGCGGTCCGAAATGCGCGGCACGGTCAACATGGTCTTCAATCTCGCGAACGACGAAATCGGCTACATCGTCCCCCGTACCCAGTGGGACGTCGAGCCGCCGTACACCTACGGAAAAGACAAGGCTCCGTACGGCGAGGAAAACTCCGGCGGCAGCAGCGTCGGCGTGACCGTCCACCGAGAGTGCCTGAATGTGCTGCGGCGGCTGCATGCGCTCGGGAAGTGAACCGCCGGGTCCGCGGACGCGGTCCTGGCCGGCAGGGGCGCGCCGACCGGCAGAGGCGTCGTCAGAAGCGCGGGACGCCGGGCCGCGGACGGCGGCGCTCCCGGGAAGCGCACGCGGGGCGGATCGCATTTGCGTGCCGGCCGATCCGGTCCCATCGATAGCATCCATCCGACGCCCCGACCCATGCCTGCCGCGCTTGACGACATCATTTCCCTGTTCGAACACCTGCCCGAAGGCGAACGCCGCGGACTACTGGTTCATTATGCCGAAAGCGCGCGGAATTGCGCCCCCCAGCCCGGGGAGGCGTTCGATCTTGAGGATGTACGCAAGGACGAGGAATGCACCGACACGGTCGGCATTCATCTGCGGGTGGATGAAGGCAAGCATGTCTTTTTCCGGGTGAGCCTGGGCCCGGAGGTGCAGACGCTGACTCGCGCGATGACCGCGATTTTGTGCAAGGGCCTCCACGACTCCACCCCCGAGGAAATCCTGGCGCTGGAGGCCGACTTCGTACCCCGCCTCATTGGGGCCGACCTTGTGCGCCAGCGCAGCCAGACGGTGTATTATGTGCTTGGCCGCATGAAGGGGGCGCTGACGGTCTGGCGCAATCGCCAACGCGCGGCCGGGGAACCCGCCTGATGGCGACCGACCGCCCTCCACTCGCGGCCAGCGCCTCACTCGTTGCCTGGAGGCAACGCTACGACTCGGATCCGCCGCCTTTCGCGATCCCGCGCCGGATCGCCCCGAGCAGTTCGTGGTGCACTTGGACGGCGCTGATCTTGGACATGCCGTCGAGCTGCGGAAAGTCGCCGGCCAGCACCGGCCAGTCGTCGGCATCCTCGGGCACGCGGCCGTGCGATCCTTTGACCAGCGTGGCATCCAGCGGAATCACGTCGAAGAGCCCGCGGAACCCGAGCTTCTTTTTGAGCAGACGCAGGCCGAGCGCGCGCTTCGGGTTCTTGATCGCTGGATCGAGGAAAAGCTCGACCGGGTCGTATCCGGGTTTGCGGTGGATGTCCACGGTGCGGGCGTAATCGGGCGCCTTCGCGTCATCGAGCCACCAATAATAGGTGAACCAGCTGCGCTCGTCCGCGATCACGATCAAATCGCCGGCCCGCGGGTGGTCCAGGCTGGTCAGCGAACGCCACATGCCGTCGAGTACATGCGCGACGCCGGGGGTGTTCTCCAGGACCGCCTTCACCTCCGCGTGCAAGCTGTGGTCGTTTAAATAGACATGGGCCACCTGGTGGTCGGCCACGGCAAAGGCCCGGCTGGCTCCAGGATCAAGCACCTCGGTGCCGGCCTCGTCGCGCCAGGCGATCCAGCCGTGTTCGCGCAGCACGCGGTTTAGGTGCACCGGCTGGTCCACGGGCGTGATGCCGTATTCGGAGACAATGAGGACTTTGACCGCCCGGCTTTTGTAGAACTCGATCATCTCCCCGAGCAGGCCGTCGAGTTCACGCAGAGCCTGCGTCGCCTCCGGCCCGTCCGGCCCGTGGCGCTGGAAGTCGTAGTCGAGATGCGGCAAGTACACCAAGCTCAGGTTGGGCCAGTGTTTTTCCTCGATCCACATCGCGGAGCGGGCGATCCAGCGGGTGGATCCGAGTCCGGCCATCGGTCCCCAGAATTGCGGGAAGGGAAACTCGCCCAGGTCCGCCTTCACGGCCTCCCGCAGGTCCGAGGGATGGGTATAGACGTCGAAGATCTTCCCCCCATCGGCCCGGTAGATCGGCCGGGGGGTGATGGAAAAGTCCGCGGTGGAATACATGTTGTACCACCAGAAGACCTTGGCGGTGGTGAAGTCCGGGTGGTCGCGCCGGATTTTCTCCCAGAGCTTCTCGCCGGTCACCAAGTGGTTGCTTTGTTTCCAGAACTGGACCTCGGCCAGGGCCCGATCGTACCATCCATTGCCGACGATGCCGCTCTGCGCGGGAGTTTTGCCGGTGAGGTAGGCCGCCTGCATCGTGCAGGTGACCGCGGGCACCAGCGGCTCCACCGGGACGATCTGCTTCCGGCGCAGCCAGGCGGTGAGGTTGGGCATGTCCGCGCCCAGACACCGGCGGGTCAGGCCGACGACGTTGAGAATGGTGGTGCGGCTCACGGAATCAGAAGGAACGACAAAGAGGAAGCGGGAGGGAGGCGGCTCCGGCAGACAGCGGGCCCGGAACGGGCGGTGGGTCCACCCGGACGGTGGGTCATGGCGCGGCGCAGTGGTTTTTTAATTCCTCCATGGCCTCGCGCACGAGCGCCGCATCCATTACGTGCACCTCCATGCGCCGGCCCAGGCCAGTGATCAGCGTGATCGTCAGCTCGCCGCCGAGGTGCTCGCGGAATTCCTCCAACCCGCGCAGGACCAGCCGCTCGCCGGTCTCATCGACCCGGTCCAGCTCCTCGTCGTAGAGGGCAAAACCGATCCCCTCGATGAGCCGCAAAATGCGCGCGCAGTCGGCCGCGGCGAGCAGCCCGAGACGGCGCGCATAGACCAGATCCACCGCCATCCCGATCGCCACTGCCTCGCCATGATGGATGCGGTAGCCGGAGGACGGCTCGATCTTGTGGGCCACCCAGTGTCCGAAATCGAGCGGCCGCGCCGAGCCCAGTTCGAATGGGTCGCCGCCAGTGGCGATGTGTTCGAGATGGAGCTCCGCGCTCCGACGCACGACCATTTCCACCGCCCCAGCCTCCAGCGCGGCGAGCGCGCCCGCCTGCGCCTCAATGGCTTCGAAAAAGGCGGCGTCGCGCAGCAGGGCGACTTTCACACCCTCGATCAATCCCGCGCGCTTTTCCCGCGCGGGCAGCCCGTCGAGCAGGGCAAAATCGTTCACCACCGCCCACGGCACGGCAAAAGTACCGATCCAGTTTTTCTTCGCGAAATGGTTCACCCCGTTTTTCACCCCCACCCCGCCGTCGCCCTGGCTCAGGGTGGTCGTCGGCATCCTCACCAGCCGCACCCCGCGGTGGGCGGTGGCCGCGGCGAAGCCGGCCAGATCAAGGAAAGCGCCGCCGCCGACGGCCAGCAGGGTGCTGTGCCGGTCGAGCCCGACCCGGTTGATGGCACCCCACAGCTCTTCGACCAGCCCCCAGGTGTTCTTACAGGCCTCGCCGCCGGGCAGTACAAAAACCTCCCCGCCGACCAGGGTCACGCTATTCTCGTGCGCCCGCATCCAGCCGGCAATGGCCTCGACCGCGTCCGGGCAGCCCGCCGCCACGCCGGCATCCATAAAAACCAGGACCTTGCCGGACAGCACATCGAGCAGGGTATGGTTGTCCACGGAAAAAGCTTGCCGGGTGAAGAGGACCCGGTGCTGAAAGGTGAGGGTGATGGGCTTGACGAGTGCGTCCACGGAACTGGGGTTGGAAGTAAGCGGAAAAACCCGCACCCTAATGCCCCCAGCTGGAATGCAAGGCGTCCGGAACCATGGCGTCCCCTATGTCTCAGGTCGCGGCCACCCGCTTTTGCCAGAGCAGGCTGGCCGCCAGCAGCGCCAGCCAGACGACTGCCCACTCCCACCGCAACTGCGCCACCCACAGCGCGTCCACGACCACGATGCCGGCCAGCATCCGGGCCACGGCATCGCCAATACGCCCCGGATTCCCCCGGTCCCGGAGAATCGTCCCCACGCGCCAGGCCCCCAGGCCGAAGAGAAACCCGACAAAAAGGAAGTCGCGGAAATCGGCGCCGGACAGCCGGTTGGCCAGCCCCGCCCCGAAGAGCGGAGCCATCACCAGGCCCAGCCCGGGCCATGAGACCGCCCCCCCGGTTGCCTCACGCCGAGCTACCAGCGTGAGGCCGACGATGTAGCAAAAAAGCCCGCTGAGCCACAAGCCGACCACGGCATCCGGCGGCCCCCACCCCCGCGTCATCGAGGCCGCGGCCCCGCCCAGAAAAACTCGGCACAGCCCCATCGCCACCACCGCCCAGGCGGACTTTTTGTGCCCCCAATCGTACAGCAGGATCGCCAGCACCATCGCGGCCACGAGCGGCCAGGCGCAGCCGGCCGCCAGCAGCAGGCCGGCTCCCAGCAGCAGTTCGCCCCCGCCCAGCAGCCACACCGTCCGTTCGGAAACGACCCCCGAAGGAATCGGCCGCTCGGGGCGATGACGCCGGTCCCAGCGCGCATCAAAGGCGTCGTTCAGCGTGCAGCCGCCGGCATAGGCCAGCGTACCGCCGGTCAGCGCCCAGGCCAGGCCGGCATGCCACGGCTGTCCGGTCAGCAACCAGCCGGCCAGCACATTCGACCAGACCGTGGGCAGGTTCGAGGCGCGGGCGAGGGACCAGATAACGGAAACGGGCATGGCCGCACCATGGGCGTGGACCGCGGCAACGCAAAATCAGGCTTTCCCGCCGACCAGGCGCTCCAGCCCGTCCAGGCACAGTTGCGACCACGTCTCCAGCCGGTCGCGTTCCGCCCGCAACTCATCCGGGGTGAAAAAGCCGACGTCCGCGATGCTGTCCTCATTTGAGGTCACCCGGTCGGTTTCCAGCTCCACCAGATGGACCACGCCGAGGTGGACCTGCCCGACGTCATTACTGTCGTCGTTGAGCAGAGCCACGATCCGCTGGGACCAGCCGCCTTCGATGGTCAGCTCCTCCGCCACCTCGCGCTCGACCCCCGCAAGGTAGGTGCTGCGTTCCAGCGACGAAGCCGCGTCGTCCTCGCTGTTGATGTGCCCGCCGATGCCCAGCGACGCCTTGGCCGCAAGGCGCTGCTCGCCCGTCTTCTTGCTGCGCACGTAACGCAGGAACTTCCCCTGATGATGGAAGATCGCGTAGGGAATGATCTGCTTTTTGCTCGGATCGTGCTCCGCCTCATCGCGCTGCAGGAAATAATTGTGGGCCGGGTCGAGAAAGACCGGCAGGTAGCGGTCGACCTCGAAGGCCAGCCCCTGGAAGCTGCCCAGTTGATCAAAAAGCGGACGCGGCACGACCAGGACGTGCTCGTTGGGGTAACGGAGTGACATGGGGGCGAATGCCTCACTCCCCGGCCGCCGTCAATCGGCTTTGCCATCCATCGGCGCGATTGCGGCCTCCAGAACCCCTCGCCTCCGCGCCACGGGATCAGATCGGCTTTGCCCCGGGCGGCGACCGTTCACCACACTGCTGACATGGACCTCAAGAACCTGGACGACGTCCCGTCGTTGATCGCCAAGGCCGGCTCGGAGAGCCAGACACCATCCCCGGGGGCAGGGCGTTTGCCCCGGCCGCCACCGCTTCCGGTCTGGCACCAGCCAGGGTCCGTCCGCTGGCTATTTTTTACCCACGCCGCGGGCCCCTGGGGCTGCCCGCGCCCAGTTATTCCTTTTCCGGTTCCACCGGAGCCGGGGCGGGCTCGGCAGCCGCAGCTTCGCCCTCGGCGGGTCCAGTTTCCGGGGTGAAGGTGGCGGCCGGCAGTTCCGGTTCCGGGGCGGCGGGTTTTTCGGCCGGTTTGACCAGCGGCTCCTTAACTTCGGGCTCCTTCGGCTGGGGGATTTCGACCCTGATGGGTGGAGTCACCGCCTCGATCCTTCGTGGTTCGCCGGCGGGGGCCGGTGTGGGCGCTCCGGGCGCGTTGCCCGGCAGCGTGACTACCGGCGAGACCGAGCTGGCGGCCGGATCAGGCGTGGCCGCGCCGGCCGCCTTTTTGAAGTGGGAACGGTCTTTCAGGAACCAGTCCACCGTGTATTTCGAGACAAGGTAGGTGCGTCCTTCGAACGTCTTTTCCTTCGCGAGACGCTCCTCTTTTTTCTTCTTGGCCTCCTCCCACTGTTTGAGCTCGGTCTCATGCTGGGTTTTGGCCGCCTCGAGGGATTGTTTGGCCTGTTCCCAGGCCGTACGGGCGTCGGCGTCCTTCTTCTCGCGTTCGGTCTTCTGCTCGGCGGTCTCGCCTTCCGGGGCGGGCGTCGGCTGGGGCTCGGCGGGCGGATCCACCGCCGCCGGCGCGGCGGGCTCCGGCTGCGGGGTGAACGCCACGTTCACCATCACGAAATAGTCGCTGTTCTCGTCCTCGGGCTTCACCTTGTTCCCGATCTTGATGGTGTAGCTGAATCCATCAAAAAAGGCGACCGTCGCCGTGCGCTTGGGCGCGTCGAGCCCGGTCTTGTCCTTGTCCGCGGCGGTCGCCACATCCGTAAAAAAGGCGCTGCTGAAGGCACCGCCCGCCTGCTTCACCTTCTCGGGGTCGATCTCCTCGCCTTCCTTCTTGTCGGCCAGCACCGGGTCGGCACCTTCCTTTTCCCGATCGACCTTCCACGACTGGTCCGCCGGATCGGAAACCTTGACTTCGATCGTCTTCAATCCGCCGGAGGGCGCGATGAATCCCTTGTCGAGCCAGCTTTTCACGTCCACCGACAGGCTGGAAAAAGCCTCCTTCACCTTGTAGGCAACTCCAGTGGTCTCGCCCACCTGGACAAAACGACCGGTGGCACCGCCGACGTTGAAGAAAGGATTGTCCGGAGCTTCCTCGCGTTCGATCGACTTGCCGAGCAGCAGGCGACCCATTTCCTGGTCGTTCGCCTTCTTGAACACCACCAGCGTGCCCACGGCTTCAGGTTTGGCCTCCTTGGCCGCATCGGAAGCCGGGGAAACAAGCTGGAGGCGCCCGAGCTGGGACTGGCCGATCTCCTGCTGCTCGATCACCCGCAACTCATGGGCCTTCAGGACCAGGTCTTTCACGAAGTCAAAATTCGCCGGATAGGCGTCGCGCTCCTTGACGCCCCAGGATGAATCCTCCCCGCGAGCCAGGTTGACTTCCTCCTTCTGGCTTTTGATCTGGATGGCGACGACGTTGTCGGGCACAAACCCGGGCAGGGCGCGGTCGAGCGAGAGGCTTTCGCGGCCGGGAGCCGAGCCACTGCCGGAGCTGAATTTCCACACCACGCCGGCGGCGACGAGGCCGAGCGCCACGAGGATGGTGATAAGCTGGCGGTTGTTCATGGGTTACTTGGCGGAGGTTGATTTGCGGCGGAAAAGGAACACGGCGAAGCCGATGGCGGCCACGACGAGCGGGGTGCCGAGGATGTTCCAGAGTTTCATGGAGGCGAGGGTGCCGTCGATGTCGGCCCGCGCGCTCTTGCGGAGCTCGCGGATGTCGCGCTGGGCGTTCGCCTGCTTTTTGCGGAACGACTCCAGTTCAGCCTGCTGCTCCGGGCTGAGGAAGCTGCGCTGTTTTGGATCCTTGGCAGCCTGCAGCTCGGAGAGCTTGGCGTTGGCTTCGTCCGCCTGCTTCTGCAGCTCGGCCACCGCGCTCTGGATTTTCGCATTGGCCGCGGTTTCAATGGCGTTGATGCGGGTGAAGGGACGGCGGTTGGTATTGCGGCTGCGGACTTCCAGGAGGCGGGTGTCGCCCGCGATCTGATCGACCATGTTCATGCCGAAGGGCAGGTTGCCATTAAACGGCATGGCCATGTTGCCGAGCATTTGCACCGAAAAATTGTCGTAGAGGAAATCGGTGTCCGCCACAAGGATGACCACGCCGGACTTGCCTTCAGCCATCTCTTTCAGGGAGGGGCCCGCCTCTTCCTTCTGGTCGGCCTCCTCCTTTTTCTCCTCGTCCTCGGCGGGCTCCGCCGCCTTCGGCTTGCCTTCGGGAAAGGCGGTCTTGAACTTGCCGATGAGCCGCACCGCCAGAGCCTTGGGCTCACCGGAAGATTTGAACTTCTGGATGATCGCCTCATCCGAGTTCTCCGCTTCGAGCGGGCTGACCATTTCGTTTTGCGGGGAAGTTTGGAGCAGCACGTCGGCCGTCAGCCCCTCGGCGGGTTTGCCGGAGAAGGCGCCGCTGAACACAAACATCAGGTCGCTCAGGCCGCTGGTGACCGGATCCTTGCGGTTGAAGGCCTGCTCCCCAAGGGTCAGGAAGGCCGGCGATTCGCGATTCCCTCGCAACGGGGTCTTGAAGAGCATGTCGGCAACCACCTGGGTGGCGTCGAAGCCGTAACCCCAGGCAGACGTCAGCTTAGGCACGCTCGAGGAAGTTTGTTCGCCGCCCATCATCGGCATCTGGGGATTCTGACGACCGGCGTTCATCTTGCCCACGATGCTGTGCGGATCGAGCATGAGGATGACGGGTTTTCCCGAGAGGACGAACTGGTCGATGGCGTACTGTCCCCGGTCGGTGATCCCCGCGGGATGCACGACCATAAGCGCATCGAGGTCGGCATCGATGGATTCGGCGGTCATTTCAATGGTCTTGACCTCGTAGTCCCGCTTGAGTTGCTGGAAGAAGATCCACGGACGCTGCTGCCCGCCCATCATCGGCCCCATGCTGCCGGTCAGCGGCAGCGCGGACATGACCCCGATCTTCTTTTTGGCATCGCCTTTGAGCACGTTGGCGATGGCCCGGCTGACCTCGTATTCGAACTGCTCCTCGCGCCCCATCAGGGCGAGAAAGTCCACGTTCTCGCGCTTGTCGAGGCAGGAGACCGAGAGAGTCAGGAAGACATCGCCCGAGCGGGTCGGCTGCGATTGCACTCCGGCCAGGGCCGCCTGTTCGCCACCCTCGGTGTCGGGCGCGGGATTGACCTTGGTAAATTTGAAAAACCCCTTCGGCGTCTTCTGCTCGTACTGGCGCAGGAGCGACTCGAGGTCCTTGACACGCCCGAGCATCTCGGGCGGCAGTTCCTTGCCTTCAGAGACGAACAAGGTGCCCTTGACCGGGGTGTCGACCCCTTCCAGGATTTTCTTGGTTCCGTCGGTCAGACTGTAGAACTTGTTGTCCGTGAAGTCGATCTGGAGCGGGACATTGCGCGCGAGGTAACTGAGGCCGGCGGCGATGAGGCCGACGGCGAGCACCCCGACAGAGGTGAACAGGCCGATGGAATGGCGCTTGGGGGCGGGGGCGGTGGGGTCCGTGCTCATGGTGCGGGCTGAAAAAGTGGATGAAAAAGGAGGTCAGGCGCGCTTGGAGCGAATGACCACGCTGGTGGCGTAGAGGCAGAAGGAAATAAAGGCCGCGAAGAAGACGGCGGTGTCCAGCCGCAGCACCCCGCCGAACAACCGGCCGCCGTGGGCCATCAGGCTGAAGCCGTCGGCAATTTCGAGTGCGGCCAGACGGAGGGTTTCAAAGAGGCCGGTGGCCGGGATGTTGCGCAGGAATTCCAGGAGCTGCGGCGATCCGATCAGGACCAGGAAAAAACAGATGACCACACTCACCACCAGGCAGATGACCTGGCTGCGGGTGAAGGCCGAGACCAGACAGGTCAGGGCGATGGTGGCGCAGCCGACGAGCAGGCTGCCGAGATAGCCGCTGAAGATCTTCCCGGTGTCGGGGTCGCCCAGGTAGTTGACAGTGAGAATGACCGGAAAGGTCATGGCCAGGGCGGCGACAACAACCACGCACGCGGCCAGGAATTTGCCGAGGATCGCCTGCCAGGTGCTGATCGGCATGGTCAGCAGGAGCTCGATCGTGCCCTCGCGGTTCTCCTCGGACCAGAGACGCATGCCGATGGCCGGGCCCAGGACCATGAAGAGCCAGGGATGAAACTGGAAAAACGCGTAGTCCAACGAGGCGTCCTCACCTTCGAGAAACCGGCCGAAGACGAAGCAGAGCGACATCGACAAGATCAGGAAAATGAAGATGAAGACGTAGGCCAGCGGGGTCAGGAAATAAGCCTGCACCTCGCGTTTGAAGACGACCCAGATGTTTTTCATGGATGAGCGGTGGGAAAAAGGGAAAAGCTGCGGGGGATGAAACGAGTAAATGAGCGCGCCGGGCGTTGGGTCCTGCCGGCGAACCGGCCAGCGGGGGGGAATGGACGAGCGGCGACGGACTCCGGGGAGCGACTAGCTGCGGTCCTGGACCGTGAGCTCGCGGAACATTTCGTCGAGTCGACCCTCATCGACCGCGAGCTCCTGGAGCATCAACTGGCGGCCGGCGGCAAATTGATAGATCTCCCCGGCCAGCGTGCCATCGACGGCGGTTTTTTTGGGGAACACCCGACCCACAAAAAGGGAGTCACCCGACTCGATGCTTTCGACACTCTGCACGTGGGGGAGTTTTTCCAGTTCCGAGAGGATGCCCGATCCGGCGAGGCCGAGGATGCGGACCTTGACCGCTCCGGCCCGGGAAGCGCGGCGCTTCAAGTCATCCGGTGTGCCGTCAGCGACCACCCTGCCCTGGTCGATGATGATGGCGCGGGAGCAGACGGCCTCGACTTCTTCGAGGATGTGCGTCGAGAAGATGACCGTTTTGGTCGCGCCGAGGCGGCGGATGAGGTTCCGCACCTCCTGCTTCTGGTTCGGGTCGAGACCGTCGGTCGGCTCGTCGAGGATGAGCACCTCGGGATCGTGGACGATGGACTGCGCCAGGCAGGTGCGGTGGCGGAAGCCCTTGGAAAGAGTGTCGAGGCTCTGGGTGGCCACCTTTTCCAGGAAGCAGGTTTCGATCGCCTGGTCCACGGCGGCCTTCTGCGCGGCCCCGGTGATGCCCCGCAGTTCGGCGGTAAAACGGAGGAACGAGGCCACGGTCATGTCCGAATACAGCGGGGCGTTCTCCGGCAGGTAGCCGATCTTGGCCTTGGCCTTGATGGGATCGCTCTGAATGTCGTGCCCGCCGACGGTGACCGTGCCCAGGGTGGGCGGGATGAATCCGGTGATCATCCGCATAGTGGTGGATTTGCCCGCGCCGTTGGGCCCGAGAAAGCCCAGCACCTCGCCTTTGGCGACGGAGAAGGAAATATTATCAACGGCCCGCTTGGGACCGAATTGCTTGGTTAGGCGAATGACCTCGATCATACAGTGAGGGGTAAACAGGGGGGGCGCGACGATTGCCACGGGCTAAGCGCAGGGCAACACCTTTTTTGTCTGAGAAATTTTCAATGGTAGTGTCAGAGCGCGATTTTTTCGGACGGAACGCCTCCGGGCAGGGGCCGGGCGATGCCACCCGAACCAGCGGGACCGCTTGCCCTCACGCCCCCCCCGGGCACCATGCCCCTCATGACAAAACCAACCCTGGTGGTGCTCGCCGCCGGCCTCGGCAGCCGCTTTGGAGGCTTGAAACAAACCGTCGGCTTCGGTCCGCACGGGGAGACGCTGCTGGACTATTCGGTCTTCGACGCGGTGCGGGCGGGATTTGGGAAGGTGGTCTTCGTGATCCGGAGAGACTTTGCCGAGGCCTTCACGCGCGACGTGGCGGCCCGGTTCAAGGGCCGCCTGGAGGTGGCCTGCGTCTTTCAGGAACGGCAGGACGTGCCGGCCGGACCGGCCGGCACCCCGCTGGTGGCTCCGGCCCTCATGGCGGCCCGCGCCAAACCCTGGGGCACCGGCCACGCCACCCTGGCGGCCCGCCACGCCGTCCGCGAACCCTTCGGAGTCATCAACGCGGACGATTTTTACGGCCGCGAATCGTTCGAAAAACTGGCTGGCTTCCTCGCCCAGCCCGGGCTGCAGGCCGCCGACGTGCGGTCCTGCCTGGTCGCCTTCACCCTGCGCAAAACCCTGTCCGAACACGGACGCGTGGCCCGCGGCGTCTGCCGGACCACACCCGCAGGCGTGCTCCTCAGCGTGATGGAAAAAACGCGGCTCTGGCGGGTCGGGTCCGGCGCGGAAAACCGACCCGATCACGGCCCGGTCGAGACGTTCACCGGCGATGAAGCCGTCTCCCTCAACACCTGGGGCTTCGCCCCGTCGGTTTTTCCCGAACTGGAGCGTCTCTTCGGTGAATTCCTGCTCACCCACGGTCACGACCCGGAAGCGGAATTTTTCTTGCCCTTCGCCGTCGATCACCTCCTCCGCGAAGGACGCGAACAGTGCCGCCTGCTCCGGTCCGATGCCACCTGGTTCGGCGTCACCTACCGCGAGGACACCGACCTGGTGCGCACCGCCCTCGCCGCCCTGCATGCCGCCGGGGAGTATCCCGGGCAGCTCTGGCCATGAGCCAATCCAGCCGCCCGACCGTAGCCCGACCGTAGCTCGACCGTAGCTCGACATTCCGATGTCGAGTTCGCGGGGTAGGCCCCACGCACCCGACACGCGCACCCGACACGCGCACCCGACACGCGCACCCGACACGCGCACCCGACACGCGCGGTGGCCTCGACTCGACTTCGGAAAGTCGAGCTACTTTTCGGCCAGCGCTTTCCGCACCGCCTCGGGGGTGATGCCGAGTTCCTTGAAGACGGTGTTACCGGGCGCGGAGATGCCGAAGCGGTCGATGCCGATGACCTGGCCGTCCGTCCCAACGTATTTCCACCACAGGCCGGGCACGCCCGCCTCGATGGCGACGCGCTTGCGGCAGGCCGGGGGCAGCACCTCGTCGCGATACGCCTGCGGCTGGCGTTCGAACCGCTCGAAGCACGGCATCGAGACGACGCGTACGCCGGGCTGATCGCCGGCCGCGGCCACGGCATGCTGGACCTCGGAGCCGGTGGCGATGACGATGGCGGTGAGCGGGGTGGATTCCTTTTTCAGGATGTACCCGCCGCGGAAGACGCCGTCGCGGCGGGTCTTGGCGGAGGCGAAGCCGAGGTGCGGAAGGTCCTGGCGGCTGAGGGCGAGCAGGGTCGGTCCGTTGGTGCGCTCGAGGGCGGCCACGAAGGAGGCGGCCGTTTCCTCGGCGTCGGCCGGGCGGATCACATCGAGGTTCGGGATGACGCGCAGGCCGCTGATCGTTTCCACCGGCTGGTGGGTCGGGCCGTCCTCCCCCACCCCGACCGAGTCATGGGTGAAGATGTAGGTGACGGGCAGGTGCGCCAGCGCGGCCAGGCGAATGCTGGGGCGGCAGTAGTCGGCGAAGACGAGGAAGGTGGCCCCGCTCGCGCGGAACAGGCCGTCGTAGGCGAGGCCGTTGCACATCGCCGCCATGGCGTGCTCGCGGATGCCGAACCAGATGTTCCGGCCGCGCGGGTTGACCGAGGAAAAATCCCCGCCGTTTTTGATGTAATTCTTGGTGCTGCCGAAAAGGTCGGCGCTGCCGGTGATGAAATGCGGCACCGCCTCGGCGATCACCTGCAGGATTTCGCCGCCGCTGTTGCGGGTGGCCGATTTACCGTCGGCGGAAAACTCCGGAATGCGCTCAAGCAGGTCGCCGGGCAGCTCATTGGCCAGGGCGGTCTGGAGCTGCGCGTTGAGCGCCGGGTTGGCGGCCGACCAGGCGTCGAACGTTTTCTGCCAGGCGGCGTGCGCGGCGGCCCGCGTGGATTTCAAGGCACTGAAATGAGCGTGCACGGCGTCGCTCACGTAAAAATGGGTGCCCTCGGGCAGGCCGAGGTTCTTCTTGGCGGAGTCCACAAATTTCGCGCCGCCCTCGCCGTGGGCCTTGGCGGTGCCGGCCACTTCCGGAATACCGCGGCCGATCTCGGTCTTGGCGATGATGAACTTCGGGCGCCCGTTGTCGCTGGTCCGGGACCGCTCGAGGGCCGCGCGGATGGAGGCCAGATCGTGACCGTCGATCGTGACCACATCCCAGCCCATGGCCGCGAATTTCTGCGCTGCATCCTCGCTTTGCGTGAGCCGGGCCATCGCGTCGAGAGTCACGTCGTTGGAGTCGTAAATGAGGATGAGGTTGTCCAGGCCGTTGTGTCCGGCGAAAGACGCCGCCTCCATGGCCACGCCCTCCTGCAGGCAGCCGTCCCCGGCGAGGACGATCACGTGGTGGTCAAAAATCGTGTGCTCCGCGGTGTTGTAGGTGGCCGCGGCCATCTTCCCGCTGATGGCGTAGCCGACCGCGTTCGCCACCCCCTGACCGAGCGGGCCGGTGGTGCTTTCCACTCCCGGGGTTTCGCGAAACTCGGGATGCCCCGGGGTGATCGAATGCAGCACCCGGAAGGCCGCGACCTGCTCGATCGGCAGATCATAACCGGCGAGATGCAGCCACGAATACAGGAACATCGAGCCATGACCCGCGCTGAGGATGAACCGGTCGCGGTTCAGCCAGCGGGGGGCCGCCGGGTTGCAGACCAGGCTCTCGCCGAAGAGGACCGCGCCGATCTCCGCCGCTCCCAGCGGCAGGCCGAGGTGGCCGGACGAGCATTTGTGGACGGCGTCCATGGCGAGACCACGGGCTTCGTTGGCAGCTTGGGCAAGGATGGCGGTGTTCATGAGAAAAGCGGGAAAGGCGGGATGCGGTGGATGGTTCGGTCGGATTCATCCACCCGGGCGTGGAACCGGCGGACAAACCGCCGTCCGGACCCGGGTGGGGAAAAGCGGGCACCTAAGGGACGAATCCGGGAGCGTCAAGGTGCCGGACCGCCGAAGCAGGGCCGCCCACGCCCCGAAGCCCCGCCGCCCCGGCTGGCGGCACCGCCCGCCTTTACCTCCTCTGCAAGGCGTTCCGGTAATTCATGATCCCGGCCGTGATGGACCCGGCGAGCCGCTCGCGGTAAAGGGGGTTGTGGATCTTCGCGCACTCCGCCGGGCTGGTGATGAAGCCGCCCTCGACCAGGATGCCCGGCGTTTGGATGCCCTTGAGGAGAAACCACCGGTCCCGCAGCACCCCGCGGTCCACTGCCTTGAGCTGATAAAGCATGGAAGCGTGCACGGCCGTGGCGAGGGCGATGTTTTCCGAGTCGCGGGAGTTTCCCCGGAATCGCACCGCATCGTTGTCGTTGTCCTCCTTGCGGCTGCGATTGGTCCCCTGGGGTGCCAGCGCGTACGTCTCGACCCCCTGGGCGCTGGACCCGCCGGAATTAAAATGCACGCTGACAAAGATGCTGGAGGGGGCGGCATTGGCGACCTCGACCCGCTGGGGCAGGCTGGGGAACATGTCGCTGGTGCGGGTCATCACCACTTTGAGTCCGCGGGCCTGGAGTTGCTTGGCCAGGCGCAGGCTGGTGTCCAGGGTGTAGGCCTCCTCGTTGCCAAAAACGCCGCGGGCTCCGGTGTCGTGACCGCCGTGCCCCGGGTCCACCACCACCGTGGTGAAGGGCGGCCCTTTGGCAATATGACTGGGCCGCAGCACCGGGTCGATCAATTTGGAGAGGTCGATCCGGGAGACGAGCACGTCCTTGCCCTGGCTGGCCGCCGGCAGGCTGAGCATGAACTTCACGCCGTTGACCAACATTTCCTGGCTGCCGCTGCGCAGCCGCAGGACCAAGCGCGGCGACCGCAGGGCCACCGTCGTCCCGCTCCGCTCCAACGCCGTGAATTTGTAGAACTCCTTGACCCCCTGCGCCGTGACATACTCGTTACCCCCGATCATGACTAGCTTCCAGGCGGCCCCGGCCGACGGAGAAAATACCAGCGCCGCTCCGCCGGCGATCCAGCCCAGGGCGCGGCGTCGGGTGCAAAAATGGGGTCTGGGGGGGAAAGGCTCCTCCATGGTGTGCGGCGTCAATCGTAAGCTGCCTTTCCGCGGCCCGCAACGGAAGCGGCGGATTTTTCACCCCCCCCCGGTTTTTCCGCGGCCGACGCCCCGGCCTCCGCCCGTCGACGCCGCTCCGGCGTCCCCACGCGAATTTCATTTCCCCCGGCCGCGATGCCCGCTTAATTGCCCCTGTCTCCCTCGAGCGCGCTCCGCGCCACGACGGGCCCCGCACTCCCCATGGTCACCAAACTGCTCCACACCCGCTATCGCGTCGCCGATCTGGAAAAAACCGTCTCCTTCTACACCGAGGTGCTCGGCCTCCGCGAAATCCGCCGCCACAAGTCGCCGCGCGGTTCCGAACTCGTCTTCCTCCAGACACCCGGAAGCGAGGAATTGCTGGAAATCTGCTGCTTCCCCGCCAGCGGGCCAGTGGCGGTCGGCCCCGATCTGACCCACCTCGCCTTTGAGGTGCCGGATCTGGAAGCCTTCGCCAAACACGCCGCGGCCAAGGGCTATCCTCTGTCCGACGGCCCCACCGTCACCGGCACCGGCACCACCTTCGCCTTCATCGACGCCCCCGAAGGCTACGAGATCGAGCTGATCGAAGCCTCCACACCCGACTGACACCCCGTCCCCGCAGAAAAACCGGGGCTCGCGGAAAAAGATGTTGGGTGCTCCGGCGATTCGGAGAGTAGGCTTCCCCATTCAGTGAGCAGTCATCCGTCACCGCCTCGTTCCGGTCTCTCCGGTCACGGTCCCTGAGGACTGCCTCCCTTTTGCATTCCCCCCGTTCCCACCGCACGCCTCATGGATTTTGACTGGCTCGACGCCCCTTTTGACCTGAAAGAGGTCCTGCCCCGCGAAATCGAGGAATCCTTCGAGGACCCGTTCAGCATCCGCCTGCTCCCGGAGGGCGACGGTGGCGGCGAGGCCCGATACTTCAATCTGGGCAAATCCATCGGCAACCGCGGGATTTTCTCCCTCTTCTGGACCGACGGAAAAAAATACCGCGTCCTCTGCGCCCGCGGGATGACCCCGGAGGAACTCCAGTTCTACGAGCGCAAAAACGTCGAGATGCTCTGACCGCCACGCCTTCCCCCAGAATTCACCAGCAACCACCGCCCGCGACACCGCCATTCCACCGACCATGCAAACAATCAGCAAATGGAGCGACATGCCCTCCTTCGACGACGAGAAGGTCGAGGCCGCCTACTGGCTGGACCATCAGGTCGATTCGCGGTTGATGAGCCACTCGATCCTCAAGTCCGATGTGCGGGAATCCACCACCATCACCCTGCGGTTCGACCCCCGGATGCTCGCGCGCATCAAACGCATGGCCCGCACCCGCTTCCTCAATTACCAGAGCATGATGAAGCAGTGGCTCAGCGAGCGCCTCGAGCAAGAGTTGAAGAACATGAACTGAGGCGGCGTGAACGAGCCCGAAATCGGGGGACCGGTGCCCCCGCACGCCGCGCCCCCGCACGCCGCGCCCCCGCCGCCGGCCCGCGCCCGCGGCCGCCGGGTCGCGGCCCTGCTTCAGCGACCGTCCGCCTGGTCTCGCGCCTGGTGGCTGTGGTTCACCGTACTTTTCGCGCTGTCCTCGATTCCCGGCCATCACCTCGGACCGGTCCCCTTCGCGTGGTTCGACAAATTGGAACACGCCGCCTACTTTTTCCTCGGTGGGCTGCTCCTGGGTGGCGGGCTGGCGGCCGCCGGGCAGTGGCCCGGCCGGTGGTGGCTGCTCCCGCTCGTGGCCGCCCTGGCCGGCTTGTTCGACGAGTTTCACCAGATCTTCACGCCCGGCCGCAGCGGCCTGGATCCGGGCGACTGGATGGCCGACATCCTCGGCGGCACCCTGGCAGTCTGGCCCGTCCGGCTGATTTCAGACCGGCTGATCGGCGGCCGCGGCACAGCCTTGGCCCCGGACCGGAGCCCCCGGGCCCGGCCGCCACTGACCGCGGAAGAAACGCCTGGGCACCCCCCTAGCCCACCTTGACCCGCACGCCTTTTTTCGAGGAAATCTCGCCGAGCACCCGCGCGCCTTCGCCGCTGGCCAGCGCCTTTTTGAGATCCTTGGCGTTCACCACGGCGACCCAGCCCCAGCCCATGTTGAAGGTTTCCAGCATCGAAACCGGCTCGCACAGCGCGAGGATCTGCGGGATCACGCCGAGCTCCCATCGCGGGATGTGCAGATCGGCACCATGGTCGCCCAGCAGGCGTTCCAGATTTTCCGGCAGTCCGCCGCCGGTGATGTGAGCCATGGCATGGACCCGCACTTTTTTCTTCCGCAGCGCCCAGACCTCCTCGTGATACAATTTCGTCGGAGCCAGGAGTTCGAGGACCTGCGCCTTGCTCACCTTGTTGCCGAGCTTTTTCAGACACTGGCGCACCAGCGTCCAGCCGTTGCTGTGAAATCCGGCTGACGGCCACCCGACAACCACGTCACCAGCGCGCACCTTGGAAATGTCGAGCAGGTCTTTTTTTTCCGCGGCCCCCACGGCGAAACCCGCCAGTTCAATCACCCCATCCGGCACGATGCCCGGCATTTCGGCCGTTTCGCCGCCGGCCAGGATGCAATGACACGCGGCGCACCACTCGGCCATGCCGGCGATCAACCGCGTGATCTTCGCCTTTTCGATCCGGCCAATCCCGATGTAATCGAGAAAAAGAATCGGATCGCCGCCGGTGGTCAGCACATCGTTCACGTTCATCGCCACCAGGTCCTTGCCCGCCGTCTCCAGAAGATCGTGCTCCAGGAGCGCCTCGAGCTTGGTCCCCACCCCGTCCGCGCCGGTTACAATCACCGGATGTTTGTAGGCACCCAGGTCATAGGCGGCGGCGAACAATCCGAAGGCGTTGGCCAGCTGGCGGTGCTTCTGCGTGCTGGCCACCAGCGAAGCAATGTCCCCCACCAGCGCCGCCGCCCCATGGGTGTCCACCCCCGCCCCCTTGTAGGTGAGCTTGGTCGTCTGCTTCTTCGGAGCAGCTTTTCGGGCGGTGGTCTTGCGGGCACTTGGCATCCGCTTCCCTTACTGGAGCACACCCACACGGTCAAGACGCTCCACACCCGGACCACCGGCCGGAGGTGCCGATTCCCGCGCGCGTCAGCCCTTGGGCGGCGCCCGGAACCGCGGCCCGCCGCGCGCAGCCGCAGAAAAACCGCCGGAGTCCCGCCGCCCGGCGGAACCCGCAGCGTGGTCCGGCCGGCCGGCGGAAAGCGGGTCAGGAGACGGCGGCGGCGGCGGGGCCGGGGTGCATCATGGCCCGGACAGCCGCCTCCACGTCCTCCGCGCGCATCAGCGCCTCGCCCACCAGCAGGGCGTTGGCCCCCCAGTCCTGCACCCGCCGCGCGTCCTCCGGCGTCTTGATGCCGCTCTCGCTGACGAGCAGCACGTCGTCCGGCACCTCCTCGCTGAGCGCCTCGGTGGTGTGAAGGTCCACCACGAAGGTTTTTAAATTGCGGTTGTTGATGCCGATGAGCTTCGCCTCCATTTCGATCGCCCGCTCCATCTCCGCACGATCGTGCACCTCGACAAGCACGTCGAGCTGGAACGCGTGCGCACACTTCTGCAGGCGGATCAGTTCCTCGTCGCTCAGCGCGGCCACGATCAGCAGGATCGCGTCCGCACCCGCGATGACCGCCTCGTAAATCTGCACCTCATGGATGATGAAGTCCTTCCGCAGCACCGGCACCTCCACGGCCTGGCGGATCTGGGTCAGATAGGTCAGCTCGCCCTGGAAATATTTTTCGTCGGTGAGCACCGAGATCGCGCTGGCTCCGGCCTGGGCGTAAAGCCGGGCCTGATTCACCGGGTCGAACGACTCCGCGATCACGCCCACGGAAGGAGAGGCTTTTTTCACCTCGGCGATCAGGCCGAGTTGATCCGGACCGAGGTCGAGAGCCCGATACAACGACCGGAAGTCGTTCCGCAAGGCCGCCTCATGGCGGTACTTTTCCTCGAGCGGAAGGATCTTGGCCACCTCGGTGTGTTTGTGCGCGATGATTTCTTGGAGCTTATCCATGGGCGCGCGTACCCTAGCGCCGGTCCGCGCCACACGCAAAAGACAATGCTCAGGGCCCGGCCGAAAGACCCGGTCACGGCACCCAGCTCAGCCGGTAAAACGCGCGCTCGCCGGTCCCGTCGACCGTGACGGCGGCGGTGGTCGAGGCCGGGGTGAGGGTCTGGGCCATCGACCAGTTCTGCAGGTCGAGGGAGGTTTCCAGGGCATAGGTGAGGCCGGTGCCGAGCTGCGCAAAGGACAGGGTCACCGCCGGCCCGCCGCCGGACCGCTGCGACACGACCACCGGGTCCGCCGCCGGCGCCAGGCTGCTGAACCAGGCGAGTCCGAAGCCCGCGGCCGCCGCACCAGACGCCGGATTCACGACCCGCAGGGTGTGGCCGCCGGCCGCCAGGCCCCGCACATACACATGCTCCAGCGGATGAGGCACGCTGCCGCCGGCACCACTTTCGCTGCGGGCCAGCTCGGTGCCGGGCACGAAGCCGGTCGAGGCGTGAAGTTTAAGATCGAGGTTGGCGAGCACCGGGGCGGGATTGACCCAGGCCCCGGGCGCGCTGGTGGTGATGGCCCGGTTCCAGACCAGGGCGGCGGAAAATTCCCGCGCCACGCATCCCTCCGGCACGAAAAACGTGAAACGGCGCTCGTCCGCTGGGGCCAGGGAGGCCCCCAGGTGCCAGCCGCTCACCCCGGCCGCGGCGCTCCAGCTGTCCGGAAAGGAGCCGGCCGCCAGCACCCGGTAGCTGCGCCAGATGTTCACCTCCCCCGCGCCAAAATGCGGATCGAGCGGCCGGGTGGCCGTGTTTGTCCAGGCCGGAAACGGGTCTTTGCGCGCCCCGGCCAGGAGCAGCGCGCGCACCACCTCCGAGCGCCCGGCGTCGGGCGAGATCAGCGCCGCCGCTTCCTCCAGCAGCGCGACACACGAGCTGACCACCGCCGTGGACCAGCTGGTCGCGGTCATCGGGGCGACCAGTTCCGGCTTGGCCCGCCCGGCTCCATCCACCGCCGCCGAACTCGTCCCAGTACTGTGCTGGCCATCGGTGCGGCCGACCGAGACCACGTTGTAGGCGGAACCGAGGAGCGGCGGCACGGAGGTGCCTGCACCGTTGTTCAGCCCCGCCACCTCCACCCGGCCTCCCGCGGCCACCGACCAGTCGAGCCGCCGCAGCGCCTCGTTGGCCTGCCCCGCGGTAAAATCGTCGCCGATCGCGCCGATCCAGGAATGATTGGCCACCGCCCCGGTCCCGGTCCGCGGCAGGGCCATTCCCCCCAGCCCCAAAAAGTCCGAGCCCAGCCAGCCGTCCGCCTCAAAACAATCCACCAGGGCCGCAGGAGCGCCTCCGGCCAGCGGCGCGACCGAGGCGTCCCCGGCCAGCGGGTTGGTGTTGGCACCGAAAAAAAACGAGGCCACGCGCACGGCGTGACTGGAAACCGGCGCCAGGCCAGACTGAAAAACGAACTCCTTGCCCGCAAAATTGCCGGCGGCCGGCGCAACCTCCGCGCTCGGGAGATACTCGCCTCCCGCTGATGTGAGCGACGCCTCGACCAGAGTGACCGCCACCCCCTCGCCCAGCGGCAGGGCCGGACCCAGCTCGGCCTTGAGGCGCGTGTACCCGATGTCGTCCTGCCACGTGGCGCGGCTCGCCGGAACCAACACCAAACAGGCGGCGAGCATGAGCCGGCCCCGGCCCGGGCCGGCATGCCGGGCAGCCGCCATCGCGGCGGCTCTTGGGTGGTTCTTCATGGGCAGTAAAGCGTTTAAGCCTCAGGATCGACCAGCCAGGCCGAAGGCCCGGCCAATTCGTCGAGGTACTCCTGGAGTATAACGGCGGCGGCCGCCTGGTCGATGATCGGTCGGTGGTCCTTGGTTTTTCGGCCGGCGGCCCGCAAATGCCCGGCGGCAGTCACGGTGGTGAGACTTTCATCGCGCAGGTGGATGGCCACCTCCGCGGAAACCAGCGGACGCAACGCGGCCAAAAACGCGCGCACCCGCTCGGCGGCGGACCCCTCCGATCCATCCAGCCGCAGGGGCAGACCAAGCACGATGGCCGTCACTCCACGATCCCGGACCACGTCGGGAATCCGCCTCAGCGCCTGCGGCTCCGGCACCGTCTCCAAAGGATGCGCCAGCATCCCCAACTCGTCGCTCAGCGCCAAGCCGACACGCACTGTCCCATGATCGATGCCCAAAATCCTCATGCGAAAACAAACAACAGTTCCAAGCCCCGGCATCGCTTTTCATTAACCAACCATTCCGTCCGGTCCCCTCCCCCACTGAACACCACGCGGCCACCGGGCGGTCCTCATTCATTAAAAATGCCGCGGCGGAGGCTCCACCTCCTCGCGGCCGGCGTTTTTAAGATTTGCCCCTTGCTTCCTAATTCAATTATATTAAGTATTGTAATCCGCATAATTATATTCTGCTGACCATCCGCTTCGATTAATCATGAAATCATCTCCTTTTTCACTTCAGCTGGTGGGCTCATGCGTCGCCGCCTGGACGGTCTTGAGTGGTGTCTCGGCCCAGACCACGCCGGTGGCCGCCCAACCGGAGGCCCCGGCCGCCTCCGGCGACGCCCGACCCGAACCCACGGCTCCGAATCCGGATGACTTCCCGAAGCTGGAGGAGGTGTTGAAGAATTACACCCCGGTGGTCTCCACCAATGACGGCCGGCCTGGATTTTATAAATTGTGGCGACGGGACAAGGATCAGCAGCTGTTGGCGGAGCTGCCGAAGGATTATGCCAACCAGCGGCACTTTATCGCGCTCACGGTGGCCAGCGGCGAAAGTTATGCCGGCCTGCAATCGGGTGAAATTTACGGGTATTGGCGGCTCTACGACAAGAAGCTGGCCTTCATCGAGCCCAATCTCGACATCCGTTCGACCGGAGACGACCCGTCCAAAAGCTCCATCAAGCGGCTGTTCACCGACCGGGTCCTTTTCGAAGTGCCGATCGTGACCTATGCGAAACCCGACGGCGGACCGATCATCGACCTGGATGCCCTGATCGTCGGTCAGGCTGAAAAGTTCTTTGGCGGAAGGGTCAACGGAATCAACAAGTCGCTTTACAAACTCAAGACGGTCAAGGCATTCCCTCAGAACGTGGAATTGGGCGTGGAGGTTCCGGTGGAGAACGGACGGCTCCGCACCTTTCACTACTCGATCAGCCTGATTCCGGACAAGACCGGGTACGAACCCCGCACCGCCGACACCCGGATCGGATACTTCACCACCGGGTACACCGACTTTGGCAAGTTCAAACCGGACGAAGTGCGCACCCGCTTCATCAACCGCTGGTTCCTCGAAAAAGCCGATCCCTCCCTCAAGCTCAGCCCGCCCAAGAACCCGATCATCTTTTATGTCGAACACACCACCCCGGTGCGCTACCGCCGGTGGGTCAAGGAGGGCCTGCAGGCCTGGAACAAGGCGTTCGAGAAAGTCGGCCTCATCAACACCGTGGAGGTCCGTTTCCAGGACGCGGTCACCGGCGAACACATGGAGAAAGATCCGGAGGACGTGCGTTATAATTTTGTGCGCTGGCTCAGCAACGGCATCGGTACCGCCATCGGGCCATCGCGGGTACATCCACTGACCGGGCAGATTCTCGATGCCGACATCATCCTGACCGACGGCTGGATCCGCCACTGGTGGCAGGAATACAATGAGGTCATGCCCGAAACCGCCATGGAAGGCCTGCCCCCGGAAGCACTCGAATGGCTCTGGCTGAACCCCCAGTGGGATCCGCGGATCCGCCTGGCCCCGCCGGCCCGCCGCTCGGAACTGCTGACCCAGCGAGAGACGCAGCCCGCCCCCGCGCTCGGTGGGCACGCCCTCGGACTCGCCTCCACCAATGCCGATGGATTTATCGGCCAGACCAACGAATTCGAGGGACTGATGGGCCGCCTGCGCCAGCGCCACGGCCTCTGCATGGCCCCCAGCGGCAAAACCCTCGGCCTCGCCCAGATGGAAATGTGCCTCGACATCGAAGGCACCGCCGCCATGGGCGTGGACGCCAACGACCAGACGCTCGACGGCATCCCCGAAAGCTTCATCGGCCCCCTGCTGATCGATCTGGTCGCCCATGAGGCCGGCCACACCCTCGGCCTGCGCCACAACTTCAAAGGCAGCTCCATCTACACCTACGAACAAATCAACGGACCCGAGGTGAAGGGGAAAAAGCCCTTCGCCGGCTCCGTGATGGACTACACCCCGGTCAACATCGTGGCCGGCGACGACGCTGCCCGCAAAGGCGACTTCGGCATGCTTTCGGTCGGAGCCTACGACCTGTGGGCCATCGAATATGGCTACACCTTCGAAAAGGACCTGACGCCAATCCTCCAGCGGGTGGCCGAACCCGAACTCGCCTACGCCACCGACGAGGACACCTTCGGAGCCGACCCATTGGCCACACGCTACGACTTCGCCCGGGATCCTCTGAGCTACGCCGAAAACCAGATGACCCTCATCCGGAAACATCGCGCACAGCTGCTCGACAAATTTGTGGACAAGGGCGACTCCTGGTCGCGGGCCCGCCGCGGGTACCTGATGACGCTCATGGTGCAGAGCCGCTCGCTCGGCATGATGGCGAACTGGCTGGGCGGTGCCTTCATCCATCGCGACAAGAAGGGCGACACCAATGGCCGCACCCCGGTCAACCCCGTCCCCGCCGAGGAACAACGCAAGGCCCTCGCCTTCTGCGTCGCCAATGCCTTCCGCGACGACGCCTTCGGACTCACCCCGGCCCTGCTCGCCCACCTCACCACCGACAAATGGTACGACGGAGAAGGCGCTGGGTTCAGCGATGACGGCGTCTGGCCGGTGCACGACCGGGTCCTCGGGCTGCAGGCCACCGTACTCACCCGCCTCATGAACCCGGTGACCCTCGGCCGCGTCTACGACAACGAGGTGCGCGTTCCCGCCGACCAGGATTACATCACCCTGCCGGAAGTGCTCGACACCCTGCGCAATGCCGTGTGGTCCGAACTCAACACCTGGCAGGACGGCCCGCAATTCACCGCGCGCCAGCCCTACCTCTCCAGCTTCCGCCGCAACCTGCAGCGTGAACACATGGACCGTCTCATCGACCTGGCCACCAATCCCGGGCTGTCCCGGTCCGCCCCAGGCTATAAGCCCATCACCGACCTGGCCACCAGCCAACTCAGCGAGCTGAAGACCAAGATCGCCGAAATCGCCGCCAAACCGACCCTTGATCCCTACAGCAAAAGCCACCTGACCCAGGCGGTCGCCCGCATCGACAAGGCCCTCAACGCCCAGATGACCGTCAACGACAGCCGCGGCGGATCCGGCGGCGGCATCATCATCCGCGGTAACGTCGACCCTTCCTCCGGCAAGTGATCTTCAGATCCTCGGGCGCGGCAGCCTCGGACACGTAGCTCGACATTCCGATGTCGAGTTCGCGGGGTATACCACCTCACCCCGCACCCGCACCCCGCATCCGCACCCCGCATCCGCACCCCGCATCCGCACCCCGCATCCGCACCCCGCACCCGCACCCGCACCCGCTACACGCGGTGGCGTCGAGTCGACTTCGGCAAGTCGAGCTACTTAGCCGCGCGTGCCAAGCCCCCAACCGACCTGGGCGGACTCGCACCCCGCCCGGCTTATCCCAAGATCAATGATTGAACATGAACTCTTTTGAGTTCAGCAGGGCCCAGAAGACATCCTCGAGCGTCTGCTGTTGAGCCTCACCGGCCTCGTCGAGGGCGCGGGTCAGCTCGACCCGCTCGGGGTCGCTCGGGCGGCGGCTGAAGCAGCGGAGGAACAAGTCCTCGACAATCAACCCGGGCGCTTTTCCGGCCTTGAGCTGGTTTTCCACCACCTTGCCGGACCCGATCCGGTGGTGCGTGGTGTCGCCATTGAGCAGGTGGAGCGCCTGCCCGAGATTCGGCTCCATTTTCACCTCGCACGAACAGACCGAGGCGCGCTCGGCCCGGCCAAAGGTGCGCAAGAAATAGGTGCTGACATTACCATCGGCAATCTGCACCGCCCGGGCCCCCTCCGGCAGCCCCTGGAACTTGTTCTTCGTGTCGGTCACCTGGCTGATCGCGTCGAGCATGACTTCCGCCCGCTGCCGGCGGATCAGGGACCGGGAAAAATTGCGGCCGTCGAGCGCGTTGCTCTCGTTCGCCTTGGTCGTGCGCTGGTACGTTTTGCTGGTCGTGATGTCCCGCACCAGCCGCTTGAAATCGTAGTTGTAAGCGGTGAAGCGCCTGCCCAGCTCGTCCAGCAGCTCCGGGTTCGAAGCCGGGTTGGAGATGCGGATGTCGTCCACCGGATCGACGATGCCGACCCCCATGAAGTGCGCCCAGATGATGTTCGCGAGGTTTTTGGCGAAAAACGGATTGTCCGTGGAGGTCAGCCATTCCGCGAGCACGGCGCGGCGGTCGGAACCGGGCTTCAACTCCGGCTCCACGCCGCCGAGGAACTTCGGCTTCATGTCGCGGCCGCCGACCAAGTGCTTCATCTCTCCGCCCCCGCTGTTGAAGACGATCAATTCGCGCGGGTCCTCGCTCTGCTTGCGCCCGATCTGCGCAAAAAAGGCGGCAAATCCATAATAGTCGTCCGTGGTCCAGCGGTCGAACGGGTGGTTGTGACACTGGGCGCACTGGATGCGCATCCCCATGAAGACCTGCGCCAGGTTTTCCGTGAGCTTCAGGGTGTCCTTTTCGATCTGGTAATAGTTCGTCGCCGGCGTCTTGAAGGTGCCCCCGTTCGCCGAGATGATCTCCCGGACGATCTGGTTGAAGGGCACGTTTTTGGCGATGCGGTCCTGCAGCCAGTTGAAATAGAGCAGCGAACTCTTGTAGCTGACCTGGTTGGTCGGATTGGTGCGGATTTGCAGGAGTTCGGCGAATTTCATCACCCACAGCTCCGTGAATTCCTTGCGGGTCAGCAGTTCATCCACCACCCGCTCGCGTTTGTCGGCGGCGGGGCTGTTGACGAAGGCCGCGTGCTCCTCCGGCGTGGGCAGCAGGCCCACGGTGTCAAGATAGACCCGCCGAAGAAAAATCTCATCGTCTGCGTCCCCCGACGGCAGGATGCGCAGCTTGTGCAGCTTCTCATGCACCAGGCCGTCGATGTAGTTGGCCTCGGGCATTTGCGGCCGCGCATACTCCAGCCCTTCCGGAATGACGATCACCTGGCTGCCCACCGTGAAGCTGGCAAAACGCGCCATGACAAAGGCTTCGCCGCGCTCGCCCGAGGTCACCAACCCCCCGGCCTCGACCGCCGCACTGCCGGCATTGCTGGTGATGAAGGTCGCCAGCGAGGTGACATCGCGGTCCGTGCCGTCGGAATATTTCGCCAGCACGGTCATCTGCTGCCGCGTCCCCCGGCCTTCTAACACCAACTGGGTCGGCGCGACCTCGATCCCGGTGACCGTCGCGACCTTGGTCGGATCGTCGTTGGGCACCCCGGCCTCCAGCCACTCCAGCAGCGTCCTGTTCAGCGGACTGTCGGCCTCGAACCGCTTGCCCCCGGTATGCGGAACCGCCCCGATGGATTTGGTCACCAGCAGGCTGTCCTCGGGAATCGCCAGATTGACGCGACGGCTGCCCAGTTCGCGGGTGATCCGGTGATAGTCGGCCTGGGGATCGTAGCCGAACAGGGAAAGATGGAAGCCGTCCTGCCCGCGGGCCGAGCCGTGGCACGACCCCGTGTTGCAGCCGCCACGCTCCATCACCGGCATCACATCGAGTCGGAAGCTGACCGGGCGCTCGGCGGTCGCGGCCGCCACCTTGAGCGGCACCTCGGCCGTCTTCCCGAAAAACTCCACGCGGATGACCGACTCGCCGTCCGCCACCGGCCAGAATCGGTTGCCCTCCTGACGCACCAGCTCCGGGTGCGCCGCCTTGAACGCCACCTTCTTCGTCACGTCGCGCGTCGTGTCGTCAGCGTAGGTGGCCATCACGACCAGCCGCTGCTCATCGCGCCGCGTCTCCAGCGAGCAGGCCGGCGGAAAAATCTCGATCGACACGATGTTCTCGCCATCGCGCGGGCTCACCCGGGCCCCGGGATCGAGCGGTTTCAGCACCGTGCCCTCGGGAAACGGGGCGCCGGACGCGAGCCATTCTTTCAAAGCGGCCACTTGCCCGGGCGTGGGCCGCGGCCCCTTGCCCTGGGGCGGCATCGCCTCCTCGTCGTCCTCCGGCAGCAGCACCCGCTGCAGCAGTACCGACGCCTCCGGAGCCGCCGGGTCCAACCGCGCCCCCGAATCGCCCCCCGCCGCAAAAGCCTCGCTCGTGTGAAGGCGCAGCCCGCCCTTGTCCTTGTCCCCCCCGTGACACTGCACACAGGAAGCCTCCAAAAGCGGCTGGATGTCGCGGGCAAAATCCACGGCCCCGGACGCCGGAGCGGCCGGAAGCGAGCCAAGCACCACGGCCAGCCATCCCGGCGACCTCCCAACACGGAGACAAATCATAAAGTTGAACGTTAGTCCCGGCATCGCCCCAGCTCAAGCCTGCCGACCCCCTAAGCAGCCCCACGGACAACGCCCGAGGCCCAAACCAGACCGCCAGCGTCCAGGAAAGACCCGGCCGCGGCCAGCCCGCCGGCCGCCCGGACGGCATCCTCCGCCGCCCAGGCGGGAGCAGGCAGACTAATCCAATCCCTTAAGGATGATTGCGGTTACCCCGGATCGGTCTCTGGCGTACTGAGTGGGGTCATGAAGAAATCTTTCGTCATCCATGGAATTTGGTTCATCGCCGCTCTCGGAGCCTATGGGATTGGAGCCATGAACCAGGGCCGGCACCCCAACCCCGCCACCGGCGCGGGTGCCCCCAGGGTGGTCACCACCCCGCCCCCACCCCCCGGCACGCTTCGGGCCGACCGCGGCGGAGCCGGCGGCAAAGACGTCGCGACCGGCCCCGACGCCCCGCCGCCCGGTGCCCGCCAGCCGCTCAAGGACGGCGAAATCGAGTCGGTGGCGCGCGACTCCTTCACCGACCCCAACCCCCTCAAACGCCAACTCGCTTTCGCCCGCCTGCTCGACGGCCTGACGCCGGAAAACGCCAAACTCATCCGCGAACAGATGCGCGGCGGCCGCGCCAACGGCGATCAATGGCGGCTCTTCCAATACGCTTGGGGTGCAGCCGATGGTGCCGGAGCCCTCGCCGAAGCCTCCACCATCGAAAACAAAGATCGCCGCGCTGGTGCCACCGCCACCGCCCTGACCGGCTGGGCCAGCGCCGACCCCCAAAAGGCGATTGCCTGGCTCGGCGGGATCGAGGACCAAGGCGAGCGTAACCGCCTACAGGACAGCCTAGTCGGCGGACTCGCCGACAACGACATCGGCTTGGCGACCCGCTATGTGATGGACCTCGCCGCCTCCGGCGACGGACGCGCTGCCACCCACATGGAAACCGTGGCCAGCGAACAAATCCGCAAGGAGGGGCCCGAAGGAGCCGCCCGCTGGGCGGAAAACCTGGCCTCCGGCGACCTCAAAGGTGCCGCCCTCGACCGCGTGGCCAACAGCTACGTCGACCGCGATCCGGAAGCCGCCGCCGCCTGGGCCGCCCAGTTCGCCACCGCCGACTATGGGGCCCGCGTGATCGAGGAGGTCGGCGACGAATGGGCCGAACGCAATCCCGTGGCCGCCGTCTCCTGGCTGCAAAACCTGGCCGATGGCAAGGGCAAGTCGGAGGGCATGTATTCCGCCCTCGGCGAATGGGCGCGCCGCGACCCCACCGCCGCCAGCCAGTACCTGGTCGACATGCCCCAGTCCGAACTCAAGGACACCGCCGTCAATGGATTCGTCCGCCGCATCGCCTGGGAGGATCCGGAATCGGCCATCGCCTGGGCCGGCACCATTGCCCAAAGCACCACCCGCAACGAAGCCATGACGCGCGCCGCCCAAGCCTGGTTCGTCCGGGATCGCGAAGCCGCCCTGCAATGGCTCCCCACCAGCGGCCTGCCAGCCGACGCCCAGCAGAAAGTCCTCGAAACAAAACCCGGCCGACGCGGCCGCGGCTGAACGTCGCCCGACATCATCGTCGCCCGACTTTCCAACGTCGGGTGGTCGCCACCGCACACCGCACGGCACCGCATGGTTTACCACGTCGACTCGACATCGGAATGTCGAGCTACGGGGCTAGGCGATTGACCGACCCAGCCCCGTCCACAGCGCCTGCAGCAGATCGCCGTGGGTTTCATAGGCCGGAAATTGCGGGAACCGGGCCCGGATGGCCTCCGGGGCATGAAGAAAATAACCCTCGTCCGCGGCCTGCAGCATGGACACGTCGTTGAAGGAATCCCCGGCCGCCAGCACCCGGTAATTCAAACCGCGCAGCGCCTCCACCGACCGCTGCTTCTGATTCGGCTGGCGCAGTTCGTAGCCGACCACCCGGTCGGCCTCAATGACCAAGCGGTGGCAAAAAATCGTCGGCCAGCCGAGCTGACGCATAAACGGCTTCGCGAATTCCTCGAACGTATCGGACAGGATGATGACCTGGGTATCGGCCCGCAGGGCGTCAAGGAACTCCCGGGCGCCCGGCAGCGGAGCCAGCGTGCCGATGACCTCCTGAATGAGCGACAGGGTCAGCCCGTGTTCCTCGAGCAGGGCCAGCCGCCCCCGCATGAGCACGTCGTAGTCAGGCTCGTCGCGAGTGGTCCGCCGCAGGGCGTCGATCCCGGTCTTTTCCGCGACCGCCACCCAGATTTCCGGAACGAGAACGCCCTCCAGATCGAGCGTGACGATGGTCTGCTGCATGACCGTCCCGTATCGTGCGAAACACCCGGTGTCCAGCGCGCGGACGCCTGGTTTTTCAGGAGAACCCCTCCTTCGCGAGGTCCCGCCAGGCCGTGGTCGAGAAGCTCCACTCCTACGGTTCCCCCCGGCGGGCAAAGGCGGCCGCCCCGGTCATGCCCAACGGCACTACGAAAAAACCGCCCGCCGCGCCGGCAACAGCATCACCAAGGGCCAGCGGGCTCGACCCATGGGGTTCAGGGGAGCGGCAGGCCCCGGCGCTGGCGAGCCGCCTTCAGCGTATTGGCCATGAGCATGGCGATGGTCATCGGACCGACGCCTCCGGGCACCGGCGTGATGGCGCGGCACTTGGGGGCAACGGCGTCAAAATCCACATCGCCGACCAGCCGGGTGCCGGACTTGGTTCCGGGCGCGGCCAGGCGGTTGATGCCCACGTCGATGACCACCGCGCCCTCTTTGACCATGTCCGCGGTGACGAACTGGGGACGCCCGATGGCCGCGATCACAATGTCCGCCGTGCGGGTGACCGCAGCGAGGTCGCGGGTGCGCGAGTGGGCCACCGTGACCGTGGCGTTTCCTCCCCTCCCCTTGCCCATGAGCAGCAGCGCCAGTGGCTTGCCCACAATCATGCTCCGCCCCAGGATCACGGCGTGTGCGCCCTCGGTCTCGATGCCCGCCGCCAGCAGCAACTGCTGCACCCCCAGCGGAGTGCACGGCACAAAACCGCCCGGGTCCTCGAGCGCCAGCCGGGCCACATTGACCGGATGAAAGCCATCCACATCCTTGGCCGGATCGATGGCGCGGACAATGTCAGCCTCGTCGATGTGGGCGGGCGGCGGGGACTGGACCAGGATGCCGTCAACGGCGTCATCGGCGTTCAGCCTGGCGACCAGCGCCAGCAGTTCGGCCTGGGTGGTGGCGGCCGGCAGCTCATGCTTGAAGGAGACCATGCCCAGCTCCTGGCATCGCCGGACCTTGTTGCCGACATAGACCTGCGACGCCGGGTCGCTGCCCACCAGCACCACGGCCAGACCGGGAGTGACGCCCTGGGCAGAGAGCGCGGCGATCTGCCGGCGGCAGTCGACAAACACGCCGTCCGCCACTTTTTTTCCATCGATGAGTTCGGGCATGGGCGTGTTTTAGCGGGGGAGATTGGGGGGAAAGGTCGCGGTCCCCCGCGGCCCCGGGGCCGGCACCGGGGCCGCGGGGGTGCCGGGCGGCCGGGCGGCCGGCTCGGGCCCGGGTGCCTCGGGCGGACTCGTGCCGAACTCCTCGCCGGCGGCCGGCGCGCCGGCTTTCCCCGGTTCGGCTGCGCCGCCGGTCAGCAGTGACTTCAACTCCTTGATCCAGACCGGCGCGTTTTTGTGCGCCTGGTTCTGTTGAATGATCTGCAGCATTTTCCCGGTCGCCCCGGGGGCACCAGCGCGGTGCAGGTCGCGGGCCTGGGCCCATTCCAGGCCGGGCACGATCACTTCACGATGATTCTTGCTCACAAACTCGGAGTTCTGGGTCGCCACCATCGCCGCCTCCTGCTGCAGCCGGCGCGTCCACGCCGTCTGCAGCCGGGCTGCATCCTTTTTCTCCCGCAGATACGGCAGGATGCTCATTTCATAAATGGCCTCCAGATTCCCCGGCGTCACCGTCCAGCCTTCCGGAGGACGGACCGTGATGTCGAGCTTGTACCGGCGGGCGATGGGCGTGGCCAGCACCGACGTGTCCAGCGCCAGGCGGTTCTTCAAGACCTCCTTGTCCGCCCGCGAGAGTTCATCAAGGTAGGCCAGCAGCGAGGTCAGGAGCTCCGCACGGTCTTCATCGGTGGCGACCGTGGTCGCCCGGATGGTCAGCAACAGGTAGTGCAGGTGCAGGCGCAGCGCACCCGCGGCCCCGGGGTCGGAGAGACGGCGGCCCTGCGCCTCGCGCCATGCCCGAAACTCCGCCTCCTTTTTGTCCTTTTCGCGGAATTCGGTCTCGCGCACCGATTCGATCCAGAGCGCGACGGCTTTGGTGTCGGCCGCCGCCGCCTCGCGAATGGCATCCACCGCCGCCAGATTATTGCCGGTCCGGGCCTTGGTCACCGTCTCCTCCAGCGCCTTCAATTGCTCCAGCAGCTTCGCTGGATCCGGGCTCGCGCCATTTTGGGCACCCACGGGAGCGGCCGAGCAGGCGAGCCAAAGAACCAGGACGACGGGAGTGGGCCACTGCAGAAAACTGACTCTAAAAAAGGTCATGCCATCATCTTAGAAGCCCTTCGCCAACACACAAGTCCCGCTCCGTCCCGCGCCGCCCCACAGGGCACCCGGACGCACTCGACACATGCGGTGGCCTCGACTTGACTTCGGAAAGTCGGGCGAAGAAGCGTCTGCCTGGCTGAGCGCGCCCGCCGAGCCGGGCTTAGGCGAACAGCCGGAGCAGGCCATGGAGCGGAGCCGGAGCCGCGGCGGCGGCCATGAGCCGCAGGCGGGCCACCACCGCCTCGACCGTCTCGTCAAGCGTGGAAGTACCGGCGGTCACCCCGACATGGCCGACGCCCGTAAACCAGAGGGGATCCAACTCCTCGGGACGCTCGACGTGATGGGCGATGGCACCCAAGGCGGAGGCGCGGGCCGCCAGCTCGCGCGTGTTGTTGCTGTTCGCCCCGCCCACCACCACCACCACCTCGCACTGCCGGCAAAGCACTTCCAACGCCTCCTGGCGGTCCTTGGTGGGCTGGCACACGGTGTCGATGAACCGGACTTCGCTGCCAGGCCGTCGGCGGCGGATCTGCTCGACGACTTTTTCCACCCGCTCCAGCGGCTGGGTCGTCTGCGCCACCACCCCGAGCCTTCCGCTGAACGGCAAATCATCGAGATCCTCGGCGGACTCGACCACCACCGCGCCGGGAAAATCCCCGGTCAGGCCGCGCACCTCCACGTGGTCCTTCTTCCCGATGACCACCGGGGAAAACCCCTTTTCCACCAGACGGCCAAGGGCCGCGTGAGCCTTCCTCACCAGCGGACAGGTCGTGTCCGTAACCGCATGGCCGGCCTCCAGCCAGGCCCGGCGATCCCCGTCGGCCGCTCCGTGCGCCGTGATCACCACCTGCGCGGTGGCCGCCCGCCCGACCTCCTCCAGCCGCCCCTCCCGCACCCCAAGGGTCGCCAGATGCGCCGTGACCAGGGGATTGTGGACCAGCTGGCCGAGGACCGTGACCGGACCAGCAGTCGCCACCGCGTGGGTTTTCCTCAAGGCGTCGCGGACGCCGAAACACATGCCAAAATGGCGGGCAAGATGAATAGTCATAATGAATGGATGGAGTGCTGGGGAGATTCGCCGATTGCTTTGCGTAGCAAAGTTAGAGGTATTTACTTTGCTTAGCAAAGTATTCTTGCAAAAAAAGTCAGCGGGTCGTGCTTTTCACGATTTGTTCGAGCACGGCCAGGTAGTCGGCGAAGGCGGTGCGCCCGGCGGGAGTCAGGGCGCAGAGGGTGTGGGGCCGTGAAGCGGTGGCGAGTTTGGACATGGAAATGAAGCCCGCGTCGTGGAGGGTGCGGAGGTGGGTGATCAGATTGCCGTCGCTCATCTGCAGCTCGCTCTTGAGATCCTGAAACGCCCATTCCGTGCGCGCCGCCAGCAGGGTCATGATGGAGAGACGGGCCCGCTCATGAATGACTTTGTCCAGTTTGGAGAAATCAATCATCGGCGGCGGGAGGACCAGAGCACGGACGCTCCGTAGAGGATGTGGAGCAGGCCAAAAAGGCCGCCCATGATCATCGGGGTGGTGAAAAAGTTCACGTCGCCGGTCGAGAAAAAGCCGGCCTGGTTGCCGACGAAACAGATAAGGCCCCCGGCGACAAAGGCGCGGCCGAGCCGGTTGATGGAAGGCGGCGCGAAGGTGGCGGTGGCGAGCAGGGCGAGCCCGTAGCACATGGCCCAGAGCGGGGCGACAAAGCCCATGTCGTGGGTTTTCCAGGCCACCAGGATGCCGACCAGGCCTCCGACCAGCAGCGGCGGGACCAGGGCGCGCAACGCCAGCCTCATGCCGGAATTGAAGAGCGGCAGCCCGCGCCGGGCCGCATCGCGCCACAACAACCCCAGGTTCAGGAGCGAGAGCAGGGCGAACAAGGCCAGCCAGTTGCGGAGAAACAGGACCCAGGTCAGCCCGCGGTCGTACTGCCACCACGCCAGCACCAGCGCCCCCGCCCCGCCCAGCAGCGCAACCGGGGCGGAGATGCTGCGGTACACGGTGGCGCGCTCCATCAGTTGCCGGATGATGCGAAGGTGCTCCGCAGCGGGGTCGTTATCAGCCATGGCCCATAGTGCCCCGGTGCCCCCGCAGGCGCAAGCAACGCCTCGCGTCCCCCACCACGTCCCCTCCCCGGGCCCGTGGTCACGCCCGGCCAGCGCAACCCAGCCAGGGGCCGGGGCCCGGAAAACAGCGCTTATTACTTAGGACTTATTAATAATCTATAAAACCAAGATAAATTCGGGAGATATAAATCATTTAAAATAGGTTTGTATTCCCTTTTTAATTGAGTAACCTCCCCATCATCCGTTTATTCCGGTTCTTGGTGCGCCTGACGAGGGCGCGGCCGAGATGGAACGGGCGGATGCGGGCGGCTGCGCCACTCCCTGACCCATGGACGATTTCACCTTATTAAACAGCGCCGACGGCGTCCGCCGAGGTCCCGGACGGCCCCAGAACACGGTCAAGACCGAGCAGCTCACGCTGTCGCTGCCCCCGGCCCAGCGCGAACTGCTGGAGGAGCTGACGCTGACTGGATTTTTCGGCCGGAACGCGGTGGAAACCGCCACCCTGCTGCTCTGGCAGGCGCTGAACGATTGCGCACCCCAGCGCCTGCAGCAGGTCCGCGATTTTCGCGCCCAGCAGGAGGCCCAGCACGCCGCCAAGCTCAAGGGCAAGCTGCAAAAAATCACCGCCATCCTCAACGAAGAATGAACCGTCTCGCCTCATCATTCCAGCCGGCTCCGCCCGCTTCCGCCGCCACCCGGGAGGCCCCCACCCTGCTGGCGCGGACCCTGCGCGAACCGTCGCTGGTTCGGCTCGCACAGTCGATCGCGGACCTCAGTCCGGATCTGGCCCGTGCCCTGTGTTCAAGCGGGCTGGCCTCCATGCCCGACCCCGTGGAACGGGAGGTGTGGCGGGTCCGTCTGGCGCCATTCCTCGAGGGCGAAAGCGTCTCCGACAGCGGTGAAAGAGGTGAAAGTGGCGACGGCGGCCCGGCGCTGGCCGCCGCCTGAACCGGCCCGCGTGCGGTGCCTTACCGGCGGCGCCTTGGATTTCACCGCGCGTTCACGGTGCGGCACAGTTCGCACGTGGACCCATCGCATCCCCGGGCGGAGCAGTGCTCGCGCCCGTAGAAGATCATCTGCAGGTGCAGGCGGTTCCAGACCTCGCGGGGGAAGAGTTTTTTCAAGTCCCGCTCCGTCTCCACGACGTTCCGCGCCTTGCTCAGCTTCCAGCGACGGGTCAGGCGGTGAATGTGGGTGTCCACGGGAAAGGCTGGCACGCCGAAGGCCTGGGCCATGACGACGGAGGCCGTCTTGTGGCCGACCCCCGGCAGCGCCTCCAACTCCTCGAAGGTGCGCGGCACCTCGCCGCCATGCCGCTCGAGGATCAGCCGCGACAATTCCTTGAGCGCTTTGGATTTCTGCGGACTGAGGCCGCAGGGGCGGATGAACTCCCGAATGGTCTCGACCGGGAGCGCGGCCATGGCCGCCGGGGTGGACGCGCGGACAAACAGCGCGGGGGTCACCTCGTTGACCCGCTTGTCGGTGCACTGCGCCGACAGAACGACCGCCACCAGCAGGGTGAAGGCGTCCCGGTGGTCGAGCGGGATCGGCGTCTCGGGGTAGAGTGCCTGCAGCCTCCAGGCCACCACGTCAGCCCGTTGTTGGCGCGTCATCCGGCGAGAAGGGTCAAAGCCCCGAACTCCCGGGGAACGCGACCCGTTCAGTGGCTTAGTTGCTGCGCGGACCAGCCGTGGTGCTGGCCACAAGTTGCTTGCGGTTGATGCTGGTGAGCATGGCCCGGACGTGAGGGTGGCGGCTGCGGACCGCCATCACCTCGCGGCTCTTCGAGTAGCTGCCCCATTTCAAAATCTCGATCTCCACCATGCGGGAGCCCCAGGCCTTGATGCCCGCCTTGCTCGGCTGATAGATGTCGATCGTCCGGGTGCCCACCAGCGCGCTGCCGTAGTCGTCGATACGGTAGGTGTACGGCTGCCCCGTGATGCGGAACAACGTGCCCACTGGAAAAACGGACCAGTCGGCGGCCGCGCTGCGCACATTGTCGTAGCGCAGTTCCGTGCCGAAAGCGGTTTTCCGGCCGTATTTCAAGCTGTCCGCCTCCACGTGCGAATACGCCGTGGTCTTGACCACCGAGAACAAGCTGCCGTTCTTCTTGAAGAATCCGGGATGAGGCGAGGTCCGGGCGAGGCAGGCTTTGTCCGTTCCGGGCTTGCCCAGGGACGTGGGCGGATACTGGCGGGAGGAGAAGGAGGAGGAAGAGCTGGAGCTCCTTTTGGCGGCGACTGAGGGTCCCGTGGCGCAACTGGCAAGGCAGAAGGCGGCGCACATTCCCAGGAGAGCGGCAGAGCGAGTGCGTTGGATCATCCGTGATTCAGGTTGGTGGCGGAAGGCAGTCGGGATTTTTCCACCCCTGAGCGGGCTTGGCGAGCAAAAAATGTGCCCGTTTTCCTTCATTAATCAGGTGTTTTCGCAAATTGTTTATATTATGTGAACTTTCCACACAGGGTGCCCGCCCGCCGGATCGAGCCGCCCACGCCTCGCCACCCCCGAACGCCGCGCCCCGCCGGCACCTGTCCGGCACCTGTCCGCCCCGAGCCGCCGCCGGTTCCGGGCGCGGGCGGACGGCCCCGCTTAGCCGGGCAGACTGATCGCCCGCGCCGGCACCAGAGCCAGGGTCGAAGCGGACGGATGGACCGCAAGGTCGGCAGAGGTCGCCGGCGTGGCGGTGCCATCCCGCAGGCATTGTTCGATCCAGGCGAAAAAGGCGTGAAACTCCCCGTGTTCGCGGCGCATATCACTGATCAGCCGCCAGTCGAGGGTGGCGGTAGGACGGGCGGAGGTGATTTTTTGGCGGGAGAGCAGCCGGCCCTGAAGATTCTCGAAAGCCCGGTCCTCCATGCGGGCGATGGCGGTGGCATCGACAATGTCGTCGAGCGCCTCCAACTGCACCCCGAGCGTGCTGACGCCCACCCCGTATTCACCCCCGAGCCGCCGGAGGTCCTCGGCCAGCTGCTCGTCGGTGATGGCCGCGCCAATCACCAGCTCACCGGTGTGGGCCCATCGGGAGCCGCTCAGGGCCTGAAAAAACAGCTCGCGCACGTTGTCGTAACTGGCGGCCATGGCGAGGCGGACGCTCGCGACCGCGAACGGCTGCACGCCGAGGCTGCGTTTGAGCTCGAGCAGGTCGCTGCTCAGCCGGAACCCGGCTTCCCCGGCCTCCTCCAGCTCCCAGTCGACGACCGCCACATCCGGATATTTCCACAGACCCTCGGGCGACGGGCTGGAGGAAAGCGCGAAGGGAAACCGGGCGTCGGCCGCGGCCACCCGCAGGTACAGCGCGCGCATCTTGGCCATCCGGCCCCGGGCCAGGTCCACCATTTCACGGCCGCTCTGAAACAGGTCCATGCCGGCCTGGGTGAACCCCGCCGCGGCCAGCGCGCGCGCCTCCTCGAGCGTGGCCACCCGCGTGGTCCGCAGATAATACCCCTGCCCTTGGTCCACCTTGGCGATCGGCGAGGACGGGTCGGCGCAGAGAATGGAAAAATGATACCGCAGCGTGGCGTCGCTGTACTCCTGCCGCAGACGGTATTTCACCAGCCGGATGAGCTCGGTGCCCTTGATGGAGCTGGCCGGATCGCTGGGAAGGATCTCGGGAAGGATTTCCTTGAGCTGGTCGCGAAGATTCATGCGGAGCGGAGGGACGTCTCATCGGCTCGGGGTCCCTGCTGGGCGCGAGAGTGATGAGTGGGAGCGGACGCGTCAAGGCGAACCTGCAATGAGATGGGCCCACCGCCCCCATCAGTCGGACGACCGCTTCCGCCGGACGCCCGGTGCCGGCCGCGGCTTCGCCGCCGGCGGCCGCGACTCCTTTTTTTTGGCCGCAATGGCGCGGCGCAACTCCGGCCACTCTTCGCGATCCACGATATAGCCGGCACACTTCGCGGTCCCGCAGCGGCACGGGTGGTCCTCCCAGGTGTCCACCGAGAAGCCGTAGTTGAATCCAAGCTCTTCGCCTCTTTTGATCGAGCGCCGGGCTTCAATAAAAAGCCGGTTGTCATAGTTCCAGGCGTCGCAGTTCGGATCGCACGAGTGGTTGATCAGGCGGGCGTCGTTGTCCGGCTGGTCGCCGTCCAGATCCCACTCATCGTCGAGGGTGAAGATGTACACCGCGGCCCCGCCGTCGTGCTGCGATTTCTCCAGCAGCGCCAGCCCCCGCCGCTCCGATTCCTCCTTCGTGATGCGCTCGCCCAGGTACTCCACGATGCGCTCGCCCCGGCGCAGATCCCGCGCGGCAAACACGCCGGTGCCGTGGATCGGCGAACGGCGGATTTCATAAGCCGGCCCGGCGGACGGCTTCTCGATTTTGGGTCGGGACATGGACCGGCTCCTCTAGCGCAATCCCTTGCAGCCGCAATCCCATTTCATAGACTCCCACCATGCCGAAAATCCATTTCGTCTTCCCCGATGGTGCCGAAGCCCGCTTCTCGCTCGAGGGCGACTCGTTCACCATCGGCCGCGCCACGGACAATGACATCGTCCTGCCCGACCCCCGCGTCTCCTCCCACCACCTCGTGCTCAAGCGCTCGCAGTCGGGCAATTTTATCATCAACGATCTTGGTGCCACCAACCCCACCAAAGTCAACGGCCGGGCGGCGACCCTTGCCGAGCTGAGCGACGGCGATACCATCCTCCTCGGCGACACCTACGCCCGCTACGAGTCGTCACCAGGGGCTCCGGCGGCCGGCCGGCCGCCAGCCAGCCGCCCCGCCCGCCCGGCCGACGGGGCCGACCCGGCTCCGACCGGCTGCTTCGCCCTGCTGCTCGCCTCCGCCCTGTTCACCGCCCTCGCCAGCGCGGCCTGGGCCGCCTGGTAAACCCGGAAGCAAAGCCTGCCGGCAAACCCGGCGGGCGCGCGCTTCCCCCGGGACGCGCCGCTCCCGCGGCTCAACGGCCCGCCTGACTCTGGAGGAGTTCCGCTTGGCGGGCCTGGCGGCGGTGGTCATACTCGGCACCGTGGTCGCGGAGGATGGTGTGGATCTCGATCATCTGTTTCGCGATCTCGTGGTATTCCTCATCGGGGTTCAGCATGCGGGGATTGAAGCGCTCGAGCTGCCTCAGCATCTCGGTGGTGTGCTCCAGCGCGGCGTGCGAACCGTCGGTCTCGGTCAACGCCAAGGCGTAAAAATGCTCGCTGCCCATGTAGGCCCGATACGGCATGCTGAACTCGTATTTCCGAGGCCCGGTGGTGGTTTCGTTGAATGTCTTCAGCCGGGCAAAGGCGTCGCGCGCGTCATCCCTCACTTCCTTGACCCGCTGCCAGTTGCCCTCCAGCAGGTCCAGGCGCTGCAGGTGCGTGCGCTGCCGGACGTGGTCGGGATACTGGCGGATGGTGTCGAGGGCCAGCTGGTAGGCGTCGGACCAGACCATCGAGCGGCGGGCCGAAGCCACTGCCAACGTTCCGGCCACCAGCGCCAGCGCCACGCCGGTCGCCTTCGGGTGCCGCCGGAAAAGCCCGGCGACCGCGCAGCCGGCGGCCAGGGCGATCCACGGAAAGGCCGGATAAGCCCGGTACTCGACCAGCAGCTCCTTGTTGATGTAAACAAAACGCATCAGCAGCGGGATCGAACCCAGGAGGAGAAGCAGACAGGCCGCCCGGCCCCGGTTGAACCACACCCCGGCACCCAGCAGGACGGTCAGGAGCCCCACCGCCAGCGTCGCCGCCAGGGAGGCCGGGTCGGCCAGGCCGATGCCGGAGAAGGGCACCAAGTGATCGGCGCACAAACCCGACGGCCACACCATCAGCCGGGCATACGACCAAAACAGCCGCCCCTGCGTGAAGAAATTTTCCGCCCACATCGGCGCCTGGACCGCACGGAATGCGAGCCCGCCCAGATACCAGGCGGAGTAGGTGATGAGCGGCGCCAGTCCGAGCCCGACCCGCCACCACCGCCCGCGCTGGCTGCTGCTCACGAGGGCCAGCCCCGTCCATCCTCCCAGCGCCGCCCAGGTCAGCGCGGTGCTAAGCCCGCAGTAGATCAAACCCACCTCCTTGGTGAAGGCCGACACCAGCAGACAGCCGCCCACCGCCAGCACCCAGCGGATCCGGCCGGTCTCGAAAAAGCGAACGCTGAAACCCACCGCGCCCAGCGTGAGCAGCGTGACCAGCTGCAGGCTCGCGTTCTGCGCATAGCTGACCCCCTCGGTCATCAGGGGATGCGTGGCAAAAAGAAGGGCCCCGCAAAATGCCGCCACCCCCGCGCTCCGGGGGTCGGCAGACGGCCGCAGGCGCGCCAGCAGCCTTCGGCCCGCCGCCATGACACTCACCGTGACCGCCAGATGCAGCAGCAGGTTGAAGGCGTGAAAGGCGACCGAGGACGCGCCGAACACGGCATAAATCCCATCCCAGGCCAGCCCTGGCACGGCTCGATGATAAGTATAGCGAATGCCATCCACGACCTTCCCGGTTTCGCGGGTGAGGATGTGGGACTCATCATCCATGTAAAAATCCGCATTCAAGGCCAGTCCATGGGCCAGCAGCACGGCCAGAATCAGCACCGGCACCATCCACCGATTCGCCCCCCGCATCCGCCCGGAATCCGGCCCCGAAGCACCCCCGGTTGACATTCCGTCCGCCTCGGATCCAGGCTTAGTCACGGCTGGCGGCACTGCTGAGTATACCTTCATATTCAGTATTTAAGGTATATTTCCATATTTTCAATCTTTTTTATACTCCTCTACCCTCCTCCGCAGCGCTCCGGACTTCCCCGCCATGTCCACGCAAGGAGACGGGTTGCGAATTTTGCTCTCGCCTCGGTGCCGGGAGCGGCAGCCACTCGCGCGACCTCCCTCCGGGGCGCCAGCGCCGGCCCTTGACGGGACCGCGGCCCAGGCTCAGCGACCGCGCAGAGCCGACCCGAGCCGTCGGGCCGGGTGCCACTCCGGCGGCCCCGCCACCGCGACGAACCCGCTCCCGCCGCGGCGAGAGCGGTCCGGCCATGCCGGCCTCCCCCTCAATGGGGAGCCGCCGCCGCACCGACCACCCGGGGACGCGCGGAGGCCGGCTTGAAGAAGAGCAGGAGCAACACGGCCGCCCCCAGCGAAAGGCCCACCGGAACCATGAACAATTGGCGATATCCCTCGAATCCATTGCCGGTCAGATATTTGGCCGACAGAGGAATGAACAGCCACTTGGCCGCCAGGTCGCCGATGCCCAGAATCAGAAAGTTGAACAGCCCTTGGGCGCTGGTCCGGATGTCCTTCGGAAACACCGAATCGATGTAGATGTACACGGTGGCAAAGAAGAACGCGTAGCAGATGCCATGGAGCAGCTGAACCAGGATGATCAGCCAGGTCGTGGTCGGAAAATAGGCAAAAACCAGGAAGCGCGCGGTGTGTCCGAGGATGCCCAGGATCAGCGTCGTGCGCCATCCGAACTTGGCTAGTACCCCGCCGAGGATCATCATGGTGAGGATTTCCGCCACTTGGCCGAGGCTCATGACCACCGTGGTCCAGGCCGGGTCGATATTGGAGGACGAAAGCACCTTGCCGATAAAGCTGGCCGCCATGACGAAATACCCGTTGTGAATGGTGGCGTCGATGAAGGTGGCGATGAAGAGGATCAGAATGGCCGGAATGGCCAGCAGCCGCCCGGCCTTCAGCCAGGCCAGACTGTCGGTGCCCTGCCCTTTGTTGGCCGGGGTGTGCGGCAGGGTCAGACTGAAGGCCGCCAGCGCCAGGCTGGCGACGCCGGAAATGATGAAAATGCTGCCTGTGGCATTGATGACTTTTTCGGCCGGCTGGCCGTGCAGGATGTAAGCAATCGGCCAAGCCGCGAGGATCCACCCGACGGTGCCGCCGCTCCGCACAAACCCGAATTCCTTGTCGGCTGTGCGCATGTGCGAGAAGGCAATGCTGTTGGCGATCGAAATGGTCGGCACATAGAGCAAGCAATGCACCGCCATCAGCGCAAAAAAGAGCCAAAAAGCGCCGTCATACAGCGATGGGGCCACCTGTCCGAGCGGCACCGGGGGCCGGTTGAAGCTCACCCAGGCCAGGCCGGCGATGGCCAGGCCTCCGACCAGGTGGCTGAAGGCCATAAATTTCTCGGCCGCAAAATTTCGGTCCGCAAACTGGTTGCTGAAAAACATCCCGATGATCGCCGCCACCGGAAATGCGCTCAAAATCAACATTTGTTCCCGCTCGGAAAGCCCCATGGCCGGCAGGTAGCCGAAGATCAGCGGCAGCCACGCCCCCCAGATGAAAAACTCCAGCACCATCATGAGGAACAGTTTCCAGCGGATCGACGAGTTCATAGGCGTGCGGCAGACAGGTTGGGATTGACGGGAATGAGGGCGGCGGAGGACCGGGCCAAACCAGCCGGCCCCACCAGCGCCGCGAGGCTAGGAAGGCCGCGCCCCGCTGGCAAGCCGGTAATTTCTCGATTATGACCTAAAGTGACGGACGCTTTGCGGCGGGTCCTCCAGGGCCCCATCCGCCGCGCCCGCCCACCCTCCAGGAAGCGCCGGCCGGAAAAGCCAGACATCCCGCCAGCCTGGCAACGCTTCGCCACAACACCCGCGCAGGCTAGATCCGGGAGCCTCAGGCGAGGCCCGAGGCCCGCCTTCCCTCCAGCCCACCCCCCAAATCCGGGCCGTCCCTCGGGTAAAATGAATTTCCCGCATTGACGCGCGTCTCCTGTCCGGGAATTTCCTCGTTTCCTTTTAGTCCGCACACACCACCCCCAAATATCCAACCACACACTCCATGAAGTCATCGCTCGTTCCCTGCCTGCTCGCCCTCGCCCTGGCCTCCACGCCCGTGGCCAGCCGCGCCGAGGAACCCAAGGCCGCTGCCCCGGCCGCTCCAGCCGCCGCCACCGCCGCCGAAACCAAGGTCGTCATCGGGGTCGTGCCCGCGGTCATGCAGTACGACAAAAAGACCTTCAGCGTCAAAGCCGGCGCCAAGGTCAGCATCCTTTTCACCAACAAGGCCTGCCCCCTGCAGCACAATCTGATCATTGTGAAGCCCGGCACCGACGCCAAGTTCGGCATGGCCGCCGACAAGATGATCTTGGCCGACGCCGCCGGAGCCATGGCCAAGGTGTACGTTCCCGATGACGCCGAAAGCAAGGCCGCCATCGTGGTCGCCAGCACCAAACTCATCGGTACCGGCCAGAACGAGATCCTCACCTTCACCGCCCCCGCCGAACCCGGCGAATATCCCTACCTCTGCACCTTCCCCGGCCACCGCTTCCTGATGAAGGGCGTGATGACCGTGACCAAATAGCCCGCCGCCGGCCCGCGCGCGATTCCTGCGGCCCCGGGTGCCTGAGCGGCCCAGGGCCGGGGGAGAGTGAAAAAACGGGCTCCCTCCGCTACCAGCCCGCCGCCTCCAGCGTCCACGCCCCCGCCAGCGCAGCCCGCACGGCGGGATCGCCGGACGGAGTTTCCAGCCACGCCCGCTGCGTGCTCCAGAGCGCCTCGTCCGGGGCCGCGCCCGCCGCCAACCGGCGGTAAAACGCCTCGATGAATTCCGGCGCGCTGGCGTCATTCACGTCCCAGAGGGTGGCGGCGACATGCCGTGCGCCCGCCACGATGAAGGCATGGCGCAGCCCGGCCAGATGCTCACCCGGCTGCCAATGGCCCAAGCCGGTCTGGCAGGCCGAGAGCACGACCAGGTTGGTCCCGTCAAGATTCAGCGCCGCCGCCTCGCAGGCGAAAAGAATGCCGTCCCGGTCCGCCGGCAGCCGACGCCCCGCCGCCCGTGCCACCAGCCCGTCGGCACAGTCCGCAAACACCAGTCCAGACTCCAGCTGCGGCACCCCCCACTCGTCGTCCTGCTCGCTGGCAAAGCCGTGACCGCAGAAATGCAGCACCGCCGGAGCGGGTGCCAGGCCGCCGCTGAACCCGGCCTCAAGACCCGGCGGCGTGGCCAGCACGATCGACGGCGCGGCCGCCGCACGGATGGCCTCGACTTCGCGGACCACGCCGGGCAGGGCCGGCAGGACGAGCAGATCACGCCAGACGTCAGGGCCGGGCGCGGTCTCGTCCTCTGACGGTGGCCCGGGAGCCCCGCGGCCCGGGGCCTCGGGGACGGCCACGATACGCCAAACGGGGTGGTTCGAGGCCGGGACCGGCCGCGGGTCCTGCCGCGCCGCCCGGGCCAGCACCCGCACGCGGGGGTACCGCTGGCAGAACGCCCCGGCCCCGCTGGCACCCTCCGCCTCCCCGCCCTCCCGCAGAATGGCCCAGGGCACGAAGTGCAGCATGCCGTCGGGCCGCAGCAGGATGGAGGACGCGCCCTGCACCTGCGGGGCGAGGCGCGCCCAGACCAAGTCCCAGAGCCGGGCCAGCTGGAAATCCAGGCTGGCCCGGTTGCGGGCCGCGCGGTTACCGGTGACGGTGTCGCGGGCGGCGGCGATCACCCGGCGTACGCGCGCCTCGACCGCGGCCGCCGGCCCCAGATCGGTCCAGACCGGCCGCTGGCCGTGGCGCAGCACGAGGGCACCGTAGTTCCCGTGCTCCGCCCAAAGGCCGTCCGCCGGCAGCGGCCGCCACCACACATAATTCACCAGCACCGCGCCCGGAGGCAGGGTGGCCGCGAGCTCCCGCCAGGACGGACGCGGCGGTGCCGCGGCCCCCGGACCGGCCAGCATGCGCTCCAGCCCCCGGCCCTGGGTGGCCAGCACCGCGTCGGCCAGGGCCTCGGGTTCGTCCGCCCCCACCACGGCCAGGGGGGAAATGGGATCGAGCGTGCGGCGAAACTCCAGCCACTGCGATTCGTCCACCGAGTCACCCAGCCGCCCGAGCCACGCCCGGGCCTGCTCGCTGGCCCGCCGCGCCTCGGCCCGCGCGGTTGCCGGATCGCCGGCCTCCCGCGCCGCGGCCAGCCGCGCCAGCGCCACTTGCGCCCGCAGCGGATGCACCGCCGGCAGCGTCCGCTCCGCCAGCCGGGCCGCCTGGTCGAGCGCCCGCGCGGCCTGCTCCCGATTTCCCCCCGCCCATTCCGCCGCCCGCGCATTGAGCCAGGGCGTGATCAGGGCCGGGCTGTCGCCCAGCGCAACGGCGGCCGGACTGGCCAGCAGCGAGCGCAGCCGGTCGCGGGCACGGTCCGCCCCGCCATCGGCCAGCCAGACCGCCGCCAGGTTGTTCTCGTGCGCCAGCCATTCCTCGCTGGCGTCCGCCCGGGGGCGGAAAAAATCGGCCGCGGCCTGCAGCGCGCGCGCCGCCGCTGCCGCCCGGCCCAGCCGGAACAACGCTTGTCCGCGCTGCCCTTCGAGCGAAGCGCGCAACGGCGGCCCGTCCTCACCGAGCCGCCCGGCCCACCCCAGCGCCCGGTCGAACCACCCGAGCGCCTCCGCGTGACGGCCCGCCGTCTGGGCCAGCACGCCGCGCTGCCGGTCCACCTGCCAGCGCGCGGCTGGATCGTCCCCCGCCTGCGCCGCGGCCAGTTCCAGCTCATGCCCGGCCTCCTCCAGCCGCCCCAGCTTGACCAGCACATCCGCCAACTGCGCCCGCGACCCGGCCGCCAGTGCCGGCTGGTCCGCCCGCGCCTCCGCCGCCGCCCGCAGCCGGGTCGCGGCCAGCGTGAACTGGCCGGCCGCCTGTGCCGCGCGGCCCGCCTCATCCAGCCCGGCCGCCTGCTCCGCCGCGCCGGCTCCCGCCTGCGCATACAGCGCCAGCGCCCGCTCCAGCGTGGCCGCCGCCGCCACGTGGTCGCCCAGACGGTCCTGCACGCTGCCGAGCACATGCCGCGCGCGGGCGTGGGCAAGCACCGCCTCGGGGCCGGCACTCCGCTCCAGTTCCGCGCACCAGCGCTCGACCAGCGGGCGCGCTTCCGCAAAGCGCCGCGCCTCCATCAACTCGTCAATCCGCACTGGCAGCGGTGCTTCCGCCCGCGCCAGTCCAGAAAGCAACCACAGAACCACCGCGGCCACGCGGCTCACAGCAGCGAGCCAGTCGCGAAAAATCGAAGACGGAACCACGCGCTCCCAGGAGGGGCCGCCGGTGCCGCGGCCTCCGCCTCCCAGCGCCGGCCATCGCCCTGCTCCACGGCCGGCGTGACTGGAGCGGGCGCTCCGGTTGGCGCGGAGGTCCAGTTGACGAGGTCGGTGGTGGTTTGCAGCTCCCATGTCACTTGCCCGGGCGACCCCAGGTGGCAGGCGGTCGGCATGGACACGGTGACCGTGCTGCCTCCCGGCCCCGGACTCAAGGAAATCCCGGGGCTGATCGAGGCATCGGCGAACCGCGGATCCTGGCCGCAATGGTATTCGATGAAGTTGGCCACCCCGTCGCCATCCGGATCCGCCAGGGGCTCGCGGGTCGCGAGGGTGAACGCGGGCTCGGGGTAAAAGTGATCCACCCACTGCTGGTAGCTCAGGGCGGCGGGCAGCACGGGCGTTTCGGCCTTGGGAAACCCGAAGGCGGCGGTGGTCGCGTCCAGCACGGCTCCCCGCACCTGCGCGGCGCGGGCCCACGGCCGCTCGAAGGACGACCACGCAGCCATGGCCGCGGTGAAACCGGCGGCCAGGCTGGTGCCGGCCCCGATGGCGTAATCCCCGGGCCCGGCAGCCGAGGGACAGGGAATGCCCTCGCCCGCCGCAAAAACATCCACCGCCGCGGCCGCCGGCACGTTCAGGTTCGAGAAGGCCGACAGCGCGAGCGCGCCCGGCCCCGCCTCCTTGCAGCCGCCCACCACCAGAAACGCGTCGGCCGCGCGAAACCAGACCGCCCCCGCCGGCTTCGCTCCGAAGAAAAACCGGGTCGGATTGCCGCCATCGACATACCCCCACGCGGCTCCCGCGGGCGACACCTCCACGGCCGGCACCCCCTCGTTGCCCGCCGCCAGCACCACCTGCAGACCTTCCTGCCAGGCCACTTCGATCGTCTGGTCCAGATCGGCCACCCGCCCGGCGGCGGCCGTGGTCGAATGCGCGAAGACCAGCACGCTCGCATGGTTTTTCAGGTAGGGCTGGGCCTTGCGCAACTGATGGTCCGCCACCGCCGCCAGGATGCCCTGCATCGCCTGACTGGTGAAGGCGGCCAGCGGAAATCCCGGATCGTTGTCGTAAATAAGGATCGATTTGACCCGCGCCCGCCCGCCCAGCGGCCCGAGCAACCCGCTGGTGCGGCCGCCGAGGCAGCCCGCCACCCGGGTGCCGTGGTCGTGCGGATCGGTCAAGGCCGGGATCAGGACCGGGGGCAGGCTGCGGTAATCGTAACCGAACGAAAGACCGGGCAGAAACGCGAGGGTGGCGGCACCAGGCGCGTACTCGAACTCGGTGTGATCCGTGGCGATGCCGGTGTCGACCACATACACGACCGGTTCGGCCCGCCCGCAGGCGGCCGCGGCCTCGGGCAGCCGCCACTGGTTGAGCGGCCAGGCCGCCCCGGCCGGGTCGGAGGACGGCTGCAACGGGCTGTCCAGTCCCACGCGCAGGGTGGGGTCCTGCCGCAGCCGATTCACCTGCTCCGGCCGCAGCACCGCCGCGACCGCGCTCAGGCGATACCGCTGCGAGTACAGCTCCGCCACGATGCCGGTCCGGTTGTCGTTGTCGATTACCGCCGTTTCCACCTGCGTCCGCAGCGACTGGTAGGCCTGGAGGCTGACCTCCTCCGATCGAATCAAATACCGGGTGGCGGCCTGCTGCGCCTGCACCTCCGGCACCAGGGCCAGGGCCAGCGCCAGCCAACCGCACGGACGGGCCGGCGGGCGTCGGAGGAATGGAAGAAGCATCATGCGCAGGTGCGGCGGGCCATGGGTTAAAACTCGAGCTGGAGCGCGAGATGGACGCGGCCGCCCGGCTCGGTGAGCCGCCAGCCGTAGTCGAGGGCAAAAGTGACGTTTCGTCCACTCCGCAGACGCACCCCCAGCCCCGCACCGGCCAGGGTGGTCTCGTCATCCTCCGCCTCGTTGCGGCCCCACCCGGCGTCGGCGAAGATCAGCGGCGTGAGCGAGGCGTCGCGCCCGGCCAGCGGCATCACCCACGGCGGTGAGTGCAGCTCCACCCCCCCCCACAGCCCGGCATCCGCCAGCACCACGGCCTCGTCAAACCCCCGCACCGCATTCGCACCGCTGAGCGCAAGCTGCACGGTCGGCAGCGGAGGCGCGCTGGTCCACTGCGCCGCGCCCCGCGCCACGGCCGCCCAGCCGCCGGGCAGGCTCCAGCGCGAGGCGAGGTCCGCCCGCACCCCGGCGTACTCAGCCTCCGCCCCGGGCCGCAACAAGGAGGCATCCGCCGTCTCGTTGAAGCCGGTCAGGCCGCCGGGACTCCAGAAGGCACCGAAAATCGCCGCCGTCTCGCTGCCCGCGTCCACCCGCCGCGCCATCACCTCCGCCGCCCACTGCGCCGTGTCGGCCTCGCCCCGTTCAACCACCCCCTCAAGCCCGATCCCGCTCTCGGTCCGCCGGAAATCGAAGCCCGCGCCGGCCTCGAACCGCCAGCCCGCCCGCCGTCCCAGCGGAACCACATAACGTCCCACGGCCTCGACCGAGCGCAGCGACGAGGTGATCGGAAGCCCAGGCAGAAAGCCGTCGAGCTCGGCCATGGTCCAGCTCCCGGCCAGCCGCACCTCATGATGCCACGGCAAGAACCACCGCATCTGCCCCCGCGCCGAGCGGTAGTCGGGCCAGTCTTCGCCACCGACCATTTCGGCCGACAGCCAGACCGGCAGACCGGCCACGTCGCCCAGCTCCAGGCCGCTGGAAAACCGCTGCGCGCCCAGGGGCTCGACGCCGTCGTTCCGCCAGGTGGCCACTCCGCGGGCCAGCGCCTCCGACCGCAGGGTCAGCACGCCGTCGGCGGTGGCGGCCTCCGGCCCGGGTTCGAACGAGAGCGTGGCTTGGTGAAACGGATTGCGGTGGGTCCAGTCGAGCCAGTCCTCCACCGCGCCCAGATCGAGCGGCTGCCCCGATTTCCGCGCCCAGTCGGCCGCCACCGCCTCGCGCATCCACGGCGAGCCTCCCTCCAGGCTCAGACTGCTGATGATCCCTGGAAAAACCACCAGCCGCAGCGGGGCCGGACCGGGGCCGGGCAGGACGGATCCGCCCGGCGCGGGCGGCACCGCCTCGACCTCCATAACCGGGTGCCCGTGCTCGCGGGCGTGGGCCAGAAAGGCGTCGAGCACCCGCTCCAGTCCCTCTGACGCGGGCGCGGCGGCCAGCAGCGGAGCCAGTCGAGCGGCCAGTTCCCCCGCAGCCGGGGGAGGGTAGGGCGCGCCGGTGCGGCCGTCGACGAATTCGATGTCCGCGGCCGCAGCCGCCCGGAGGCACACCGCCGCCGCCAGCGCCGCCGCCCCCACGGAGCAACGCAGGGTGGTGGCGAACCGGGACTTCATTCGCAGTAAAATTTAGGGAACCACGGGCGGCGCGGCCTCGAGGTTTTCATCGGCCGACTCCACCTGGTCCACCACGGCGTCCGGGGTGGACCCGGCCGCGAGAGGAAATTCATCCGCCAGCCGGCCGCCGCTCCACGCGGTGACCAGGCCACTGCCCAGATTGATCACGATGAGCCGGGGCTCCCGCTGCGCCAGGGCGGCCGCCTCATGGGCGGAGGCGAGCACATTCACCGGGCGACCGGGAAAGGCCTGCGCGAGCACGAACACCACGCCGTCTTTCATGGCCTCAGCGGCCGCCGGAGCAATCACCGCCACCGGTGCCGTCTCCCCTCCGGCGGGGGCCGCGGAAGGGCTGCGCGTAACCACGCCGGCCGGCACCCGCTCTCCGGTCCCGGAGGGAATTTGCTCCTGCACCATCACTATCGAAAGCATCGCCGCGGCCGCCCCCACTCCGCCGCTCCACGCCACCCGCCGCGGCGTCAGCAGCGCGGCCAGCCAGTCCCAGCGCCCGCCCTCTCCGCGCGCCTCGACTCCGCGCGCCTCCGACTCCCGGTTCGCCGGTCGCCGCTCTTCTCCGGTGGGCCGGCCATAGGCCTCGGCCCACCGCGCCCGCAACTCCTCGGGCACCGGTGGCACTTCCTCCGAGACCGCCGCTCCCGCCACCCCGGCCGCCGTCTGGCCCAGCGCCTCCAGCCCGCGGCCCGCCTGTTCGCGGGCCAGCGAGGGCGGCTGCTTGCGCCACTCGGCCCGGAGCGCCCACGCTTCGGGAGTGGGCTGTTCCGGCGGGCCTGGGCGGTTTGGGGGCAAGGGGTTCATGACGTCAAGTAAGTGTACCTCCATCGCAGACGGCGCGCGAAACTGGCAACTCTCATCGACAAGAGGGGTGGATCATCGGTTTTTCCCGGGGTCGCCGTGCGCCCGATCACAGATCCGCGTGCTCGAGCGCCCGCCCGAGCCGCGCCAGCGCCTCCTCAATAAAGAGATTAATTCTGCTTTGTTGAATATTTGATTGACTGAAATACATTATCTGGTAAGAATGAGAGACTGGCAAGAAAAAACGGTCTAAAAGCCGGCTGCCAAATTCTAAACCGCAAAAAGCGGCTTCAAAAAAAGC